>Ga0105048_10000046_pt1 | contig 152446 bp, 131 predicted proteins | sample MAT05_FD_78382 | JGI IMG/M metagenome (GOLD analysis project Ga0105048, IMG submission 78382) | Freshwater microbial communities from Lake Fryxell liftoff mats and glacier meltwater in Antarctica - MAT-05 | ecosystem: Environmental > Aquatic > Freshwater > Ice > Liftoff microbial mat | place...
GGCCAGTGCCGACGGTGAAACGGTGCGCGTCGAACTCCCGAGCTGCGCAACGCTCTGCTTCGATGTGCTCGACTTCGTGCGCTTGGTCTCCCTCGAACTCCGCGCCGACGGCTGGGTCGTGCTCGACTCCTCCTCGAGTGAACTCGCAAACTCTCAGGTGACGCTGGCCGTCGAGCTGTGCGCGACCGACGAGTACGAGGTGCAGGTGACGATTGTTTCGCGTGGCCCGGATGTGCGCGCTTCGAATATCGGTACGCGCCTCAGCCTCCACGACGTACCGTTCGAAAGCCGGAGCCGAACGTTGGCCGTTGGCATCACGGAACTCCTGCGCGTGGCGCGTCACCCGCTCATTGCAGACGATGCCCCTGCACCTGCAGCGGATCCCGACGTAGACCGAGCCGAAATCCTACAAACCCCCCTGGCCCCACGACCGGACGATGCCGCGCGCGCCAGCCCGCCTCGTACGGCTTGGTCGCTCGAAGCCATCGCCAGCGCCCGAGGGTTGGCTGGGGAGATGCCAGCTTTCTTGGGGGGCGGGTTCGGGCTGCGCCTGCGCACGGGTCCCGACTGGTCGTGGCGCCTGGGCGCGGAGCTCGAGCACAGCTCGGGGCGCGTGCGTTGGGGGCGCCTTCAAGCTACGGCCGTCTCCGCAAGCCTCGCGGTCGAACGCGCCCTCTTGACGAGACCCCGAGTCACTCTCGGTCCGACAGCGCGCCTGCTGACCGTTCTCGGTCAAGGACGCAGTAATCTGGGCGTTCCGGAACAGCTCGGCGTGGGTTGGGCGGCGACGCTCTCGGGGCGCGTCGCGCTCGAAGCCGACATCGATGAGTCGTTCACGCTCGTGCTCGCAGGCGAGCTCGGTGGCTACGTGCGCGAACTCGTGTTCACCGGCGTCGGAACGCCCGTAGCCAGCTTCGCCGGTTTCACGGGCGGCATCACGGTCGGCTTCACCTACGATCTCTGAGCGGCCGAAGTCTTGAGGTAGTCGCGAGGACTCTGCCCAAAACGAGCTCGAAAAACTCGATGAAACTGGGCGTAGCTACCAAAGCCCGCGTCGAGCGCCGCGGCCAGCAAGTTGCCACCTTCTGCATCGACCAGAGCAAAGAAGCGCTCCAGCCGCTGCCGCTGTCGGTACTCCAGCAACGAGAGACCCATGTCTTGCTTGAACAGCCGTGCCAAATGGCTCGGACTCATGCCCACCTGTTTCGCAAGCGCGCCGGCATCGAGCGAGATCTGCGTCGCCATGAGGCGAACGGCCGCGACGACCTTCGAGTTTTTGGGCGCGCTCGCTGGTTCGTGCGCTGCCTTTCGGCCAAGCGTCCCATCGCGAGTGAGGTCCAAGATGGCACCGAGCACCGCACACAAGATAACAGCCTGTGTCTGCTTGCCCTCATCGAAAGCTTGCTGCGTTTCGCCGCCATCGTTGAACAGCATGCCCACGGGACCGCGGGCCGAACGCAACGGCGTGCACGCAACCCAGGCGCGACCGATGATGCGCGTCTCCTCTTCGAGGTGCACGACGAGCGGACAGTTCTCGAATATAGCGTAGCGTGCGACTCCCGTATCCGCGCGCTCGAACACGCCCCGATCGCTGGCCCCGATCTCGTACATGACGTGATGTTCGGAGACGATCGCGCCGCCAGCGCCCGTGCCCCATGTACCCAGCATCTGCGTCGTGTCGGGTTCCAGCAGAAAAATGCCGGCGCGCTCGAGCCCGATGCGCTGCCGGCAGAGTTCGACGGCCCGGCGTAGCATTTGATCGGAATTTTCCAGGGCGACCATCTCGTCGAGTTCACGAAGAAGATCGGGCAGTGTCGTGCTCAGCGGCTCGTCGACCAACGCAGGCGCAGGAAAACCGGGCCCGGGCAGGGCGTTCCAATCCACTCGGCGCCGTTCACGCGTCACGCATCCTTCCTATCACCAAAAATGAGAAGTCTTCGCCAGAGACGAGAGGACCCCACGCGAGCGGCCTGTCAGGCTCTGATCATGCGCTGGACTATTTCTTCTCTGCTCTCGAGTGCCTCGATGCCCGTTCTCGCCTTGATCGCACTGGCCTGCGAAAGTGGCATCACCCCCAACGACTCGGGGGCGGGTGGAGCCGCCTCGGGTGGAAGTGCCGCCGCCTCGGGTGGCGCAACCGGCAGCGGTGGTTCTGGCGCGAGCACGGGTGGCGGCTCGGCGACCGGCGAGTGTCCCGACGGCGCCTTCGTCTCGCTGACCTACGACGATAACATGGCCTCGCAGCTCACCAACGCCGTACCCGCGCTCAAGACGCATGGTTTCACGGCGACGTTCTTCATCACCGACGTGCACGGTAGCTCCGCCTGGAGCGCTCTGAGCGATGACGGCCACGAGTTGGCGTCGCACACGCTGAAGCACCCTTGTCCTGCTGCCAACGCTTGGGTCGCGCCCGGCAACGCGAACGAAGACTACGATCTCGCTCGCATGGCGACCGAACTCGACGACAGCTCCGCCAAGATCGAAGGCTTGGGCCAGGCCGCGCCGCTCACCTTCGCCTATCCCTGCGGCGTGAGGACCGTCGGCAGCGAGCACACCTCGTACGTACCTCTCGTTCAAGAGCGCTACACGGGCGCACGCGGAGTCTCCGGCTCCATCATCACGACGCTCGCCGACCCCTACAACGTCCCGGCGTACTTCTTGGAGACGGACGGGGCCTCATTCACCAACATCGTCGACCAGGCGGTCGCGCAGCAGGGCTGGGTCGTGTTCGGCTTCCACGGTGTGGGTGGCGACACCAACCCAATCACCGTCGAAGCGCACGAGACTCTGCTGGCGTACTTGGAGGCGCAGGCCGTTCCGGTGCTCACATTCGCAGACGGTCTGGCTTGCAAGAAGCAGTGAGCCTCGTTCGGCCTTGCTTCGCTTGCCCGGCCGCTCAGGAGCGGCCCCGCTTCGCTCCGAGCGCCGGCAGCAGTACGCGGCCGGGGCCGCGCTCGTAGAGGTAGCTGCGCATGCGGTGGTGGCGAAACACGACGCCGCCGGGTCGCGTCGCCAGCCCCAAGCGAAATGCCTGGCGGTAGTCGCTGGGCGGCACGCCGTAGACGCGCTTGAAGTTCTTGGAAAAGTGGAAGGCGCTCGAATAGACGAGTTCGGACGCTATCTCCGCCAAGGTCTGATCGGTGCGTTCGAGGAGCCCCGCGGCGCGCTCGACGCGCAGCATCTCGGCGCATTCCAGCGGGCTCACGTCGAGCTCCTCGCGAAAGAGCCGACAGAGGTGGGGCGCCGAGACGCGCGCGGCATGCGCAACCTCGTCGAGGCGGGGCTTGCGTTCGCGCGTCTTCGAACGGCCGAGCATGAAATCGAGAGCCCTTTCGACGGCGCGGGGCAGATCGGAGCTCAAGCTGCTATTTCCACCCAAGTTCCCAGTCAAATACATACGAAACAGCAGCTCGACGCTGCGTTCGAGCAGTCCACCTTCGCTCTTGCCAGCATGGTAGCTGCCGAGCACGAAGCGCCATAAATCGAAGAAGCTCTCTTGGCCGGACAGGTCGCGCTGCCGAATCCACGAACTCGCCGACGGCCAGCCGCGTGGCAATCTTCCGGGATCGAAGACGATGAAGGTCTGGAAGCTGCGGCGAGCGCCCCAGTCGTGTCGGAGCTCGACGCCCGGCGTCATACACAGAACGGTGCCAGCTCGCGTCTCGTGCACATCGTCACCCAAGATCGTCGTGCCGCCTCCTTCCACGATCCAGGTGAGCGCATGCTGATTGAGCAAGAACGGCCCATAGGTCGACTGGGCCATCTCGAAGCTGGTGGAGACCGTCTGGATGGTGAGTGATGGTAGAGTTCCCCACAGCGGATCCATCATGATAATAATGTATATGCATTGGTCCGCGCTCGCCATGGCCAGAAACCCGGAAGCGGCTCAAAGTCTAGATACAATGGACGTCATCGAGTCGCCCCGGAGAACCACCATGAAACTTACATGTATCCTTGGACTTTTCTGCTCCAGCCTGGCACTCGTAGCGTGCGGCGGTTCGAACTCGATCGGCGACGACGCGAGTGGCGGCACGAGCAGCAGCGGCGGGGGCGGCGCGGTCGATGGCGGTAGTGGCGGGTCCGCGCCCAGCGAGAGCGAGGCCAGCGAGGACGTTTGCGGCTTCGAAGGTGCTACGACTTTGGCCGAAGCGGGCGCCGATGGCTTTCGCGAGGTGCCCGCGCAACATCCTGCGATTTGGTATGCGGGACGCATCGACTGCGCCAATGCAGATGGACCGGCGCTCGGCTTTCCGGGATCGAGCATTCGTGTGCGCTTCGATGGCACGGGTTTGCAACTGCGCCTCAAAGATTTCGGCTTGGGAACGCCGACGGCGACCAATTTTTACGACGTATCGATCGACGGCGCAGCGCCGACCGTGCTCGCCGTCTCGGCGGCCACCGAGAACTACCCCTTGGCGACGGATCTGGCGCCGGGCGAGCACGAGGTCATCCTCGGCAAGCGTGTCGAGAGTTCGCCAGGCGGCGCCGCCAACGCCGGAAAGGGTGTCATCTTGGGTTTCCGTCTCCAAGGCGAAGCACTGCTTCAAGCCCGAGGCCCCAAGCGGCGGCTCGAGTTCGTCGGCGATTCGATCACCTGCGGCTACGGCGTCGAGCTGTCGACGACGGATCCCGATTCTTTTCACTTCACGACCGCCAACGAGAACGGTCGCAAGTCGTACGGCGCGCTCACGGCCGGGTTGCTCTCCGCCGAGTACTCGGCCGTCGCTTACTCGGGCAAGGGCATGTCACGCAACTACGCCGGCGGTGCCGGCGAGACGGTGCCGGAGTTCTATCTCGACACCATTCCCGACGACCCGACCAGCTCCGCTTGGGATCCGTCGCGCTACGTTCCGGACGCCGTCGTCATCAACGTGGGTACGAACGACTTCTCGACCGCAGGCGTCGATCGCGTGCTCTATGTCGAGAAATACACGACCTTCCTCGAAACGCTGCGTGGCTACTACCCCGACGCCGCCATCGTTTGCGCCATCGGTCCGATGCTGAGCGACTACTATCCGGTCGGAGCCAAGGCGTGGACGAACGCGCAAGCGGATGTGCAAGCAGCCGTCGACGCACGCGTGGCGGACGGCGACGCCAACGTGCATTTCTTGGCGTTCGCGCCCCAGAGCTCACCCTACGGCGAAGACTGGCATCCGTCCGCGGCGACGCAGCAAACCATGGCCGAGCAAGCAGCGACTCTGCTGCGCGAGAAGCTCGGCTGGGACTGAGCGTTCGGCCTCGCCACGAGCCGCGCAAACGGGAAGATTGGAATGTTCCAGCTGCGGCGCGCTTCGTGTACGCGCGTGTGAGAGGAAAGCGTGTGACCGGGCGGATCAGCGTCTGCGCTTCGACGGTGAGAACTTCATCAGCCTGGCGCTCGGCGACGCCAGTCTGCGCGGCATCCAGGCGAGCCGTATCACACCGGGTGGAGAAAAATCGGACCGCACACTCTTCGCCGTCAAGGGCGGCGACGGCCCAACCGGCGGCGGTTACAACAACACCTTCACGCGCCTCGGGGCGATGAGCGAAGCCAAGAGCGGCTACGTCGCGCTGTTCGTCAGCGAGGCCGGCGACGTGCAAACCGAACGCGTCAACGTCTCGCGTAGCCTGGCCTGGACGCACTTGCCCAGCAATTTTTCGACCATCGAGCAGTCCGAGACTTACGACGTGGTCGCAACCGACACGGCGGTAGTGAACGACCAAGCCCAGGCCTGGGCCGTCAGCATCAAGGACTATTGGGGCGGCGTGTTTACGGGTCAGAACCGCGGCGTCGTCTGGCTGACGAGCTACACCGATCTGGAAACCGAGCACGCCGAGCGACCCAAACTGGTTCGCTACAACGAGGATCGGTTCTTCGTGCTTTGGGAAAAATGGTCTCTGACCGACTACGTCGAGACCATGGCGCTGGTTGTCGATGCTTCCGGCAGCACGATCGTCGAGGCGCGCTCGCTGGGCGTTTTGCGCCTGTCGCGCGGTGATGCCTTTCTGCTCGACAACCAAGCGGCTTGGCTCGACAGCCACGACGGACAGGTTTTTCTGCATCTGGTGGACGTCGATCTCGACGTCTCGACCGACACGCTCTGAGACCAACTAGAAGCGCACCTCCACGCCCGTGGCCTACCGCTTGCTGTACGCGCTTCATTGGAATTCGGAAAACCAGCGGGCAATTCCGGTCGGCTTGACGCCCGGCCTGGGCGCATGGACGACGCAACGATGAGTTCCGCCGATTTCTGTTTCGTGCATGCTGCCGATTTGCATCTGGGTGGTCGACGCTGGCTTTCGCGCATGCCCGAGAGCGCCGAGATGCGACACGCGGTGCAGCAGGCCGATCGTTCAGCCTTCCGTCGACTCGTCCAGCTGTGCCTCGACGAGCGAGCTCGCTTTCTGATATTGGCCGGCGACGTATTCGATGGCTGGTGTCGCGACCACCACGTCGGCTATGAGCTTTGCGCCGATTTGTCGCGCCTGCGGGAGGCGCACTGCGACGTCGTCGTGACACTGGGCAATCACGACGTGCGAAGCCCCGTCGCGGGCCCTCTGCTCTTGCCCCAGCACGCCTTCGTCCTGGGCCTGACAGGTCCGGAGACGCGGCTTTTCGAAAGGGCAGGCGTGGCTTTTCACGCCTGGAGCGCGCCGAACATCGGACGCGACGACGACGTCGCGCTGCATTACCCGGCCCCTCTTTCCGGGCTGTTCAACGTCGGTCTGCTGCACACGAGCGCCGAAGGTCGCCGAGGACACGAGAACTACGCGCCCTGTTCACGATTGTCGCTGCGCCGGCGCGGCTACGACTACTGGGCACTTGGCCACGTGCACGCGAGAGAGATCGTGCACCGTGAACCTTGGATTGTGTTTCCTGGCAACCTCCAGGCCCGTGGCTTTCGCGAACTCGGCCCGAAAGGCGCAAGTCTCGTGCGCGTGAAGGACGGACGCGTCGAAGGCGTCGACCATCGACCGCTCGACGTCCTGCGCTTCGCCAACGTCGTCACGGACACCCAGGGCGCCCGCAATTTCGACGACGTTCTCGAACTAGGTGCGCGCGCTCTGCTCGAAAGCCAGAGCCAGAGCGACGGCAGGGCGCTCGTGGCCCGGCTCGTCTTCCAGGGACACGCCGGTGCCCGGGCTGTACTCGGCGTTTCCCCGCACCTGCGGGCGGAGGCGCTGCGCCGTTTGACAGCCAAGCTCGAGCCGGCGCGTTTCTGGCTCGATGAAGCATGGCTCGAATTCGACGAGCGCGAAGCGGCCCTTCCGCTCGTGCTCGCAGCATGACCCCGAGTTACACACCAGCCACCGAAGATGCCAGTTTCATCCGGCCCGTTCACTTCTTCGGCCTCAGCGCTGCCGACGTGGCTGTTTGGGCGCGAAATGGCGGCATCGCCTGGCTGGTGACGAGCGTTGCGTTCGGGGCGCTGCACGTGGGTCTGCCGGGTGGACAAGGCATCTTGCGGGTGGTTTCGACGACACTGATCGGGCTTGGCTGTGGACTGTGTCGCCTGCAGACCGGCAGCGTCTGGCCCGCCATCGTCGTGCACGTCTCTTGCAACGTGCTGTCGCTCGCCGCCGCGCGCAACTGGCTGGTCAGTTCGACCTTCCCTCGCTACCTGGCCATTCCCACACTCGCCCCCGTGATCGCGCTCTTGGGGGCGCTGGCTGCGACGACGGTGCTGGTGACCAAACGACGCTGACCGTTGTTCGGGTCAGCGTGACGGGCAGGCTTCACCCGGCGGTGAACGTTGCCGGGCACGTCGTTCCACCGTCGAAGATAGCGACTGCCGGGACTTGCGATTGCCAAACCGCAGCATTGTTCTATTACCGCTCGGATGAGCACATCCGGCGGGAACAAGGCAATCATCGCGGCCTTTGCAGCCAACACGGGGATCGCCGTAACCAAGTTCGTCGCCTGGATCTTTTCGGGTTCACCGTCGATGCTGGCTGAAGGCGTGCATTCGCTGGCCGATTCGGGCAACCAACTGCTCCTGCTCTTCGGCGCGCGGCAAGCCAAGAGGAGCGCAGATCGGGAGCACCCCTTCGGTTACGGGCGCGAACGTTACGTCTACGCATTCGTGGTTTCCATCATCTTGTTCTCGGCTGGCGGAGTGTTCTCTCTCTACGAAGGCATCGAGAAGGTGACGCACCCCCACGCCATCGAAGTCTGGTGGCTCCCCCTGGGCGTCCTCACCGTCGCCATCGTGCTCGAAGGTATTTCGCTTCGCACGGCCATCAAAGAGAGCAACGTCATCCGCGGTTCGCAGAGCTGGGTCGAGTTCATCCGTCGAGCCAAGGCGCCGGAACTCCCCGTGGTGCTGCTCGAGGACGTCGCCGCGCTGCTGGGCTTGGTTCTGGCATTCGTCGGCGTAACCGCCACTGTGCTCACCGGCGACGGGCACTGGGACGCCGTCGGTACGATCGCCATCGGCGTGCTGCTCGTCTTGGTCGCCGTCGTTCTCGGCATCGAGACCAAGAGCTTGCTCGTCGGCGAAGGCGCCAGTGACGCAGACCGCGACGAGATCTTCGCAGCGGCTAGCGCGGACGAGCAGATTCGGTCCATCATCCACATGAAGACCTTGTACCTGGGACCCGAGGAGCTTTTGGTCGCAGTCAAAATCGCGCTGTCCCCCGAGACGACCTTTCGCGACGTGGCCGCGACGATCGATCGACTCGAGGCGCGTGTTCGTGCTGCCGTACCGGCCGCGCGCATCATCTACGTCGAACCCGATGTGCTCGCGCTACCCGCAGACGGCTGAACCACCGTTTCGACGAACACGTTCGACAGGCGACGAGGCAGCGCTAGGCTGCACTGTCGATGCTGGCGATCCCTTGCGTCCGCCGCCACAAGACGAGGCTCAAGCAGAACACGACCACGCACACGCCGCCGGCCAAGAGGAACGGCAGGCGCGGGCTGGTCTCGAACACGGTGAGCCCGATGAATGGCCCGACGACTCGAGCCAAGCTCGATAGTCCTTGAAAGGTCCCGAACGTGCGCCCCTGCTCGCTGGCCAGCGCAGCGCGACTGACGAGCGCGCTCGTGCTGGGGTCGATCAAGCTGCGTCCGACCGACAAGGGCAGGAGAATGAGGAAATAGGAGGCGTAGCTGCCCCCGAACGGCATCCAGAAGAGGCTGATCGTGAACAAGAACAGCCCCAAAATGAGCAAACGCCGTTCGCCGAAACGCGGCGCCAGACGGCGGATCAGCCCGCCTTGGATGACGGCACCGACCAGGCCGACGTAGGCGAGCGCGTAGCCGGTGCGGAGTGCCGCGTCTTCTGTGGTGAGAGCCAAGTGCGCCTTGAAGAACAGCGCGAACACCTGCTCCATGATGCCGAAAGCCGCCACCTGCAAGAACGACATCGTCAGCAAGAGACCCAAGTAGCGATGGCTCCAAGCAGCCTTGAGTTGTGAGCGATTCAAGGGGTCATAAGCGCGAAACGCCTCAGCGCGGTTCTGCGCTTGGATCTCGACGCTCAAGCTCTCGGGCAGCCGAACAGCGGCCAGGAGTAAGTTGGAGCCGCAGATGGTCGCAGCAATCAGACCTGGCGCGAGCGGACCGAGGTATTTGAGGGAAACGCCGCCCAGCACCGGACCCAGAACGAAGCCTATGCCGAATGCCGCGCCGATGAGGGCCATGCCGCCTGCACGCTTTTCGGGGGTGGTCACGTCAGCGATGTAGGCCTGGGCCGCGGAGATATTGGCTGCGAACGCGCCCTGCAGCGCTCGAGTGAGCACCAAGAAAGCAAAGCTCGACCAGTGCGTGGCCAGCGCAAAGCCGAGATAGGCGAGCGTGCTGCCGGCGAGCGACATGAGCAATATGGGGCGTCGACCGTGACGGTCGCTCAGCTGGCCCCAGACTGGCGCAAAGAAGAACTGCGCCAACGGATAGGCCGCGCCCATCAATCCGAGTTCCCAACCGCTGGCCCCAAAGCTCTTCGCAAAGATGGCCTGGAGCGGAATGATCATCCCGAACCCAACCAGGTCCATGAAGACGGTCGTGAAAATGATGGTGAGTGGTGAGCGAGAAGGTCGAGACATGAACGCGTCGGAATGGGCAGGTGGCGGTTAGCGCATCCCCTGACGCTTCGCGACTCGGCTGCGTTCACCCGTCGTTCCTCGCAGTTCGCTGCCGCCCGCCTCTCCAGCCGCTCGCACTACGTCCACACACCGCCCTCGCAAGCAGCCGCTCGAAAGCTCACTTCGGCCCGCTGAATTGGTACTTTCTTTTGGATTGGTCGCGACCACGGCGCAGTTTGGCTAGGACGCCGGGGTGACGCAGATCATTCTCAAGCCGGGCCACGTCCAACCAGTCTGGGCGGGCCACCCATGGATCTTCGCTCAAGCAGTGGGCGAGATACGCGGTGACGTCCAGCACGGCGGCGAGGTCGAAGTGCTCGACGCGCGGGGCAATTCTCTCGGACGCGGCCTCTATTCCGAGGGCTCGGCCCTGGCGGTGCGGTTGTTCTCGCGCATCGGTGACGAACCGTTCGACAGCGCCTTGCTCGGACGCCGCCTCGCAGCAGCCGCAGCTCGTCGGCGTGCGTTCGGACTGCCGGACGCCGACACGACCGGCTACCGCGTCTTCCACGGCGAAGGCGACGGCATCCCTGGCTTGGTGATCGATCGCTTCGGTTCGACGCTGGTCGTCCAGTTCGGCTCGGCTGGCGTAGCGCAGCGCAGCGCGCTGGTTTTCGACGCGCTCGAGGCCCATTTTTCGCCAAGCGCCATCATCGATCGCACCAGCGAAAAAGCAGCCCGCGCCGATCGCTTCGAGCTCGTTCAAGGTCTGGCGCGTGGCGAGATGCCCGATACGCTCGACTTCGTCGAGCGGGGGCTCGCCTACGAGCTGCCGCTGTCGCTGGCACAAAAGACCGGCTTCTATTTCGATCAACGCCCGCTGCGGGCGCGCATCGAGCATTTAGCACGAGGGAAGAGCGTGCTCGACGGCTACAGCTACGTGGGCGCAATCGGCTTGAGCGCAGCCCGCGGCGGGGCCAGCCGCGTCGTTTCGGTCGACTCCAGCGGTCCGGCGCTCGAAGTCGGGCGCGAGCTTGCTCAGAAGAATCGGCTCGACGTCCATTTCGAGCGCAGCGACACCTTGGCCTTCTTGAGCGCCGGTGGGCCCGACTGGGACATCGTCGTCGGCGACCCTCCGAAGCTGGCCCAAAGTCGTGCAGGCCGCGACAAAGCACAAAGCGCATTCCGACGCATCGCAGCCGTGTCCGTCCGCGCCGTCAAACCAGGCGGACTCGTGGTCCTCAGCTCCTGCTCGGCGGCACTCGGCCTGCGCGAGATCGAGCGTTGCTTGGCGCTCGGCGCTCGCGATGCCGAACGCTCCGCCACCACCCTCGAGCGCGTCTTCCAAGGCATCGATCATCCCGTGCCCCCAGCGTTCGCCGAAGGCCTCTACCTCACGACATTGATCGCTCAGGTCGACTGAGGGCTCTGGCGCTTGGCAGTCGTAAACTCGTTGGCGATCATACGCCGCACGACGACGCTGGCCGCCGCCAAGCCGAATGCCCCGGTCACGAACGAGGCCGAGCCGTCGATGCGTGCGCGTTTGTCGCAGTCATGAAGTCCATTCTTGCCCCCCGGGCAGACACAGCGAAAACCTACACCGTCGTCGTATTCGGGGGGGCTCGGCAAGGTCGTCGCCTCAGTGCTGTAGACGGCCGGCACGTCCAACGCCTGCTCGCGGCCGAATTCGAGTCCGTGCACGCTACGCAAAATCTTTCTCAAAGCACTCGCAAACTTGTCGCCTTGCGTTGCGCCCAGATCGGCAACGGTGATGGCAGTCGGATCCATGCGCGCAGCGGCTCCCATCGACGAGACGATCGGGATGCCTCGCTCGAGACAGCTCTTGATCAGATGTGCTTTGGCCGTGAGGTTGTCGATGGCGTCGACGACGAAGTCGATGCGGCCCGTCAAGATCTGCTCACTCGTGGACTCGTTGTAGAATTGAGTCACCGCTTCGACGTGCCCGGTCGGATGAACCAGCCGAAGACGCTCGGCCATCACCTCGACCTTGTGCTTGCCGATCGTACCCTGCATGGCGTGCAGCTGTCGGTTGCTGTTGGTCACGCAGACCCGATCGAAGTCGACGAGACCCAGGGTGCCCACGCCACTGCGCGACAGCGCTTCGGCCGCAAAGGAACCCACGCCGCCCACGCCGATCACCAGCACACGCGCGGCCATCAGCCGGTGCAGGCCTGGTTCGGAGAACAGGCGTGCGGCACGATCGAAGCGACGATGGGTGCGATAGCGAATTTCGTCTACGCTCTCGGGGGCGTCCACGAGCGACTCGCCTAGAGCGCGGGTGGGGCGCACGATGGTCTTCTCGTCGCGGGTCAGCGGCAGTTCCATGGCGCGGGGTCTACACCGAGCGGGGCCTAGGCGCCCGCAACCGGGCGCACCCGCAAAAATCCGCGGGCGTTCTCGGCAGTCGTGCTGCCGACGACAGCGGCATCCTGCCCACGCAGTCGAGCCAAGGCGTCGACGACGGCGACCAGATCGAGCGGGACGCCCCGCTGTCCCCCGAGCCCCTGATCGGGAGCATCGGTTTCGACCAAAAGCCGCTCCAGCGGTATTTGCGTTACGGCCTGCCGCAAGCGCTCGCGGCCCCGCCGGAGGAGCGCAGGTCCGACGCCGAAAAATAAGCCGCGGCCGATGAGGGCACGTGCCCAAGTCGCGTCGCCCGCGAACCCGTGAACCACGGCTCCCGGAGACGACAATCCCACGCGGTCCAGGGCCCGCAAGAAGTCCTCACGAGCGCGGACCTGGTGGAGCACCAAAGGCAATCCGAGTTCGCGTCCGAGCTGGAGCTGCGCTTCGAAGACCTCGATTTGCCGAGCCATGGGGACTTCGGCCGCTCGCAAACCATCGAGACCGCACTCGCCGAGCGCGACGGCCCGGGACTCGAGGAGTTGGCGACGCAGAGCGACCAGCGTCTCGTCCAGGTCCGAGACGCCTTCTGCCCACCAGGGATGGATTCCGTAACCGCAGTGGACTCCAGGTACTGCAGCCAGAGCGCCGACACTCGGCCATTGCTCGGGCGCGCACCCAGGGACGAACCAGTCGGTGACGCCCGCGCGGCGCGCCGCAGCCAAGTGTTCGTCACGCGCAGCGTCGAATTCCGCAAAGTCGAGATGACAATGACTGTCGAACAAACCGCAGCGTAACAGGCTTCTCGCCAGCGCACGCCGTGCGCGCCGATACGGCTCGCGAGTGCGCGTTGGCGCTGGTCTGCCTACAGAAACCTAGGTGAACTGCAGCTGCTCGAACGAGCCGCCGACCGCGGCTATCTCGAGCCAGTTGCTAGTTATTTTATCAAGATCTTCATTGCGACCATTGAGCCGAATTGTGTGAATTCAGCAACTTAGGACCCACACGCTCGCACCGAAATTTTAACAAATGACTATCGTTCCTTTAATTCTCCCAGTGCCAACCGTACATTGATTGCGTGGGCATACTGCGATCGACGAACAATGGGCTGAAGGCAACTGCATGCATGCTGGCATGTGCCGTGCTCTTGCTCGCTGGCTGCGCCGTCGACAAAGAGCAACCCGGCTACGGTGACACGAGCGGCAGCGAGGGAGGAGCCGGTGGCGACAGCGGCTGGAACCCACCCTCTCGGCCGAGCTGCGACGAAGGCGTCGTGCGCGAGTGCAAGATCGTCATCCACCAGGCCAATGGGGTGGAGAGCTGTTGGGCCGGCATCCAAGAATGCAAGGACGGCGCTTGGGCCGCCTGCAACGACAACGAATTCGCCAACGCCACATCGGAGACTCCATGAAACGCAAGGCCGCAGCTCGAGAGTCGCGGCGGACGTCCTGGAGCAAGCTTCGCCTCGGCCTAGCCGTACTGATGTTGTTCGGTGCCGGGTGCGGCACCGACGGGCGCCCTTCCGGCCTTGGCGGTGAAGACGCAGACGGCTCGAGCGACGGTGGCTCGGCGGGCCCTTGCGCAGACGGTGCGGCGCGCGCCTGCGGCGTCACTCTCGACCAGGCCAACGGGTCTGTATTCTGCTACCGCGGCAAGCAGTATTGCGAAGCCGGTAGCTGGGGAAGCTGCACTGACGGCTCGGTCTCCGAAGAACCCGATCCCACGTCGTCGGAGATGAGCGGCTTCTCGCGCGCGAACTCGCTGAGCACGGCCGCCAAGTGTCTGAGCAATCCCTGCGACCCTTCGTGCATGTACTTCAAAGAGGATCCGGCGGACATCACGCCGTCAGGCGGCTCCGTCCCGATAGACCCGGGCATTCCGAACTGGTCGAGCAGCGCCACCACGACTTGCAGTCACGAACTCTGCACTCCAGGAACCGCTCTCAGCGCGAGCTGCCACCCCTGCGTCCAGTCGATCTGCGCGACCAATCCCACGTGCTGCACGACGGGCTGGACGCAAACTTGCGCCGACTTGGTCTACACGCAGTGCGCGGGCACCGCGAAGCCGACTGGCCTCAATCTGTGTGACTTCGCTGGCTACGCGCAAAGCTTCATCCGCTTCGGCAACGGCGGGACGGGTTCACCGGTGCTGGGAGCCAGAGGAGCCGGCACGCTCAGCACGCCAGACGGTTCGGCCGTCTACCTCGAGACCAACTGCAGGGTCGGTCCGATTTACGCCAAGGGCGCCGTCAACCTGCGCAACGGCTGCCAGATCAGCGGCAACGTCGTCGCCGAAGGAGCCGCTTGGCTCGAGGCAGGGTCGACCAGGTTGACCGGCACGCTGACCTCGGGCGGCAACGTCGAGCTGCGCAACGGGACCATCGTCACTGGTGCCATCCAAGCAACGGGCACCATCACGCTCCAGGCAAGCGCGGCCGCGCAGAGCACCCTGTGGGCGGGTGGGGTCATCACGCTCAACAATCCGTCGAACGTCACGGGCGACGTGCAGACCGTCGGCAACATCACGGGCCAGGCGAACGGCCGCATTTTCGGCAATGCGACGGTGAAGTCGCCATCCACCATCAACCCGATCTTGACCGTCGACGGCGTGAAGAATACGGCCGGGACCGTCACCATTCCTCCCGCGCCTAGCCTGGTTTTGCCCGATTTGAGCGCCTACAAACGCAACCTGACGACTTCGTGCGCAGTCGCCGCATCGCGTCCCGCGCTCAACGTCTGGGGGCCGGATCAGACCTTGCCGCCGGGCGTGTACGGCGACGTCATCGTCTACAGCGGCTTCAAGCTGATCCTGCAAGACGGCGGAAGCTACGTTTTCAGGAGCTTGCGCTTTTTCGCCGGCAGCCAGGGTCTGCGCTTGGCAGGAACTGCCAAGTGGGACGTGAGCGTCTGCAACACGTTCCAGACGGACACCGGCATTCCGATTTACCTCAATGGCGGTACCACGAGGCCGAGTGCGCCAGACTTCGTCGTCTACTCGGCCGCCACGACTGGCGACTGCATCAGCATCGGCGACGGCAACCTGTTCAGCGGCATGTTCCTCGCTCCGGAGTGCGGCATCCGTATCTTCAACAACTACACGGGCACCGCGGCGTTCTGGGGCAAGTCGGTCTATTCCGACACCGGAATGAACCTGACCAACATCCCCGCCGCAAGTTGCAACGCGACGCCGATATTCGGGGCTGCGGTCTGCGACGCGACCACACAGTACTACACGAACGGCAGGACCTACGCGAACGGCGAAGTCGTGCACTACAACGGCGTCAAGTACACGTGCCTCGTGGGAGGTTGGTGCTCGGCGGCCGGTGGCTACAGTGGCGCGTACTGGCCCGGACGGGGCTCGGCCTGGACAAGCGCCTGGTCGGCTGCGGGCACTTGCCCGACCACCGCCAATCCCTCGACCGGTGGCGTCTGCCCCATCAGCATCAGTGCGCCTGCTGTCGGTACGGCTCGTCGAACGTGCTCCTCCGGCCAGGATTGCCAGATCGACTCCAGTTGCACCGAGGTCGTGACCTCGGCGACCTGCGCGCACTCGAAATGCGCCGCCGGAGCCGCATTGACATCGAGTTGCGACAGCTGCGTCGCGCGTATCTGCGCCGATACGCCCAGCTGTTGTTCGACTTCTTGGACGGCGGCTTGCGCCGCCAAGGTCGAGACGATCTGCGACGCTTCCTGTGGCGCCAAGACCAGCACCGCTTGCGCTCACGACATGTGCGCGGTCGGCACTCAGCTGGCAGCCGCCTGCTCGCCCAAGGTGGCGACGCTGTGTGGCACCGCGGGCTTCGCGTACTGCTGCTCCACCACCTGGGACCAGGCTTGCGTGAACAGACTGTTCGTTCAGGAAACGGGTTCGCCTCCGCCTGTCTCGACCAACACCAGCATCTGCGACTACGCGGTCATGGGTAGCGGCTCCGCCGCCATCTACAGCACGACCATCACCGGTAACGTTGGCTGGTTCGCCGGCACCGTTCAGTTGGCAGAGTCGTTCCCGGGTGCTGGACGGCCGAGGGTGACGGGCAACGTCTACAACTTCGGATCGCTCGCCCTGTCGAACACCGACGTGACCGGGAGCGTCAATGCGACCGGCTCCGTTTCGACGGCCGGCAGCACCTTCGGCAGCTTGAATACGCCGGCGTCGAATATCCCAGTCGTCACCAAGCCGTCTTATTCCTACACCTGCCCGACGGGCGGCCCCGACAACTGGAGCGCCAGCGGCACGCTCAGCCCCGGCACCTACGGCACCGTGCAGCTCGGCGGAACGCTCAACCTGCAGGCCGGCACGTACTACATGCAGGCCCTCAACAATTGGTCGGGCTTTACGATCAACTTGCCCGCTACCGGCAACGTGAACATCTTCTTGTGCGCCAACCTCCAGATGAACGGCGGCGCCAGGATCCTCTCGCCGTCCAACAATCCACTGCAGCTCTTCGTCTACACGAGGGGCGGCGTCATCAACTTCCAGGACAACGCCGTGGCTTGGGGCGTGTTCACGACGGGCCAATCCTCTGGTACCGCCACCTCCACCTTGGGTCAGAACGTGTCCATCCGCGGCATGGTGCATTCGTACTCGGGTGCCTTTCAGAGCGCCCGGGGGTCGATTGTCAACGCCAGCGGCGCGACGGGCGCCACCTGCCAGTCCCGTGGAGTCGACCCGACCATTCCCGCTTCGCCCATTTGCCCGGTCACTACTCCTCTGACCGACACCTACGCCTCGAGCGGTACCTGCGTCGTGAACCCGTCCGGCTACAAAGAATCGGTCACGACTTGCGCCGCTTCCGATCTGACGGTGGGCATCAACTGCCTGGCCGACACCGTCCCCGTCTGCAACCAAGGCAACACTTCCGTACCGGCCAATCAGGCCGAACTCATCTTCTATCCCAGGAACGCCCAGCAGTTTGCGACCAATACTCCCGATCCCAATTGGCAGGCTGGCACCTGCACCGTCACCTCGGCAATTCCCGCTGGCGCTTGCGTCAATCAGGCGTGCCCCGCGTCGCTCTTGAACCAAAACATGACCGTGCGCGCCGCATTGAGGACCGGCGCGAGCGTCACGGAGTGCAGCACGCTCGACAACTGGAGCTACTACGTCCAAGGCCGCACGTGCACTACGTCGGGCGGCTCCGGCACGGCCGTCGAAACCAATACCTACCAGGCGACTTGCCCGGCCAATTCGCACCCCAGTTGGGGCTTGCTGACCTGGAACACCGCCACACCTGGCGCATCGAACATCACCTTCGAAGGTCGCGTGGCCACCACGTCCGGCGGCCTCGCAACCGCGACCTACAGCGCACTCAGGACCGTCACCTCGACCCCCACCAACAACCAGGTGTGCTCAATCTCGACTTGTCCGCTCGATCTGACCAGCTCTTTCTGGGGCGCGGGCGGCAAGGCCAGTCAGCCGGCTTTCATGGAACTCCGTATCACCATGAACGGCAGCGGCGCGAGCAACCCCACGCTCAAGGATTGGAACGTTACGTACTCGTGCCGCTACGACCAGTGACGGTCGAGCAGGTTCAGGTGGATAGAACGCGCAAGCGACGCTTGGGGAAGCCTTGTTTTTCGTAGCCTTCGAGCGTCACCTCGTCCTCGGTCGGCAGGTGACGCGGAACCGGGCGCGGGCTCGCCGAAAAATCGGCAAAATCATCGGGCAGCGGGCCAGGTAGCGTCGGCTGCAAAGTGCGCTCGAGCAGCTGGAAGTTGTGGCTGGCAACCAGTTCGAGCGGGATGCCGCGCTCGGGGCCCTGACGCTTGAACCAAGAGCGTGCCCGCTCGACGTTTTGGATGAGCACGTGGTGCTGTGGATCCGTCTTGGCTGCCGTCAAGAAGTGCTCTTGCATGGCAGGAACGTCCCCGCGTTCGTTGGCGATGCAAGCCAAGTAATTGTAGGCGAGCCCCGGTGCCGGGTAGCCGAGTTCGAGAGCTCGACGCACGTGATGCTCGGCCAGATCCCATTGCCCCGCCCGGTAGTAGGCGCCGCCCAAGTCGATGTGCGCCGCGTGATAGTCTCCGACCTTGTCCAGGATGGCGCGCGCTGCCGGCACGTCCTCCATGTAGTGGTTCTGGATGCCCTTGTACTGACGAAACCAAGTATTCATGGCCTCGGTCGTCGCTTCGTCCGCGTCGAACGGCGTCTTGAATTCTTGAAAATCGGCCGTGAAAAAGAGTTCTGGATCGAGCCAGCCCGCTTCGACGGCTGCGTCGAAGTCTCGCGTGCCCGGATAGATGGAGAGACAACTGAACACGTACTGGTGCGGCTTGGCGACGTCGAGGAAACGGATCGTTTGATGGAACGTCTCCAGCGTCTCGCCACGATTGCCGAGCATCATGAAGAAACGCACCTGGATGCCAACGCTCTTGGCCATTTCGGCGGCGATCACGATCTCTTCAGAGGAGATTTTCTTGTCGATGTTCTCGAGCACCTGATTCGACCCCGATTCGACGCCCAGGCTGAGCCGTTGGCAGCCGGCCAGACGCATCTCGAGCAGCAATTCTTCGTCGAGCACGTCGACCCGAGTGTCGCAGCTCCAGAAGAACTCCAGGCCGCGCCTGCGGATCTCACGACAAATCTCGAGGGCGCGCTTCTTGTTGGCCGTGAAAGTGTCATCCTTCACCTGGATCATGCGCACGGGCAACCTCTCGAGCGCAGCCTCCATGGCGTCGACGACGTAGCGCACCGAATGGCCACGAAACCCGCGTCCCCAGGTGGTTTCGGCGCCGCAGAACGTGCAGGCCCACGGACAGCCGCGTGACGTCATCAGAATGTGCGTGGCGAAATAGGCCTGGGGGGGTGTCAGCGCGTCGAGCTTCTTGATCGACGCGCGCGAGGGACCGAGCACGGCACGACCGTCTTCGCGGTAGGCCGTTCCTGCAATTCCGGTCAGAGGCTCCCCGACGTCGATTCGACGGAGCAGTTCGAGAAAAGTATCCTCGCTCTCACCCAACGTGACTGTGTCGATAGCCGGGTAGTGGTCGAGCATGCCACGAGCGAAGGGCGTGGCGTGGGGACCACCGATGACGACGTGGGCGCTAGGGTGCTTGTCGCGGATGAGTTGGGCTGTGAGCGCGACGCCACGTCGATTGGCCGTCCAACAGCTCATTCCGAAAACGTCTGCGTCGAGGGATTCGACGACGCGCACGACTTCCGACCAGCGAAACGCCGACAAGTTGAGAACCTTCACCTGATGACCCTGACCGATGGCTTCGGAGGCCAGCGTGAACAACCCATAAGGTGTCTGGAAGAAATCGGTGTCCAAGTCTCCGTCGACGAACTCCTCCGGGGGACCATCCACGGCTGGGTACGACGTCTCATCCGGAGACGCGATCTTCCAAGGAGGTGGATAGAGCAAGGCGACGCGCATGAACCCAATCGTCCGGTATCGGCACGGACAATCGTCCGTGCCGGGCGCGCGGCGGACGGTTGTCCGACGATCGAGCCGCGTGAGCGTAGCCCGAAATCCGCAAAAATCTGCCGATTGTGGGCACGACGGTGGCTTTTCTCGTCCGCCAGTCGCTGGCACGAGAGCTGCACAAGCAGCGACGAGACTATGGAAGGCCTGAAGAACATCGTAATTGGCTATGATGGATCGACCCTGAGCGAGCTCGCCGTCAGGCGCGCCCTGCTGATGACTCAAGGCTCCACGTTGGCTCTGCTCCACGTCGTCATGGTCGTCGAGGAATGCGGGAGCGACGACTACCGCCTCCCGACCGGCGAAGTGCTGCCGCGCTACACGGCGCTCGAGATGCTGCGCCTCACCCTGCGCACCCAAGTGCAGAGCTGGGGCCTCGACAGTCCCCGCGTGCGTTTGGTCGCGCACATGCGCACAGGTGCCGTGGTTCGAACTCTGGTCGACGTATCCTATCGATTCCGCGCCGACCTATTGGTGTTGGGTGCTCACGGCGACTCGCGTGTCGCGGGCTCGGTGGGTTCGGTCGCGCGCGAGGTACTCGACTGGACGCGCGACCTGCCAGTGCACGTCGAAGCGTCGCCGTTCTTGGGCGTCAAGCCGCAACGCTTCGACGGACTCGATTGGGCATATGTATTCGGGCGCACGCCGCTGGGCTCCGACAGCGCCGGAAACGAAGACCGCCCACCGTCCTGAATTGTTGGCCCCCGCGGCTGGAGCACGTTAGCGATCGAGCGATGACGCTTCGTTGCTTCCACAAGTTCGGTCTCTGAGCGAAACTCAGCGGCATGCAGCTCAGGACCGAGATCGAAATCGCCGCGTCGCCCCAGGTGGTGTGGAACGTGCTCGCGGATTTCGCGCGCTACCACGAGTGGAATCCTTTCGTGACACGGGTCGACGGCGCCCTCCGCGAAGGCGCGCACCTCGAGGTCACGTTGAGCCTGCCCGAAAGCTCCGACCTCGAGATCCATCCCAGCCTTTTGGTCGTTCGACCGGCCGAAGAACTCCGCTGGCGCGGTACGATGCTGGCCGGATTCCTGCTAGCAGGAGAGCATTTCTTCCAGCTCGAGCCCACGGATGCCGGCGGCACGCGCTTGGTTCACGGCGAAGACTTCAGCGGAATTCTCGTGCGCTTCTTGGGCAAGAAGCTGACCGAAACCGTCCGCGGCTTCGTCTACATGAATACGGCGCTCAAGCGCCGGGTCGAAGGCCTCTAGCGCCTTCGGGCCTCTCAGACGTGGATCTCGCCGTTTCGGATCTCGGCGGACAAAAACAGCTCTTCGGCATCCTTGCTCATGCGCAAGGGCGCGTGATCGTTGCCGACGCAAGCGACCAGCACGTGTCCCTGAGCAAGCAAGATTTCCCCGTCGTCCGCCGGTCGTAGCACGCGGTAGTCGAAGCCGACTTTGACACGCGACAAGTAACTGAGGCGCGCCTCGACGGTGAGTAGATCGTCGAGGTACGCCGGCCTCTTGTACTCGACCTCGACGGCGATGACGGGCAGGTGCAGCCCGAGCTTGATCCAAGACGAGTAGTCCAGTCCCCGACGACGCAGGTATTCGATGCGAGCCAGCTCGAAATACTTGATGTAGTTCGAATGGTGCACGACTCCCATCATGTCTGTGTCGCTGAAGCGGACTCGCACGACGGAACGCGTCACACAGTGCTCGGGGAGATCTTTCGTATGCGGGGCCATTGAAGAAGCGCGTCGTGCCGCTCCGGGCGTGGAGGGCCGGCGACAATAAGGGCAGAGCAACGATGCGAGCAACCCCGGGAACCAGCCTTTTCCCCGCTGCCCTTGCTTTTCCCCGGCCCGCCGGTTTGATGGGGTCGAGGCTCCTTGGAATCAATCATGCGCGAAAACCCGCTCGCACTTCGATCTGCTGGAATTTTGCTGCATCCGACCTCCCTGCCAGGCCCCCCGGCCCTCGGCGACCTCGGCCCGTGTTCGCGCTCTTTCGTCGATTTTCTTGAGAAAGCCGGCCAGACATTCTGGCAAATGCTGCCGATTCACCCAATCGGCGCCGGCGATTCGCCCTACGACAGCCCGAGCGCCTTCGCGGGCGCGACCCACCTCATAAGTCTGGAAGACTTGGCCCTCTGGGGACTCCTGTCGAGCGCCGACCTGCGCGGGCTCTCGGTCGACAAGACGCCCGGTCAAGCAGATTTCGAACGAGCTCGGCGCGAGCGCCCCGCCCTGTTGAAGAAAGCCTTCGTTGCTTTCAGGCTTCAAGCTACGCGCGAGCTGGCTCAAGACTACGAGCGGTTTCTCGCAACGCACAACTCCTGGGTTTGGGATTTTGCTCTCTACAGCGCGCTGAAGAACGAAGCGGATCAGCTGCCGTGGACCGCGTGGCCACGCGAGTTGCGTCGGCGGGAGCCCTCCGCCCTCGAGGCGGCCTACCAGCGGCTCACGGATCAGGTTCAATACGAGGTTTTTCTGCAGTTCTGTTTCCACCAGCAATGGGACGCACTTCGCCATCATGCGCGCGAGCGCGGTGTGCAGCTCATGGGCGACATGCCCATGTTCGTCGCTCACGATTCGGTCGACGTCTGGGCGAATCAGCGCCTCTTCTTCCTGGACGAGGAGGGTGGGCGCACGGTGCAGGCCGGTGTGCCGCCAGACTACTTCAGCGAAAAAGGTCAGCTTTGGGGCAACCCTCTCTATCGCTGGGATGCGATGCGGCAAGACGGCTACGGCTGGTGGATCGATCGCCTGCGTCGCGAGTTGAGCAAGTTCGACGCCGTCCGCCTCGACCATTTCATCGCTTTCTCGCGCTATTGGGAGGTGCCGATCGATGCCGAGAGCGCCAAGACGGGACGCTACGTCGAAGGTCCCGGCTACGACTTCTTCGAACGTGCCGGCGTAGCCCTTGGTGGCTTGCCGCTGGTTGCGGAAGATCTGGGCATCGTGACGCACGAGGTCGAACTCCTGCGAGATCACTTCAGGCTGCCGGGAATGAAAGTCCTGCAGTTCGCCTTCAATCCGGGGGCCGAGGGCTACCTACCGCACCGGCATGGTGAGAACAGCGTCGCCTACACCGGCACACACGACAACAACACGAGCCGCGGTTGGTACGAGGCTCTGCTGCGCAGGTCCGTCGAACTGTTGCCGGAGCAGCTCGAGCTGAGCCGCGTGCAGGCATTTTCTGGCGCACTTTCCGCGCATGACCTGAGCTGGAGCTTGATCCGCTCGCTCTATGCCTCGACGGCCCGTACCGCGATCGTACCTGTTCAGGACGTACTCAATCTCGGCGAAGCCTACCGCATGAATGTCCCTGGCGTGGGTCATGGCAACTGGGCGTATCGCGTGCTCGAAGATCAGCTCACCGACGAAATCGCCGAACGGTTGCGCGCACTCGCGCTCGTGACCGAACGGCTCCCGACACGCTCGTGATTTCGATGCCCTTTATCGACCTTCGTGGCTTGACCGATATGTCAGATATCGCGTAATGAAAGCAAAAGGTCCCAACATGGGCCCTGGAATGCTTTTATGACCGATATCGACAAGATCATTCGCGAACGGGTAGATGGTTTCGTAGCGGAGCTCTCCGAGCTCATTCGTCAGGCCGCCCACCAACGCCTTTCGGAGGCTCTCGACACATCGGCTGGCGGTGGCCGCCCGAGGCGCGGCGGCGCGCCGCAGGCCTCTGTCGAAAAGCGACTCGTCAAGCGGAGCAAGGGACAAAAGCGCGCACCGGCCGAGATGGATCGCCTGCTCAAGGCCATCGTCGCTGCCGTGCAGACCCAGCCCGGCATTCGCGCCGACCAGATCGCTCAGTCTCTGGGCCTGGCCACTCGCGACACGAGCTTGCCCATCAAGAAGCTCTTGACCGACAAGGTGTTGACCAAGAAAGGGCAGAAGCGCGCCACACAGTATTTCCCCGGACGACGCGGCTGAGCGAACCAGCATGGCCGCTCCCTTCTTCCTGGCTGCGCTGGACCTCTCGGGCCGCGCTTGTGTGGTATTCGGGGGCGGCGACGAGGCTGAACGACGTGTGCGGGAGCTCTCCGAACATGGCGCCGTGCTGACGCTCGTCACACCCGCGCCAGGCCCAGCGCTCACTGCTCTGGCGCTCTCGAGCGACACGTTGGTCCTGCATGAACGCGAGCCGGCGCTCACGGATCTCGACGGCGTGTTCTTGGCCGTGCTCGCCGACCGCAATCCCGCTTGGGTCGCCATGTTCGGCCCGGCTGCGCGTGCGCGACAGCTGCTTTTCTGCGCGATTGATCAGCCTGAGTTCAACAGCTTCGCCCACGTCGGCGTCGCTCGAGCCGGCGTTTTGCAGCTTGGCGTGAGTACGAGCGGACGCGTGCCCGGTGTGGCCGGAGCTATCCGCAAGCTGTTGCAAACGCTGCTCGACGACAGTCGATTCGAGTGCATCGTCGAGAAGGTGCAAGAAGTGCGCGAAAGCGCACCCGTCAGCGCGCGTAGCGCGCGCGTGCGCGCCCTGGCAGCCAAGATACGACTCGAAGGACGCTTGTTTCTCGACGACGAAGATTGAAGCAACCGCAGCATCACTCGAACGGTGACTTCACTCGAACGGTGACTTCACTCGAACAGCGGCGCCGAGGACGGCTGCGGTGGGCGATACGTCGCCAAGATCGCAATTTCGTAGTGGTTCAGCTTGTGCTCGACCTTGTCCCAGTCGGGCGCCGACAACGCCTGCTTGACACACTGTGTGGCGCGCCGAGCCTGTGGTCCCTTCCAAGTGCCGCTCGCTCCCGGGAACACGTGCATGGTCTTCTGGGTGAAGTCGATCTTGAGTACGAAATTGAGCGCGCCACCGTCACCGGTGCGCGGCGCGCAATCGACCGTGTCGGTTACAGCCTTGGCGAGCGCAGCTTCGAGCGACGGCAACTGGTCGCAGAGCGCGCCTTCTTGGCCGACACCCGTCGCCGAGTTCGAGCAGCGGATCCGGGTGGGTTTGCTCAACATCACACGGCCCTCGCTGCCGGCGTTGGGTGTAGGCGCCGGAACATGGGGCGAAAAACCCATGGGCGCCTGCGTGACTTCGCGCGCCTCGTCGGGTGTGGGGGCTCGCATCAGATAGAGCGGGATGGCCAAGAGCACCAAGGCCCCCAGGACCGCGAGGACGACCTGCGAACGGATCGGTCGCTCGAGGTGCGCGGACGAGCGGACGCCCAAGCGGCGGATGCCGGGCTCGGTCGGTGCCGAGGGAAACGAGGGTCGAGGAGGTCCTGCCATGCACCGCTGGATAGAGCGCGAGAGAGTTTGTCAGAAGTCGAGCAATTGCTCGACCGACTGCTCGGGATCGCCACGGACGACGGACGCAGCCAACTCGAGGGTTTCGGGCATCAAGCCCTGCACTTGGGCGACGACTTGCTCGACGACGTGATGGGCCTCGTCGATCCCGGGGCCCATCATGCCGACGGCGAACTTGAGATGACCCGTGCGACCGGCCACCGCTGGCACCATGGCGATCATCATCATTTCGGTCAGCTCGACCACGCGTTGTGCGACCCGGCGCATGGCCAACATCTCGAGGATGGTCGGCCGCTCGTTGCTGCCCCGCAAAGGACCCTTGATATGGTAGCGAGCCAGCGAAACGGGAGTTCCGGTCCACTTGGCGAATGACACTTCCTCGGACAGAGCCTTGAGCAAATGCTCGCGATGCAAGAGCCCAGTGAGACCGTCGTGCCGTGCCAAGTGCTGACGCGCGCGCTCGTGCTGCGGACTTCCAGTCGTGAAGCTCACCAGCTTGAGTCGGCACTCGCCGAGTTGGGTTTCGGCGCCGTGAAGGAGGCTCAGCTTCTTCTTTCGATCGTAGCTGTGCTCGGCGTACGTGCCATTGGTGCTGCCCAGGTCTTCGATTACCCAAGTTCCTGCTTGCCACTTGGCGACGGCATGCGCTCCGGAAACCGTGGCTTCGGGCAACACCAGTTCCTGATCCGTGCGGCGGCCAATCGTGATCGACGGCTGATTGAGTGGATAGAGCGTGCCGGGCGCGTCCGTCGCGTTCGTGCAGTAGGTGACCAGCAGCGACTGAGCGCCGGGATGAAAGGCCTCGGTGTGCGAACGTCCGAGCGGGGTACCCGGAGTGATGCGTTCGCGCGGGATCTGCATCTGGCTCGTCGTGAGCTGGACCGGATTGAAGAAGCGCATGCGCTTGGCTTCCGGCCGCATCTCCGGGTCGTCGGAAAGACAGCGAAAGACCTGCTTCACTTCGTCGACACTGAGCGAAGCCGGCACATCGAACATGATCTGCGAGCGCATCGGCTTGAGCCGCGGCTTGTAGCCAGGCTCGGGCACGCGACACGTCCACATTTCCCAAAGCGTCAAGCCGAGGGCGTACATGTCGTCCTCGGGACTCGCTCCACCGGAACGCAGCCGCTCCGGAGCCATGTAGTTCGGCGTGCCACCGTCGGGAGGCGCGCCAGGTCGACGGGCTCCGAGACGCGCGCGCTCCTGCGCGAAGCCGAAATCCAAGATCATGGCGCGATCTTTGGTCACCATGACATTGCCCGGCTTCAGATCGCCGTGCACCAGACCTTGCTGATGAATGGCCGCGAGGCCCGCCGTCACTTCGCTGGCAATCTTGCGAAACTCGTCCGCGCTGTAGCCACCTTGGGCCTTGCGCCGACGAATGTGCGTGTGGAGCGTCTGGCCGTTGATGTGCTCCATCACCAAGATCGGCCCCCACGCGCTGGGGGCCAGATCGTGGACACGACAAACGTTGGGGTGGCTCACCGAGCGAGCGAGCAACAACTCCTGGCGGAGCGCCTCGTCGTCGCCCGGCATGCGCGATTCTTCACGTACGACTTTGAGCGCAACCGGCTCTTGTGTGCTGCGGTCATAGGCAAGGAACACCTCGCCCATGCCCCCCTTGCCAAGGCTCTGCCGGATTTCGTACCGATCGTTGACCAGTGAACCTGGTGCGAGTGGTGGTGGAGACTTGCCTTGGGTCATCGCGTGGGCCGTACCTGCCGATAAGCGGGATCCGTCGGCTAAAGACTCGCGGATTTACCGTGTCCACGCAACACGATGAAATCTTTGAAGCTTGTGAGAAATGGCCACGCGCCGGCGCGTGCGTCGCGTGCCTGCACGATTTTCCGTGTACATCCTGACCCTTGGACGCTGGGCCGGTAGACGCGCTCGGCTCGATCTGGTAGGCGCTGCGCCGGAAGTCGGCACCCCCGACTTCTCGCAAGCGAAGGCGTTGCTCGGACGGATTCATACCCGTTCGTGCTCGGGAAGTTGGTGCAACGCCAACGCGGCCCCCGCCACTGTAACCGGGGACGAACGTCAGGGCTGTTCGAGAGAACGGCATCCACTGAGCAACCGAAGGCGACTTCGGCACTTGGGAAGGACCTGCGGGAGAACGATCCGGGAGCCAGGAGACCTGCCTTCGACTGCGACGCGACTGCCCTGGGAGGCCATCGCATCGAGCACCGCGGGGCGTGGTGCATCGTGAAGGCTGCCTGACAGCTCCACGTGCGTTCGATTGGTGCCCTGCGACTGCTCTCACCCGCCGGAATTTCCCGGCATGGCGAATCGGGGTGATTCGCCAGGAGAACCAAATGAACAAATTGAACGATTCGATGTGGCCTGTTGTAGGCCTGGCTAGTCTCGTGGTGCTCGGTGGAGCCCTTGCGGTCCCCGGCTGCTCGAACGACGACCCGGTCGCCGACGCCGGCGGCAACGGTGGAGAGGGCGGCGCTGGAACTGGCGGCGCGACCGCTAGTTGTGACGCTCCCGGGCTCGGCGCCGGCGGCGGCGGTGGGGCAGCGGGCGAAGAGATCGAGATCGCCGGCAGCTACGACGACGGCTACGGCGGCGAAGTGGTGATCACGACGAGCGGTATCGAGTCCATCGGCATCGACATCGACAGCATCGGCATCTACCACTTCAGCTCCGTCGACAACGAACGCAACTTCGCAGTTGCCCGCAACGACGAAGCCAATACGTACAACCCCTGCCTGTGGAGTCGTTTCGATTGGATGACCGGCGGCGGCGATCTCTACTACTGCCAAAGCGCGTTCGATGCGGCCGACGAGCAAACGGCCGCGAATGTGCCGGCGGGTGACGCCGAAGACCTCGAGACGGGGTGTGGCGGCTTCGCCTGGTCGAAGCTGACTTCCCTCTGATCGCGTCTCTCGACACCTGAATGAAATCTGGCGCGTCCTTCCGGACGTGTCAGATTTCTAGGGTCGGGCAGGTCTGCGATTTTGCAGAATTGTCGAGACCGGAGGTCTATCGTGAGGTCTTGGTCGGTGTGGTTGTGCGTGTGTCTGCTACTCGGTTTCTCGACCGGCTGCACAGCCGCCGCGCAACGACCACAGAGCGCGCCCGTCCTTCGGCAAGCCCAGCGCGACCCACCCCAGCCGCAGCGCCCCGGGAGGGGCTCCCCGGGTCCCCTACCCCAACCCCTGCACGCTCCGCCACCCGCCTACGGCAACAAGATTGTGCTGTGGGAGGGAGGCTCACTGCACGTACGCGGGCACGCGAACCCAGGCGATACCGCCTCGATTGTCGCGAACAACGGCCCAAATCCGTAGCGGGCCCTTGGTTTTGGGCGCCAAGAGCTGTGTCGCGTAGCTCTCGTTCCAGCCCGTCGTCGCGTCGTTGACCAGCCGCAAAGCGTCGCTGGGGATGCCACGGTCGGTGAAGTAGCTTACCCACAGCGCTTCTTCGATATCGTTGTCGTAGGCGACCTTGGCGACTTCGTCTTTCTCAGCGCTCTTCCGATCGATGATCGGTTGGATGGGGATCTCGGGGCAGGTTGCGGCGCCATCGTCCTTGCATGCATCGACGCAAACGACGCCCGGGGTGCATTTCCCGGCATCGGCGACCGCGAAGGTCTTGCCCACGCAGTCGTCGTCGATGCAGTCGACCGCCACGTCTTTGCCCCGTACTCGAAAGCCGGTGACGATCGGGTTTTGGTTGCGAAGGTTTTGGTAGGCGTAGATGGCCGAGTAGGCGACGACGAAATCGGCCGAGCCCAGTTCGTTGCCGTCGTCGTCGATGCAAGTCGGAATTGCCGCAAACTGGGTCGGTGTGACGCCACCCGCCCCAAGACCCGGAGATGCATCACCCGAGCCGCCCGCGCCCCCCGAACCGAGGTCGGGAAGTTGACCGTTCAACATGAGATGTCCGGCACAAACGCCGTAAAACACGAAGGCGACGCCGTAGGGCGGCAGATTCGGATCGGTCGCCGACTGCCGCACCATGTCCTCGGGCAGGGTGATCGCGAAACTGTCCTGATCGAAGACGAACTGGGGTGCGACGTTGGGTGGCTGGGCCAAACACTGGCTGAACAAATCGCCGAGGGGGTTCACGCACCAAAAACCGATGAATCGCTCGACCTTGCGTGGCTTGGCGGCGCCAGCGTCTTCCCACAACAGTTCGAGCTGCACCGTCTCCCCGGGACGCGCATAGGGCGCGGACTTCTTGAGCCCAAGAATGCGCAGGGTGTTGATGTTGCTGATGCTGTCGAGCTCGGGACCGCAGCCGGCCGCGAGCGCGAACAGCGAGCCAAAGCCGAGACCCAGCAGCGGCAAGGAGCGTCGAAACCGTGAGTGCAGATCGAGCTTGGCCATCAGAACTCTCCTCGGACGCCGATGCTGGGCAAGATCGGCAAGCCCATTTGATAGGCTTTTTGACTGAAGTCGTAGTTGTACACGTAGGCTTCGACGGCCGGATTGTTATACAGGTTCTGGACGTCCAGGTAGGCGTTCATGCGCCAGTCGCGAAACTGCCAGCGCTTGTCGAGACGGAAATCCAACTGATGAAAGAGCGGTAAACGCTCGCTGAACGCTGGTCCGTCGATGCCAAGGTAGGTGCCCGCGTCCCCCGAATAGATCGACGGCAACGCGGGCGAAGGCACCTTGGGTGTCGCAAGCGGACCGCTGACGATGCGGAAGCGCGCCCCCACTTCCCACCCGTCGCCGAGGCGATAGCTGCCCAAGACGATCAGATTGTGCGTCTGGTCGTACTGGAAACGATAGGCGTCGCAGGCTGGATCGTTGTCGTTTCCGCAGTTGCGCCTCAAACTCTCGCTGACCGTGTAGGCCAACCAACCAAAGAAGCGCGCATCGGGATTGTACTTGAGCAATGTCTCCAGACCGATCACCTGACCGCTACCCTGGTTGCCGTAAGTGAAGTTGCCGCTGGTGTTCGGCGCCCGACTCACCGAACCGTAGAGGTCCTTGTAGAAACCTTCGACCGAAATTTCGACCTGCTCGCTCAGCCCTTGCTCGACGCCGAACGCGTAGTGAATGGCGTTGTTCGAGTAGAGGCGAGGGGTACCGAACACCGGGTCAGTCTCCTGGAACGCCGGCGGCTGGCTGAACTTGCCGATGCCTGCCTTGAGCACGGTTTTGAGGGGCTTGCCCCCCCAACGGCGTTCCTCGGGCAGGACGACCGAGTAGCGAGCGTTGAGTCGCGGGCTCAAGTCGGCATGGCCCGAGTCTTGGGCGTAGTCGACGCGCGCGCCGGGCACGACGCGCAACCGCTTGTTCGGCTGCCACTCGACATCGGCGTACCATCCGGGTCGAAAGCTGAAGCCGCTCGACTGCGTCTCTCGCGGTGGCGTCGTCGCCAAAGGACCCGAGGCAGCTTCGCCAGGTCGCGGCAACGGCGGCGCGCGCACGAGCACATCGAAGGGTCCTGCGAGAAAATCCAGGCCGACGTTGAGGCGCGTGGTCTGGTGCAGCTTGAAGCCAAGCTCGCTGCGCATCACGATGGGAATGGTGGTGAGCTGGAGCCTCAAGTTGCCGCCGAGACCGAAATCGATCACCTGGCCACCGACCGAAAGCATCGTGTCCAACGTGACGTTTCGAGTCAGATCTTTCTGGTAAAGGATCTGGCCGCGATAGAACGAAGTTGAGAAGCGGATGTTGCCGCCGATGCCCGGGTCGCTCGCGGACGGACTGGTGACGATGGTCTCGAAGCTGTCGTCCGAACCGAAAAATCGCAGGCTCAGCTTGTCGCCCGGACCGCGATTGCGCTCCACGATCAGTTGATAATCGTAGTAGACGGGCGCCGAAGTCACGCTGGAACCGGCGCTTTCCAGCACGGGCGTGAGCCAAGTGTCGATCCAACTGCGCCGACCGGCCGCCGCAAAGGTCCAATCCTTGAGGCCAGGCAGAGGGCCCTGGAGCAGCAGTCGCCCGTCGATCAGATCGACCTGCGCCATGCCGTGGTAGCAGCCCTTCTTGCCCGTCGCTTCGCCGTAGGGTCCGTAGCAATCGCTGTTGGGCGCGCGCAGCTTCACGTCGACGACGCCGCCTTGCAGACGCCCGTAGCGAACCGAGAAGTTGCCGGGGTAGAAATCGATCTTGTCGAGCAGCTCGGTTGGCACGACGCTGGACAAGCCGCCAAAGTGAAAGATGAGCGGGACGTTGCTACCGTCGACGAATGTCTCGCTATCGGCGGGCGCCGAACCGCGAATGATCAATAGACCCGCTAGACCCGGCGGACGCGCGACACCCGGCAAGCTCTGGATCGAGCGCAGCGCGTCACCCGACGTGCCTGGAATACGAGAAATCTCCCGGCGTTGCAGCGTACGGCGCGTCATTTCGCGCGGCGGCCGCTCGCCCTCGACTACGACTTCGAGTTCGTTCGACGCAGCCGTCATGCGGTAGGTGACGTCGGTAACTTCACCAGCGACCACGTCTTCCTTGGAAGCGATGGGGTTGAAGCCTTCGCTCTCGATTCGCACGGTATAAGCTCCCGGAATGAGTCCTTCGACGAGCCAACGCCCGGAGCCATCGGTGCTGGCCGAGTACTCGAGACCAAGCGCGTCACGCAGCACGACACGAACACCCGGTAAGGCGGTCTCGGTTCCGGACAGAACGATGGTGCCCGAAAGATTGCCGATGCGCGGTGCTTCTTCGGCCGGAGGCGCCTCGGGGGAAGCCTCGAGCGTGAACGAGTACTGAAAGCCGATGCGCACCTTGCGGGGCTTGCCGTCGACCGTGGCCGGCCTGAACGTCAGACGTAAAGCCGCGTCCAGAGCGGCTTCGTCGAAGCCGTCGCCGACAGATTCGGCGACCGCCGGCTCACTGACCGTGCCGTCGACGTCGACGGTGATCAGCAGGCGCACTTGGGCCTGCAAGCCCTGCGCTGCCGCCTGGGTGGGGTAGACCGGCGGCTCGTAGTGGTCGAGTTCGGGTGCAATGACGACCGGCTGGGGCGCAAGCGCGGCGCTGGCGGCCGGCGTCGTCGTCTGCGCGCGAACGACACCGGGCGACGGAAGGAGGGACAGCGCCCACAGCGCGAAACCTGCCCCAATCGAGTACACTACGCGTTGCGGGAACGGCTGCACGATGCGCTTGCCTAGCGGGCCTCCGCCGGCGGAACAAGCGGCCCTTGCCAAGTCACATCCGTCCACAGTCGCTCCGAGGTTGAAAAAAGGGTTCCAGCTCGCTAGCAGGCGATCCCTGTGCACACCGAGTCAGGAATGTCGGACAAGCCAATGCGCGTGGCCACGTGGAATGTGAACTCACTCAGGGCACGCCTCGACCACGTCGAAAAATGGCTTGCCCTCGAGTCTCCGGACGTCCTCTGTCTTCAAGAGACGAAGGTGACCGACAACGAGTTCCCAACGGACACGTTTTCGCGTCTCGGCTACGAAACGGTGCGAGCGGGTCAGCGCAGCTACAACGGCGTCGCCATCTTGGCGCGCCATCCCATCAGCGACGTGCGCGTCGGTTTGTGGGATTCCCCGCCCGAAGAAGATCGACGAGCCCTCTCTGCGACCGTACGTGGCGTGCGTGTTTTTTCGATCTACGTACCCAACGGCAAGTCGCTGGACTCGCCCGCATACGCCGAAAAACTCGCTTGGCTCGAGCGGCTGCGTGTCACTCTCGACAAAACCTGCGATCCCGAGAGTCCTATCGTCATCGGCGGAGACTTCAACGTCGCCCACGACGAACGGGACGTGTTCGATCCGTTGGCCATGGCGGGGCAGATCCATTTCACGAACGTAGAGCGTGCGGCAGTCGACCGCCTGCTCGGCTTTGGCCTCAGCGACGCATTCCGATTGCTCGAGCCTGCGGGCGGACTTTTCAGTTGGTGGGACTACCGCATGGCAGCCTTTCGACGCGACCGTGGTTTGCGCATCGACTACCTGTTCGTGAGTCGCGCGGTCGCTGCGGGGCTCGTCGGAGCGCACATCGACAAGGCTCCGCGCGGCTGGGACAAGCCATCCGATCACACGCCTGTGGTCGTCGATTTCAGGCTGTAGCGCCGAGGGCGCGCGCGCCCACGATGGAAATGCGCCCGCGCGTCATCCAGCTCTCGAGCTCGGGGGCCTCGCCGAGAGCACGCGCGACCCGCAAGTAGCCGGCCAAGTAAACGACTTCGCGTCCGAGCCCACCTCCTGTGGTTCCGCCACCCCGTACCGCGCGAAGGGCCAGCCTGCGGGCGAGTTCGTCTTGCACGCCGAGGGCTGCGAGGCGTCGCAAGATCTCGCTCGCGTCGGCGCCAGCAAGAGCCGCCTCGGCGGCGACACAGCGTGCTGCGAGTTCTCGCCGCCGCGCGACGTCCAAGAGGCCATTGCGTTCTTCGAGCAAGACGGCGCGTCCTTCCTCGTCCTGGGCCGAACCGGCGGTTCCGATGCGAAAAGGCGGGCCCTCGCGCTCGGCTCGGAGCCGAGGCCCGAGATGCGCGCCTACTTCGTGCACGAAAATGCGTTCTGCGTCGCGTGGCGACACGCGTGCCCCGCGCCGAACCAAGAGCCGCCCTCCAGCCACGGCTGCGAGCGAAACGATGTCCGCCTCGACCACCCCACAGCCGAGCGCGATGACGCCCGGATGACGCGACAAGCTCGACGCCAAGAGTGGCCACGAACCCCGTTCGGCCTTGCTCGGGTCGGGGTCCGGCTCGGCGAGCCAATTTGCCGCCAATGCTCGCGCGCTCTCGCGTTCCGAGGGTTGGAACGAGAAGCGCTCGGCGCCAAGCCGTGCGACATCCGCGCTGCCGCAGGCCTCGACGAGACGGAGCTCGAGGGCCAGCTCGGCGATGCGTCCGACGAGCAACCGAACGACGACGTCGTTCCCCAAGCTCGACAGCTCGCGCTCCAGGGTTTCGAGCAGTGTCCACTCGACGCTCCAATCGACCGGCTGCTCGTAGACGAATGCTCTGGGCATGTCGTCGCCAATCCACTGCTCGATCACCAGCTGAAAGTTCTTGGGCGAAACTCGGCTGAGCAGGCCGATGCGCCTTTCCACGTCCAACAAGCACTGCTCGGTTCGAGCGAGAAGCACTTGCCGTTCGTCCACCTAGTCCCTCCCGAGCGACTGAGATCAGAGCTTGCTGGCGGCCAGGTTCGACAGTTCGCTGCGTTCGCCCTTGGAGAGCAGCACGTGACCGACCAGTGCCTCGTTCTTGAGGCGATCGGCGGTCACCGAAAGTCCGTTACTCGTCTCGTCGACGTAGGGATTGTCGATCTGGAAGGGGTCGCCGGTGAGCACGATCTTGGTCCCCTCACCGCAGCGTGTCACGACCGTCTTCACTTCGTGGGGAGTGAGGTTCTGCGCTTCGTCGACGATCACGAACTGCTGCGGCAAGCTCCGCCCCCGGATGTAGGTCAACGGCTCGACTTGAATCTGGCCGCTGTCGAGCAGCTCCTCGAACCCCCGGCTACCGCGACGTTTGCTACCACCGGTTACCAGCAGGTACTCGAGATTGTCGTAGAGCGGCTGCATCCAAGGAGCCATTTTCTCGTCGATGTCACCGGGCAAGAAGCCGATGTCACGGCCGAGCGGCATGACCGGTCGGCTGATCAACAGCCTGGAATAGGCTCCGTCTTCGACCACCTTGGTGAGCCCCGCCGCCAGCGCGAGCAGCGTCTTGCCCGTGCCGGCCATGCCCAGCAAGGTCACGATCTTGACCGAATCGTCGAGCAACAGGTCCAGTGCGAACGACTGCTCGCGATTGCGCGGTCGAATGCCGGCGACCCCTTCCCGCGGAGTGATGAGAGCGCGCACCGTGCCCTTGACCTTCTCGAAGCGTCCAAGGCCGGTGCGATCTTGGGGATTGGGTCCGCGCAGCATGACGCTGCCGTTCGCCGGGATGTCGGGCGCATCGACGGCGACCCGACCCTCCTTGAAGAATGTCTCCATCTGACTCGTGCTGACGATCAGCTCGTGGACGGCCGACTCCAGCGACTCCGGGTCGACCGTCTGATTCTCGTAGGCTTGAGTGGCCAAACCGAGCGCGTCGGCCCGAATGCGCAGCGAGACGTCCATGGTCACGAAGATGGTCGGGCGATCCGGCGCGGAATCGCGAATGTCGAGCGCAGCCTGCAAGATGGCATTGTCTCCCGAGTTCGGATTCAGAGCGATTGAAAGCACCAATTTTTTGCTCGGAACGAACACACGCAGTGTTCCGCCGTCGCCGACTGGCACCGACTGGGCCAACGTCCCTCCCAGTTCGCGCAGCGCATCCAGGTTGCGCACGACAGCGCGAGCGTTGCGCCCGCGTTCTCCCGCATCGCGTTTGAAATTGTCGATCTCTTCGATGACATAAATCGGGATCAGGAGGTCGTTGTCTTCGAACTTGTAGATGGACTGCGGATCGTGCAGCAGAACGTTGGTGTCGAGGACGTAGTTCTTTTTCATCCGCTACTTTCTAATCGAACGATGTGGATTGCGACGAGAGTCGCCGGACGACGACTCGAGCCGACGAGACCGCTGGCCGACGAAACCGAAGGATACCGGGCCAGCACACCCAGCCGAAGCGGGGTGGGGCTCTCGTCCATGCGTGGCGAGCCTCGTCACCTGTCTAGGGTCGGCCGGTTCTCTGGATCCGTCCAGCCGCGGGCGACGAAAAACGAATGACGAGCGCTGGACGGGCTTTTCGCGCCCACGCATGCACCATCGACCCGCACTTGGACGGTGGACAGCCGAAGGATAGCGTCGGCTCATGATCGGCGGGCAGCGCGGCTTTCTGCTTCCTACGGCCATCGTCGCCTACGTGGCACTGGCCGTGTTCGCCTCCGAGGCGGGTTCGGCCCGCTATTTGCTGCTGCTCGCGCCGCTGGGCGTCGCGCTTTCACTGCGCTTCGTCGAGCGCGGCTACCAGAGCGGCAAGTTGCTGGGTTCGCCGACCGCGACGCGTGCCCTGGTTTTCGGTGTCGGCTTGTTCGCGGCCAGCTTCTTCGCAGCCAGCCGCTCATCCGGACTCGACGCGGCACAGAGTGCCGCACTCCTGGCGTGCAGTGCTGGCGCCTTGTTGGCCATCGCGCGCGTCGAGGGACCGCCTGGCCTACTGCGGGGGCAGCGCGTTGCGCAGTCGCGCGACGCGCTGCTGGTCGCCTTGGCGGTGTGGAGTCTGACTACCATGGCGTCTCTCCTTGCAACGCTCTTTCCGCAGTACGTCGATCTTGATCCGTTGGCCTTCGACGCGGCTTTGGTATTCGCGGTTCTCGGCAGCTTGTTGCTATTTTGCGCAGCCGAAGTGCGCGTTCTGCTGCTGCGCGGTCTCGAGCTCGGCGTTGCCGATCGCGCCCGGTCCAGTCTCTCGCTCGGTTTGGCCGGCACCCTCGTCGCGGTCGGGGCATCTTGGGTCGACGTGGCTCCCGCCGAGCGCGTGGCTGCAGCCAGCTTGGTGCTCACCGCGGTGGGCATCGTTTTGACCAAATTGGTCGTGGATGCAGCAGTCGTGACTCGGGCGGTGCGTGCCACACTCGGACTGATCCTACTTGGCGCGCCCGTGGCTTTGCTCGGCGCGCATTTCGCGATGAGCCTGCCCGAACATCCAGCGTCGGTCGCCTTTGCGACAGCTGCGCTCAGTCTGCTCGCGGGTCTGATGGCTCGCTCGCTAGCCGCGCCCCTCGGTCCCGAAGGCTCGCGTTGGCTCGTCGCAAGCGAGCAAGCGATGGATGCGGCTCTGCAGCCGGAGCCCGACGTGGCGCTCCGCGAAGCCTTGCGCGCTCTGCGAGTGGCCGAGCCGACGAGTGAGGCGCGCCCCGAATTGTTTCGCGTCGAGCCCGAAGCTCTGCTGAGCGTCGACGTAGCCGGCTACCTGTCGACGCGAAAGGTCGAGTTCCCGCGCGGCGTGCTCCTGCTCGCGCTCGGTGAGCCCGAACTCACATTGCGACGCGAAACGGTTCAACGCGCCCAAATCCGTGACCCCAAGGTGCGCCCCATCGTCGCCTGGTTCGAAAGCTGGGGGGCCAAGACGGCCACCGCGCTGATCGACGACGAAGGCGGCGTCGGCCTCTTGGTCCTGCCCGCGGGCAAGCGCAAATCGAACCTGGCTCTCGAGGAGGCTCAGGCGCTCGGGCGCTTGGGCCGCCGCATGACCGGCCTGCTTGCGGTGAACTCGGCCTTGGCTCGCTCGCGGCATCGCGAGCTCGAGGTTCGAAAATCCGCCGAACAATCGCTGGTGGAGACGGCAGATCTTCGCGCCCGGCTCGACGGCACCGAGCGTATGCACAGCGAAGATGCTGCTGCCTTGTTCGAGGTTTTGGCCGTCGCGGGCCACAGTCCGCGCGCCCGCATCTGCTTGCAAGAAATCGAAAACGCGAGCGATGCGCAACGGATCGAATTCACCACGCCACCCGGCGTCGATCCACGCCCCTGGGCGGCCCATTTTCACTTGAGCGCCGTTGGCGTGTCCGCCCGCGGACCCTTGGTCGTGTTCGACGCCACCCAGAAGGGTGCGCGTGACCCAGCTAGCTATGCGGACGAAAGCGCGCGCGGACTTTCGCCGGTGACCCGCGCGCAAGGCGGAACACTGCTCTTGCTCCAACTCGGCGCGCTTCCCCCAGAAGCGCAAGACGCACTGGCCGAAGCCCTTATGCGAACGCCGGTTCGACTCGTGGTCAGTCGCGATCCGCGCATCGTCCTTTCGCCTGCGCTTTGTCGCGCAGCGCGCGGCTCCGTCATCGCCTTACCGGCCTTGGCAGACCGTCCAGAAGACCTGCGTTCGTTGGTGCTGTTCGAACTCGCCCGCATCGGCCTCGCTCAACGCGGTAGTCCGTTCGGCATGGACAGGGGCGCTTTCGCGGAGCTGATCGAACGTCCGTTTCACGGCAACGACGAGGAGCTGCGCGGGCTCTTGCTGGCAGCGGCCGCCCGCGCCCAGTCGGATGTGATTGGGGTGGCCGACCTGGTGGCCCATGAACCCGACGAACCCCCAATTCCGAGCCCACCGGAAGATGCTCCGATGGCGCGCAGCCGCTCGCGACGTCCCCCCCGCAGTCGAAGGCCTTGAGCCTCCCCCATGGCCGTTTCCTGATCAGGACTTGACTTGCTGGGCAATGAAAATCAGATTCCGCCTTCCGCTCGGATTTCATGGCCAACTTCACACACGAACGCGTTCTGTCAGTTCATCATTGGACCGACAGCCTCTTCACGATCAAAGCCACCCGCAGCGCCGGCTTCCGCTTCGAAAACGGTCAGTTCGTCATGATCGGCCTCGAAGGCGAAGAAGGCGCTCGCCCGCTCCTGCGTGCCTATTCCATGGTCAGCGCCAGCCACGAAGAAAATCTCGAGTTCTTCTCGATCAAGGTCCAGCACGGTCCGCTCACCTCGCGACTCCAGCACATCCAGGTGGGCGACACGTTGCTGGTGGGCACCAAGCCGACTGGTACGCTGATCCTCGGCAACCTCTTGCCCGGCAAAACGCTCTGGTTGCTCTCGACCGGGACCGGGCTCGCGCCTTTCCTGAGCGTGATCAAGGACCCCGAAACCTACGAGCGCTTCGAACGAGTGATCCTGACGCACACCTGCCGCAACGCGGTCGACCTGGCCTACGAAAAGTTCATTCGCGAAGAGCTACCGAACAATGAGTACTTCGGCGACGAAGTGAAGAGGAAGCTCATCTACTACCCAACCGTGACGCGCGAGCCCGCTCGCTATCAGGGTCGCATCACGGATCTGTTTCGAAGCGGCAAGGTGTTCGGCGATCTCGACGTCCCGCCTCTCGGCCCCGAGAACGATCGGCTCATGCTGTGCGGCAGCCCCGACATGTTGACCGAAACGTCCGCCTTGCTCGAAGCCCAGGGTTTCGAGATGGGCAACAGCGGCGAGCAAGGTCACTACTTGATCGAGCGCGCTTTCGCTCCCAAGTGAGCGCTGCGCGCCGCGGATCGACGCCCGGGCCGGGTGCGAGCTAGGCTGGAGGCGTGCGGTTGCCCCCCCATTTCGACGCCCCGGTCGACGGGCGCTTCCTGATCGAGCATCAGGTCGGTGCGGGCGCCTCCGCGGCAGTCTACCGGGCATTCGACCTGGCACTGCAACGCCCGGTAGCTCTCAAACTGCTTACCGACTGGTCGGGTGATCACGAAGCTCATCCCGGGTTGCGTGAAGCCGCGCTGCTCCACGGCGTCGACCATCCGGGCATCATCAAGATCTGGGAAGCAGGCTTCCTCCGCGACCTGGACGTGCCCTTTCTCGCAATGGAGTGGCTCGAGGGCGGCACACTGCGGGCGCTTCATGCGGCCTCACCATTGTCGACTCGGCAGGTGACTGCCTTGGGAGCGCTCACCGCACGAGCGCTCCAAGCCGCGCATGCGGCTGGTATCGTTCATCGCGACCTCAAGCCGGAGAACATTCTGTTGCGCAGCTCGTTCGAGCCGAACTTCGGAACCGAACTCGGCATCGACCCTGTCTTGATCGATTTCGGCATCGCCAGCCGAGAGGCTAATTCGGAGCTGTCCGGTACTCCGGCATACATGTCTCCCGAACAGGCGCGTGGTGACGGCAGCGTCGACGCGCGCTCCGATTTGTATTCGCTCGGCGCCACACTGTTCGAGCTGCTCGTCGGACGCCCTCCGCATCAGGGCCAGAGCGCCATCGCCACCCTAGCCCGGCTCGCAACGACCCCGGCTCCCCGGATGTCGCTGTTTCGACCTGATCTGCCCAGTCGGTTGGACGAGGTCGTCGACCTCCTGCTGCGCACCGAGGTTCGGCATCGTCCAGGCTCAGCGGCCGAAGTCGAAGCAAGCTTGCTCGAATGTCTCGACGACGAGGCGCCGACCAGCTTCAGCGAAAACGAGCCCTCGAGTCGGCTCGGAACGGGCGTCTCGCGCTTGGTGACGACGATCGTCGCAGTCGGCTTCGAGAACACGCACGTCCGAGATCGCTCGCTCGACGAGCTGCGCAATCAGGGCGCTGACGCGGTGCCACTTGGAGCCGAGGCCGTCGTAGCGCATCTCGGCGTCCATCAAGCGACGGGGCGCGAGGCCCAGGCGGCTCTCGAACTAGGCCAGAGGCTTGCCCAGAGAGGCGCTGCGGTCGGCATCGCCAGCGGGCGAGCCCAAGTGCGGAGCGGGGGAAGCGAACACGCGGCCTATCCCGTCGGCGAAGTCGTCGACCGAGCGGCGTCTCTCGCGCGCGAAGCGCGAGCCGAACAATTGTTGGCCGACGCCACCACGGCTGAGCTCGGGCGCGGACGGCACGAGTTCCGCATCCGCGATGACGGCTCGGCCATCGTCGGCTCCCAGGTGCGCACTGGGCCGGAGCGCAGCGGTGGCGCGCCTTTCGTCGGTCGGGAAGCCGAATTGGCTCAGATTTTGAGCGCCTATGAGCGGAGTCGCGTCGACGCCCACTCGATGGTGGTGACCATCGTCGGCCCACCCGGCATCGGCAAGAGCCGCTTGCAGCGCGAATCGATCGCCCGCATCTCGAGCGCGGCCGTACCGCCCCGCATCGTCGTCCAACGCAGTGATGCGTACGGTCGCCGTCACGCCCTTGGTGTCGCCGCCGACGTACTCGGTTCATTGATCGAGCTGCGCAAGGGCTCCACGGTTCTCGAGGCCGAGCGAGCCATCGTCGAAAGCCTCGGGCCGACGACGCTCAAGGATGCCTCCGGCGACAATCACCGCTTGCTAGCGTGCCTCCTGGTCAACGAGCCGCTTCCCCAGGGCGTGAGTTCGGCCGGCGCGCGCGATGCTTTGTGGGTGTCGATGACCGAGCTGGTCGCGCACTCCCTTTCGGTCGAGCCTCTGGTGCTCGTCATGGAAGATCTGCAGTGGGCGGATGCCGAGAGCATCCTCTGGCTCGACCATTTGCTCGGCCGCTCGACGACCAACGCCATCCTATTGCTCGCCTGCGTACGGCCCCAGTTTTGGGCCGAAAATGAGCAGCGATTCCAGCAGCGACATCGGCTGCGCATCGATCTCTTGCCCATTTCAAAGCAGGCCGCGCGCGCCATCGCGCAGGCCGTCTTGGGCCCGGGCACGACAGCGGAGCGAATCGAGAGCATCGCGGCTCAAGCAGGCGGCTCGCCGCTGTTCGCGGAAGAGTTGGCGCGCCTCGCCGCGCTCGGACGCGAGGGTAGCAACGCGCCGACCATCGAGGCAGCCATTCAAGTCAGTCTCGATGCGTTGGATGCGGACGCCCGCGACGCCGTCGGCCGCCTCAGCGTGCTCGGTTTGGCCACCTGGGACGACGCACTCGTCGCTCTCGGGCTGCCGCGTGCAAGGGAGCTGATGCTCGACTTGTCGGCGCACGAAATCTTGATTGAACAGAGCGCCAGTCGTTTCGCCGGCACACGCGAGTTCTTGTTCAAGCACGCTCTGATTCGCGACGTTGCCTACTCTTCACTCGACGAAACGCATCGGATCGAGCTTCATGCCTTGGCCGGACGCTGGCTGTCAGACATGGGCGGCGACGCAGCTACGGTCGCCGGACACCTCGACTTGGGACAAAAACAGGCTCTGGCAGCGGAGCACTGGGAGCGAGCCGCGCAGCGCGCCCTCACCGCACACGCACTGAACGATGCGCTGAGCATGGCCGATCGCGCCTTGGCCTTCGCGGAGAGCGGGCCAATCGCCCATCGTCGAGCACGCACCCTCGACGAGGCTTGGGCGCGCCTCGATCCGCGCGCTGCCGATCGCGACACCGCAGTCTCGGCCATGGAAGACAGCGCATTCGACGAGGCGAGTCAGGTCTTCGCGCGAGGCGCGCGCGCTCGTTACGATGACGCGCGTGGCATCGGACTCGACATCAGCGAGCGCTTGGCCGAAACGCTGCACTCAGCAGCAGCCCTTGGTTTGCTGGACGAAGTCGCACGTTGTTCGGCGGCGCTCGCAACACGCGCAGCATTTCGCGGCGACTTCGCGACCGCCGAAGGCGAGGCGCAGCGTTTGCTCGACCTTTCGAGCCGCGAGGTGCCCGGCGCGCGCGTCGACGCCTACCAGACCTTGGCGATCATTCGACAGGCCAAGGGCGCCGTGTCGGCGGCGCTCGATGCGCGACGCAGCGCCGTCGGTGCGGCCCGCGAAGCCGGCCTCAAAGAGCGCGAATCGATGCTCACGACCAACCTGGGCTTTGCTCTCTCTACGGTGGGCGCTCGCCACGAAGCGCGCGAAGCGCTCGAACGAGGGTTCGTGCTGGCTGAAACGATCGGCAGTGCCGGCGCCGTGCGCCACGCCCAGATGAACCTGCTGGGTTGGGCCAGCCTCTACGGCAACGATCGGCGCCTCGATGGATATTTGGCTGAGACCCGAGCCGAAGCCGATGCGGTCGCGGCCGGGCACTGGGCGGCGCCCGACCGCTCGAATCTGGGCGTGCTCTTCTACCGCGGCGTGGAGCTGATGCAGGGCAACAGCGAGGCGGCACGCAACCGCGCGCTCGCCTTGCTGCGCATGGCGGTGGCGAGCTACCGGAGCCTGGGGCACCTCGACGTGCTGCCGGGCGCGCTGGGAGCCTGGGCGGAGGCAGAACGTCTCTCGGGCGATCCCGAACAGGCAGTTCGCATCGCGCGCGAAGCCTCCGAGCTGCTCGAGCAAGGCGCGCCCAGTTTGCTCAACGAAGCGCCAGTGTTCCTGACGCTGCACAAGGCCTGCAGACAACTGGACGACGAGCTTGGCGCCCTCGATGCACTGAGCAAGAGCATTCGGCCATTGGTCCGCCGCCTCAACGGGCTCGTCGGTTCACCCTACGCGCGCGGTTTCCTGACGGATTTGCCGTACAACGCCGAGTTGGTAGCCGCCGCCGATCGAGCCGGAGTGCTGCCCGACTCGGTTCACCGTGTGTTGGCGGCGCCCCACGATCGCTGAGCGAGCGTGAGAGCGCGTCCGATGCGTTCACAGGCCTCGGCAATGCGAGGTGGGTCTTCGATCAATGCAAAGCGAACGAAGCCTTCGCCTGCAGGACCAAAGCCAGAGCCCGGCGATACGGCGACGTGCGCGTTTTCGATCAGGTAGGCCGTGGCGCCAAAACTGTCCAAGTGCGCGAGCGCATGCGGCAAGCGCGTCCAGACGAACATAGTGCCCGTCGGCTCCTCCACTTCGCTCCACCCGGCGCGCCGAAGCCCCTGCACGAGAGCGCGGGCACGAAGCCGATACATCTCGCGGATCTCGTCGACGATGCCGTCGCCATGACGCAGCGCCCAGGCAGCTGCGGCCTGAAGCGGGGCAAAGGTCCCGTAATCAGTGTAGGTCTTGAGGTGAGCCAAGGCCGAGATCATCTCGGGGCAGCCGACCATGAAGGCGATACGCCAGCCGGGCATGTGGTAGCTCTTGGACATCGAGAAGGCTTCGACGGCGAACGTCTCGACCTGCCGTGGATCGAGGCCGCAGTCGAAGATGCTGGGGGCGTTGCGATGCTCGAAGTCGAGGTCCGCGTAAGCCATATCGTGGAGCAAGAGCGCACCCGATTCGCGCACGACCTCGACGATCTTGCGCAACTCGTCCTGGGAGACGATACGGCCCGTCGGGTTATGCGGGTAGTTGAGGATGACCAGCTTCACGCGCCGGCCGTCGGCCGCTAGCTCGCGCAACTTGCGCCCGATCACGTCGGCCTGATCGGGGGCTTCCACACCGTAGGTATGGACTTCCGCGCCGGCGATTAAGGGCGCTCCTACGTGAATCGGGTAGGCCGGATCGGGCACCAGCACGTGATCGCCACGACCCAAAATGGCCAGGCAAAGTCCGGTCATGCCGTCCTTGGCGCCCATGGTGACCATCAGGTGATGGTCGGCCGCAAAAGTGACGCGGTAGCGCCGCTGGTACCACTCCGAGACGGCCTCACGCAGATCGAGCAGTCCGCGACCGGGATGGTAGCGATGGTTCTTACCATGCTCTGCGGCCACTTTCAGCTGGTCAACGATGACCTCGGGGGTCGGGCGATCGGGATTTCCGAGTCCCAAATCGATCAGATCCGCGCCCGTCGCTCGCACCTTCGCTTTGACGGCATCCGACGCCACGAAGGCGTAGGTGGGTAGCAGTTCGGCACGCGGGAAAGTCCAAGCTGAGATGCTCACGAGGCCGCTCCCCTACCACGAAAAAGAGCACGTAAAGGCCCACAATCCCCGAGTTCGGGGACCAGGACGCTGCTTTTTTGGCGCTGCGGCGTCTTTTTCAGCCGAGGTCGTCGGACGCAGCGTGTTGGGCGGGTTGATCCCGTGGGAGCCTCGGCCGCGCGGCCTTGCCCACGTCGTCGCTGTCGACCTGACCGTCACGCATGCGCACGACGCGCGGCATGCTCTCGGCAAAGGCGGGATTGTGTGTGACGACCACGATGGTGGTGTCGTGCTTGCGATTGATCTCGAAGAACAGGTCGTGCATCGCGTCGCCCGTCGAGCTGTCCAGGTTGCCCGTCGGTTCATCGGCCAAGAGCAGCTTGGGCTCGAGCACCAACGCACGCGCGACGGCGATGCGCTGCTGCTCGCCGCCGCTCATCTCGCCGGGGCGGTGGCTGGCGCGATGGCCCATCTTCACTTCATCGAGCAAGCGCTTTGCGCGCTCGACCATTTCGCCGCGGGGACGGCCTTGGATCAGGCCGGGCAGCATGACGTTCTCGAGCGCGTCGAACTCGGGCAGCAAGTGATGGAATTGAAAGACGAAGCCGATTTCGCGGTTGCGCACCGCGGCGAGACGCGCGCCGTTCATGGTCGTCAGCTCTTCTCCAGCCAAACGCAGCTTGCCCGACGTCGGCACGTCGAGCGTACCCATGCAATGGAGCAGCGTGCTCTTGCCGGCGCCGGATTGGCCGACGATGGAGAGGATCTCACCCTGTTCGATGGTCAGATTGATTCCGCGCAAGACGTGCAGCGTCTGCCCCATGTGCTCGAAAGATTTGTAGAGATCTTCGATCGATACCAACGGAGTAGTCATGGCGTGCTCATTTCTGGGTCATTCGTAGCGAATTCCGTCGACGGGACGAAGGCGACTTGCCGCGCGAGCCGGGTAGAGGGTCGCCAGCGTAGTGATGACGAAGGCGCACAGCGCAATCAGCAGGTAGTCCGCGCCATCGACGTGCACGGGTAGCTGATCGACGTAGTAGACCTCCGGATCGAGCCGCACGCCGAAGGTTTCCAGGCTCTTCATGGCGATGAAGCCCGTCGTCACGCCGAACAAAGTTCCGACACCACCGATGAACATGCCCTCGGTGAGGAACAGCGACAGCACCGAGCGATCGCTCGCGCCCATGGCCTTGAGGATAGCAATTTCCTTGCTCTTCTCGGTCACCATCAACAAGAGCGTGCAGATGATGCAGAAGCTCGCCACGGCGATCGCAATCGACAGGATCAAGAAGGTCGCGATCTTTTCGAGCTGCAGAGCGCTGAACAGATTGCGATTCATCTCCTTCCAGTCGCGCACCTCGAGATCTTTGCGTTCGAGCGCGTCACGCACCAGGGGGGTGACCGTCTCGACGGCCTCGACCTGCTTGACGCGAACGTCGATGGCCGTGACGAAATGACCGAGGTCGAGCAGTGACTGGGCTTCTTCCAACGTCACGTAGGCGTGCGCCGCGTCGTACTCGTACATGCCGCTGTAGAAGACGCCCGCCACACGGTATTTGCGCGTGCGCGGCAGCATACCTGTCGGGCCCAGTTCGCCCATGGGCGAAACCAGGGTGAGAATGTCGCCGACGTAGACGTGCAGGCTCTTGGCCAACTCGGAGCCGAGCACGATGCCGGGGTGCCCCGCCTCCTCGTCGCCGGAATCGTGATCGCCGATCGGCAACCGGGGCCCCTTCAGGTAGACTTCGCCGCTCGATCCGATGCCGATGGGCGTGTCCTCCGGCAAGCGATTGATGGCCTCTGGGTCCGACAAATACTTGAAGCTGCCGACCTCGACGTGAGCGGGAATGTCGACGACCGAGCCAATGGAGTCGGTGTCCACACCACGCAAGATGACGCCGGCCGTGTTGGTCGAGCTCGAGGCCATCACCTCGCCGCCCGCGACCGGTGTGGCAGCGGTCACCCCGGGAACGAGGCGCACCCGGTCGAGCGCTTCTCGCCAGTACTCGAAGCCGGCCGTCGCGCTGGTTTCGATGCGAATTTGCGCGTTGTTGTTGAGTATCTTCGACTTCAGATCGGCGCCAAAACCACCCATGATACTGATCACGGCGCAGAGTGCGAAGGAACTGATAGCGACACCCGAGATCGACAACAGCGAGATGATCGTGAGAAATCCGCTCTTTTTGCTGCTGACATGGCGGGCCGCGACGAAGAACACGAACGAGCCTCGCTGAAAGAGCGAGAGAAAACGCGGCACCGCGAAGAACAAGAGCCCTAGCGTGAACAGCGTGGCGCTGAGGGCGGCACCGACGCGAATGAACTGGTGCCAGAGCACGAACAAGCTGCCGCGCGGCGGCGGCAACCGGAAGGACCAGGTACCGAGCACGGCCGTGCCGACGGCCGTGAGCCCGAACAAGCCCAAAAGGACGCGGCTGCGGCCGCGAGCGCCAAGGCGGCGCCAGGACCAGACCAAGAGGACGATCAGCCCGAGACCAAGTGCGCCCCCCCCGCTCAGCAGGATCGGTTGAGGAAGTGCCTGCAGGCGCTCCCAGAGGCGTGCCCACAGCGGCAGCTCGGCCATTGGTCGTGCCTGCATCGGGAGTTCAGCGCGCTTCCGGGCGCAACAAGGGAAAGGCGATGACGTCGCGAATCGACGGTTGGCCGGTCAGCATCATCAGGAAGCGATCTATGCCCATGCCGAAACCCGCGGCTGGTGGCATGCCGTGCTCCAGGGCGCGAATGTAGTCCTCATCGTAATCCATGGTCTCGTCGGCGCCGCGCGATTTGCGCTCGACTTGATCGCGAAAGCGACCCGCTTGATCGTCCGGATCGTTGAGCTCGCTGAAGGCGTTGCAAATCTCGCGTCCGTCGACGAACAACTCGAAGCGATCGACCAATCGCGCGTCGTCGTCTTTACGGCGCGCCAACGGCGATACTTCGGCTGGGTAGTCGATGATGAACACGGGTAGGCTCTTGTCGCCGTCGGCCGAGCGATAGTCTTCGGCCAAGAACGGCTCGACCAAGTACTCGTAGGCCACGAAATCGCGGTCGCCGTCCGAATTACATTTACCCAAAGCGCGACGCAGGTTGCCCCAATCGATGCTCTTGGCGCGCGGGCCGAGCGCTGCCGAACTCTTCACCCAAGCGTCGCCCGAGGCGCGCACTTCGACGGGCGTCTGCTCGTTGACAGCCAAGGCGGCGTACATCGTGACGAGTGCTTCGGGCAAACCGGCACGCTCGACGGCGCGCGCGATGGCCTCGCGCATCGGCACGCGAGCGAACGGCTCGTCCAGCGTGAACGTGCGGCTGCTTCGCCAAGTTTCGAAGAGCGGCGTTTGATGGCGCTCGGCCATGCCGACGCGCACTTCCTCGTCGGCCGCGCGCATGAGCTTCTCGGTCAAAACCATGAGCTCCTGGTAGTTCGCGTACGCTTGGTAGAGTTCAACCATGGTGAACTCTGGATTGTGACGCGTACTGATGCCTTCGTTGCGGTAGCAGCGGGCAATCTCATAGACGCGCTCGAGGCCGCCGACGAGCAGACGCTTGAGGTAGAGTTCCGGCGCAATTCGCAGAAAAAGCCGCATGTCGAGGGTGTTGTGATGCGTGACGAACGGCCGCGCGGCTGCTCCGCCGATCAACGGATGCAGCGACGGCGTCTCCACCTCTAGAAAGTCACGACCGTCCAAGAAGCGTCGAATGCCGCGCAGCACGAGTGCCCGTGCAGCGATGACTTGGGCCACCTCCGGATTGGCAACCATGTCGACGTAGCGACGGCGGTAGCGCAGGTCGACGTCGGTCAAGCCGTGCCACTTGTCTGCCGGCGGACGAAGAGCCTTGGTCACCAAGCGCAACTGCGACAGTTCCAAGCTGAACTCTCCGGTCTTGGTCACCATCGGGCGCCCGACGGCCTCGATATGATCGGCGATGTCTAGATCATTCAACCGCTCGAAGTCGCCACCCAAGATGTCCTTCTTGGCGAACAGCTGCAGCTCGCCCGAGCCGTCGCGCAGCCGCAAAAAGCTAGCCTTGCCAAAGCCGCGCCGCGCCACCAGGCGGCCCAGCACCGTCACGATCCGACCACTCGCGAGTTCGGCGACGCGCGCCTCGTCGTAGTTGCCATCCTCGCGAACAGCGTCGGTGTAGGCTTCGCGCAGCGAGCCGATCAGCGAACGTTCGGCGGCCGCCACGCGATTAGTGAAGGGATTTTCGCCGCGAGCACGCACCTTGTCGGCTTTCTCGCGGCGCGCCAAAAGCAGTGCCTGTTCGCCTCCTTCGGCTTCGGGGCTGGCGGGTTGGTCTACGCTGTTGCTCAAGGCACACACTCCACTCGAAAAAGAAAATCTCGCCGACTCAGCTGGTGATCGCGCCTTCGGGCGGTGGCTTTCCGTCGTCGGCGTTCTGCATCAGGAAGGCTTCGATGAACTGATCGAGATCACCGTCCAAGACGCCCTGCACGTCGCTGGTCTGGACCTCGGTGCGCAGGTCTTTGATCATCTGGTACGGCTGCAGCACATACGAGCGGATCTGGCTGCCCCAGGCGATGTCGCTCTTCTCGGCCTCGTACGCGGCCTGCTGACTCTCGCGTTTTCGCAACTCGAGTTCGTAGAGCTTGGCCTTGAGCATCTTCATGGCCATGGCGCGGTTTTGGTGCTGGCTGCGCTCGGCGCGGCAGGCGATGTTGATGCCGGTCGGAATGTGCTTGATGCGCACGGCCGTTTCGACCTTGTTCACGTTTTGGCCGCCCTTGCCGCCAGCACGCATGGTCGAGATTTCGAGGTCGGCCTCTTTGACTTCGATGTCGATCTCGTCGTCGATGTCAGGAGTGATTTCGATGGCCGAGAAGCTGGTGTGGCGGCGATCGTTCGAGTCGAACGGGCTGATGCGAACTAGCCGATGCACCCCCATCTCGGCGCGTAGGTAGCCGTACGCGTTCTGACCGTTGACGATGAAGGACGCACCGTCGATGCCGGCTTCGTCTCCCGGCTGGTAGTCGATCATCTCCGTTTTGAAACCGCGACGTTCCGCCCAACGCAGGTACATGCGCAGCAACATTTCGGCCCAGTCCTTGGCCTCAGTGCCGCCGGTACCCGGATGCACGCTGACGATGGCATTGGCGTGATCGACGGGACCCGAGAGCATGCGCTGCAGCTCGGACTTCTTGACGCGCACTTCGATGGCGTCAGCCTGCTTCTCGACGTCCCGCAAAACCTCGTCGTCGCCCTCGGCAACCGCCAAATCGAGGTAGTCGAGCGCGTCGTTCACGTCGCGCACGAGCCCCTCGGCCAAGTCCACCTTGTCCTGCGCGAGCGACCGGAGCCGCATCTGCGCTTGAGCCTTCTCTTGGTTGTCCCAAAATCCAGGCTCGACGGAGAGCTGTTCTAGTTCCTCGATCTGTCGCTTGAGTTGAGGGACGTCAAAGAGACCCCCTTAGCGCTTCTACGCGCCTTTGAAGGTCTCGGAGTTTGCTTTTGGTCTCAGCCGACATGAGCGTGGGCCATTTACCTCCGAACCCCTGTGATGCAAAGCCGAGACAGCCGACTCGACTGTCGATTCCGCCGTCAGGAGAACTCTGCGTCGCGGTTCACGCTCTGTTTGCGTTTTTCTCGGGCTCTGAGACGCCTCAGTGCTCGAAGTCGACGGCGGTCGAGCCTGCCACGCGAGCGCGGATGAATGTCGCCACCTCAACGTGCAGCGGGTGGACCTGGTACGCATCCAGCGCCGCACGGGAATCGTGACGCGTGATCAAGCCGAGGTGCGCGCTGCGCTCGCTCTTGGTGAAGTCGAGGCCCGCTTCGAGGGTCTGCATTCCCGGGATTTTTCCGACGAGCGACAGCAAGCGCTGGCGCGATTCGACGGCATCGTTTGGATCACTGAAACGAAACAACACGATGTGGCTGACCATGGCGGCCGAGCCTAGTTGCAAAAGCGTCCTGCGTCCTGCGCCCAGGCGCGACACGCCAAGCCCGCCGAGCACCGCCCTTCAGCCGGACGGTGGGGGCTGGGCCGCTCCTGTCGAACGCCGATCCAGGAACCAGCCGCCGGTCAGGACGTGCAGTCGGACGCTCGCCCCGTCGGCGGACAGCCGGGCTTCGATGCGCTCCTCCTCGGTCAGCGTGAGGTCGCGGCTGCGCCTTTGCCATTTGAACCACTCGAGCAGCAGCTCGACGGCCGTTTCAGTGACCTTCTGCCGTGCTGCGATCAGCTGGAGGCCCAGCCTCTCCAAGGCGGGCTCCGTGTCGTCGAACAGCAGGCGATTGAGCCGAAATGTCAGCCGCACTTCGCCGACCGAGTCACTGCCACCGCGCAGCGTCGTGTCTCCCGGATAGAGGCCAGCACCAGCGAGCGAGGTCGACTGATCCAGACCGAGTGCTCCACGCAAACGCAACTCGGGTAAAAGTCCCGAGAGCCGTGCGCGCGAAGCCTGGTCGATGAGCTGCCCTTGGACGACATCGAGTCCGCTTGCGGCAAGAGCACGTTCGACGACTTGTTCGATGAAGTTCGGCGTAAGCGCGTCCGTTACGTCGGGTTCGTTCGGCGCTGCTTGAGCGGCACGCAGCGCGTCGAAGTCGATCGGTGTTCCACCTCCCCGGCCGCGCGCTTCGGGCAATGGTTGCAGGCTGCCGAGCGGAACCGGCTCTTCGTCGTCGCCGCCCGGTGCGGTCGCGAGTGAAACTCCAGGGTCTGGAGTCGAGCCCATCGGCGCCGACAACGAGTTCGAGCGGCAACCACTCAGCGGCATGCGGAATGTCGCACCAAAAAACCATTCCTCGTTCTCGGGTCGTGTGCGATGGGCCGCACGCAGATCGAGCGAGCAAGGGGGCGCGGCCTGGAAGAACCCCTTGTCCCAAGCGCCTTCCCAGCGCTGGTCCCAGCGGTCGTCCTGGGCCTCGGCCGTCGACAGGATGCCGATCGATCCCAACAGACCTCGCGCGATCGCGCTTCGCCACTGTCGTTGCCGCATGCCGTCGATTCGGCCGCGGTCGATGGGCGTTGCGTCGAAATGTCGAGTTCAGGCGAAGGCGCCACCCAGCCGAGCCCAAAGGCCCGAACCGACTGCTCGCTCGCTCAGCTCTTCCAGAGGTCGACCCACGACGAGGGGCAGGAAGTCGCCATCGACTTCCCAGCCGAGAGCCGCGCGCAAAGCTCCCTGAGCGCCCCACTCGTCAAAACGCAACTTGCCGCTCTGCGTGGTCTCGAGATCGACTGCGAGGGGGACCGTTCGTTCTTCGCGGCGAGGAGTCCGCCCGTCCGCGCGAAAGGCGACCCCACGCACGACCGCTCGGCCCTGGGTCGCATCGATGCCGCAGCGCTCGAGAGCAGCGACGGTAAGCTCCCAATAGAGGTCGACGCCGTACGAGGTGTGCAAGAGCACGAGGCGCGGTTCAACGACGTTTTCGGCCGCGAGCGGTCGTATCACCCAGGATTCGCTCACCTCGCCTGCGCTCTCGAGAGGCGCCTGTTCGAACGAGTCCAGCTCCGCTTCGGCCACCGCCGGCGGCTGGCCCGTCTGCACTTCGATGCCGTTGGTCTCGACGAGTGTCAGGTCCTGCGGAGGGGCGGCTTCGTCCGACAGTTCACGCCGCAAGCGCAGCGCGATTTCGTGATCGGGCTCCTCGCGCAACACCTCGTCCAACATGCCGAGCGCGCGTTTCTTGTGGCCCTGAGTGGCGTAGATCTCGGCCAAGGTCACGGTGGCGACCGGCGCGGGGCCGGAAACCCGGGCATCGAACGTCGTCGTTCCTCGAATCAGCGAAGCTGCGTCGGGCAAGTTGAGGCCAGTTTCGACCACGCTGGCCAACATGGCTCGCGCGACACCGAACAAGCCGCGCGCCTCGGTCTGCTCGGCGCCGGTCTTGGTGCGCCGGAGGATCTCGTCCTTGAGCTCGGCGCGCGTCATGCGCTCCGGTCGCTCGACGCCGTGGCCACGTGCTTCTTCTATGAGCTCTGGGCGCGAGCGTTGGTCGAGCACACTCTGATCAGACATCGGGGTCGGCATCTTCGGGGGCCATCGCCGGGGGGTCAAGGCCCGAGGTGGGCAGGTCAGGATCCTCGCGGTGACGTGTTCAGGGGATGAGGGCGGCCCGCGCCCGCGCCACGTCGTCTGCAATGCGCACTTTGAGTTCATCGAGGGAGTCGAACTTGCGTTGATTCCGCAGGTGCAAGACGAACTCGACCGTGATGCACGAGTCGTAGAGGTCGCCGTCGAAATCGAGGATGTGGACCTCGACGGCATGGGGCCGCTCGACCGTGGGACGCGCACCGACGTTGACGACGCAAGTGCCGAGCAGCGCGCTGCCCTGGCGCGCAAACCCGGCGTAAACGCCATCTGCGGGCATGGCCTCGGGAATGCCCTCGAGATTCGCGGTCGGGAAGCCGAGCGTGCGCCCTCGGTGATCGCCGTGCACGACCACGCCCGTCACGGCGTGATGACGACCGAGAACAGAAGCCGCGGCTTCGACGTCGCCGGTCTCGAGCACTCGACGCACGCGCGTACTCGACAGCGGACCCTCCGCGTCGGCGACGAGCGGCTCGGCGCCTGCCGTGAAGCCAAGAGCGTTGCCCAGTTCGACGAGACGCTTCAGGTCGCCCGCGCGACCGCGACCGAATCTGAAATTGTCGCCCACCAAGACGACGCGCGCTCCGAGCTGAGCCAGCAGGATGCCTTCAACGAATTCGTCCGGCGACAGCGCCGCGAGTTCGAGCGTGAATGGCAATACTTCGACGCGTAGCCGATCGCTGACGGCCTCGATCAACTCGACCTTGCGAGCCGAGGTCGTCAGGGCCTTGAGTGACTTTTTTCCTAGCACCTCCGCTGGGTGGGGATGAAAAGTCAGCACGACCGGCACCAAGCCGAGGCGCTCGGCCTCGGAAACGGCCGTCTGCAGGACGGCAACGTGCCCACGATGCACGCCGTCGAAATTGCCAATCACCACGAGACTTGGCTGGGGTGGGTTTTCTGTCGCTCGGGGCAGGATCATGGTCGGGGGCCGCGAGATAGGTACTACGGCGATCATTTGATGTACAAACCCCGACAGTGAGTCCCGACGAAGCCCTCGCCGAAGCCAAGGCCGGAAAGCTGCGGCCGATCTACCTAGTCGCCGGGGAAGAAGCTCATTTGGTCGACCAAACTGTGCGCGCCCTACGCGAAAGCGCGCTGAGTGGCGGCATCGTTGGGCTCAACGACGATTCTTTCCACGCCTCCAACGCCAATTTCGCGGAAGTGATGGCCGTCGCGCGCACGTTGCCCATGCTCTCCTCGAGGCGCTGGGTCTTGGTGCGGGACATGGAAAAGTGGGACAGCGCCAAGAAGGACAAGGGCGACACCAGGTCGAGCCCACTTGACGCTTTAGTGGAGTATGCGGAGCACGCGCCGAGTACCACCGTGCTGGTTTTGGTCGCGGGCAAGCTCGACAAGCGCAAGCGACTCTATGTCGCTGCCAAAAAGGACGGCTGGCTCGTCAGCTGCGAGACGCCCGCGCGCAACGAGTTGCCTGGCTGGATCGTCGAGCGCGTGCAGGCTCGCGGAAACAGCATCGGTCGGGGCACCGCCGATCTGCTGGCGGAGTTACTCGGTCCGGAGCTTGGTCCCGTCGCCGAAGCGGTCGAGCGCCTCTGCTTGTATGCGGGAAGTGGCCAGACCATCACCGAAGAAGCCGTTTCCGAGTGCGTGGTACGGCTGCGCACCGCGTCCGTTTGGCAGCTACTGGACGCCGTAGGTCGGCGCGACATCGGCTCGGCTCTGCGCATGTTCGACGACGTCTTCGATCCCCAGGACCGCGGCTTGCCGCTGATCGGCACGTTTTCGTGGGCGATGCGGCAGCTCATCAAGTTCGATGCCGCCCGCAAACGAGGCATGAATTCCGCCGATGCGGCGAAGGCCGCCGGCGCTCCTCCCTTCAAGGCACGCGATCTCGAGAACCAACTCCGCGGCTTGTCGGCGCACGCCCTTCCCGACTGGCTCGAACAGGTCGCAGCAGCCGACCTGGCACTCAAGGGGGGCTCGCGCCGTCCGGCGCGCGCTACCCTCGAGCAGATGATCATCGACCTGTGTCGCGCCGGCTGAGACGCGCGGATTTCGTTGAGCCCACAATCGGTGAGGCACGGGCTCGCCCAATGACGCGAAACGGCTGGCTTGGCAAAGGCTGTGCAACCCGAATTCGGCGCCGCCGCGGCGCAAACCTGGTTTGATTCTGACTTATGTAAACTGCTTCTTGACCGACCGCGGCCGAGAACCCATGTTTCCGCCGGACCATGAGCGAATCCGTGCCCGAGATTCCGCGCCTCGAGCTTTTGGCCGAGGCCCCCCTCCCTACTTCCTTCGGTACGTTTCGGGTCGTGGTCTTTCGCTATCGCGACCCCTCGGCTCACCCGGATTTGAGCGACGAGCATCTCGCGCTCGTCCTGGGAGACGTCAACGGCGCCGAATCAGTGCCGGTACGAGTGCACAGCGAATGTCTGACGAGCGAAGTGTTCGGTTCGCTCAAGTGCGACTGCAAGCAGCAGCTGGAGGCTGCTCAGGCCATCATCGAACGCAGCGGCCGGGGCGTGCTCCTGTACCTGCGCCAGGAAGGACGCGGCATCGGCCTGGTCAACAAGATCAAGGCTTACGCCCTCCAAGCCGAAGGTGCTGACACCATCGAGGCAAATGAGCGCCTCCATTTGCCCGTCGATGCGCGTCATTACGACGTCGCTGCGGAGATGCTGCACACCTTGGGTGTCCAATCGGTGGAACTCATCACCAACAATCCCGAGAAGCAGAGTGCGCTTACGCGCCTCGGCATCTCGGTCGTCGGCCGTATCCCCGTGCAGATCGCCGCCAATCCACATTCGGAGAGCTACCTGTCGGTGAAGCGTGATCGCATGCACCACTGGTTGCCGCGAGTGATTCCTCTCTCCAAGCATTGAGGCGCGCATGCGAGCCCTGCCGCCGGTTGGTATTTCGGGGTGGTCCTGGCTCAACGCGCTGGGTGCGCACTCGTACGTCGAAGGGGACGCCGTCGGAGACTACTTGTTGAGCAGGAGCGGGCTCTCGCCCCAATTACTCGACATTCCCGGCACCTGGGGGCGAGTCACTGCGCCAATCTTGCCTCTGCCCAAAGAGCTGAAGCGTCATCACAGTCGCTCGGCCCAGTTGCTCCTCACCGCTCTGGAACCTCTCCGAACGACCATCGACGCCGCGCGAGCGCGCTACGGCGCCGAACGTGTGGCCATCGTGCTGGGTTCTTCGACCGGCGGCATCGATGCGACAGAGCGCGCCTTGGCCGAAGAGCGACGCACGGGCCGCATGCCCGACGACTTCTTGTTCCAACACGCGCACGTCTACCACGCCCTCATTCGTCTGTTGCGCGAAGTCCTGCAGCTCGACGGCATCGGCTTCGTCATCTCGACCGCTTGCTCGTCGTCGGGCAAAGCGCTCGGCGCAGCGCAGCGCTTGCTGGCGACAGGCAAGGCGGATGCTGTGCTCAGCGGCGGCGTCGACGCCCTGTGCGAAATGACCGTGCGGGGATTCGCAGGCCTTGGCATTTTGGCGCCCGATGGCTGCAAGCCTTTCGATCGGCAAAGAAACGGCATCAGCATCGGCGAAGGGGCGGCGCTGCTCTTGCTCGAACGCGAATGCGCCGGCTCGCAGTCTCTGCTGGGTGTCGGCGAAAGCAGCGATGCCTTCCACGCTACGGCGCCGCATCCCGAAGGCTTGGGCGCGCGACTCGCCATGGAGCGAGCGCTCGCTCTGTCAGGCCTGTCACCCGCCGATATCGGCTATGTCAACGCTCACGGGACCGGCACCGAGCAGAACGATGGTGCCGAAGCACGCGCGCTCTTCGACGTATTCGGTCCCAGTATCCGATTTTCTTCGACCAAAGACCGCGTGGGCCACCAACTGGGAACGGCTGGAGCGACCGAAGCGCTGTTCTGCCTGCACGCTTTGCAACAACGAAAAATCCCAGAAAACCGGATCCCGAACGAGACTGACCCGCGCCTGGCCGTTCAGCCGTGGGTGGAGGCTGCGCCCCTTTCCTTGCCCGTCGCGCAGAGCAACTCTTTCGCCTTCGGCGGGAGCAACGTCAGCGTCATCGTTGGCAACACACCAATCGAAAGTCACGCGCCCATCCCTGCTACCAATCGGTCGCGCCTGTTCGTGGCCGGCATGAGTCTATGGGGTAGCGGTGTCAACGATCTCGATGCCTGGCTCGGCGACCGGACGGATGAGTCGATCGAGCGGCCGCGCGCCGATATCTTGCCCGCACGCGCCCGTGGGCGCGCAAGTCTGCTCACGCGCATCTACGCGGAGCTGTTCGAGCAACTCCGAGGACCCGAGCCGCGCTTCGACGAGTCGGAGATCGCGCTCGTCTTCGGTTCGGCCTACGGCGAGATGGAAACCACGTTGCTGCTCCTCGACCAGCTGGGCGTCGATCGGACGCTGTCACCCGCTCGATTTCAGGGCAGCGTGCACAACACGGCTGCCGGCCTGCTCTCGATCCTCACGGCCAATCGAGGCTTTTCCACGGCGCTCGCGGCCGGGGACAACACCTTCGCCATGTCGCTCGTCGAGGCTGCTGGTTGGCTCACGCTGCACGGCGGCCAGGCACTCGTGCTGGTCGCCGACGAACGCGGACCCGAACGCATGCTGCGCGGCGAAGGCTTTCCCGCTCTGGGAGTCGGCTTACGCCTCATTGCGTCGGAACAAGCGCCCGACGACGCCTTGTGTGAACTCGGATTTCCGGAGCCAGCAGCGCCGAGTTTGGAGCCACGAGCCCGGGCGTCGCACAACGCAGCACCTGCGGCTTGGGGGCTCGAGTTGATCGAACGCTTGGCGCGCGGCAACTACGGCACGGCGACCATTGGCCCCCGCTGGCGAGTTCACCTGCGCGACGCGCGCTAAGTCAGGATTTCTTGGCTGGCACAGCTGCTCGAAGCTTGTTTCGAAGCCGCTCGACGTAGCCGAGCTTGTTCTCCTGGCGCACGCGACCGACGGCGAGCGCCCCTGCGGGCACGTCTGAGGTCACCGTCGTACCGGTTGCCACGTAGGCATCCTCGCCAATCGTGACCGGAGCCACCAGCTGCGAATCGCTGCCAATGAAGGCGCGGGCCCCAATGATGGTCCTGCTCTTTCGGAAACCGTCGTAGTTGCAGAAGATCGTACCAGCGCCAACGTTGGCCTTCTCGCCCACGTCGCCGTCGCCGAGATAGGCCAAGTGGTTTGCCTTCGCGCCGCGCCGCATGTGCGTGCTCTTGGTTTCGACGAAATTGCCCACGTGCACTTCGGCATCGAGTTGGCTGCCGGGTCGCAAGTGCGCGAACGGCCCGATCTGCACGGCGTCTCCGACGATGCTGTCCCGCGCCACCGTGTACGGCTTGACCCAACCGTCTTCGCCGAAGATCGAGTCGTCGATCACCGTACCGACGTCGAGCCGCGTGCGTGCGCCAATCCGCGTCTTGCCGCGCAGGCGTACTCCGTCCTCGATTTGCACGTCGGCTCCAAGCACCACCGTCTCGTCGATCAAGGGCCGACCGACGATGCTCACCCCTTCGCGGGCCCATCGCTGCCGGATGCGCGCGAACATCACCTCTTCGGCGGCGGCGAGTTCTCCGCGATGGTTCACGCCACGCGCTGCGTCTTCCGAAACGCGGAGCGCGCTGACCGCGCCGCTCTTGCCTAGGTCACGAACGACATCGGTCAGGTAGTATTCGCCTTGAGCGTTGTCGGCAGACAGACCCGACAGGGCACGCCGCAAGTGAGCCGCGTCCGCCGCGTACATGCCGGCATTCACCTCACCCAGCCGCAGTCTTTCTGGAGTCTTCAAGTCGCGTTGCTCGACGATGGCGGTCGGCTTGCCGCTCTCGTCTCGAAGCACCCGTCCATAGCCCGTCGGATTGTCGGGAAAGAAAGCGAGGAAAGACAGCACGTCACCCGACGAGAGCGCGTGCACCAGCGGCTCGAGGTCACTGCCCTCGACCAGCGGTGTGTCACCCGACAAAATCAGAATGCGTTCGCCGGCCTCTGTCACCAGACCCTCGAGACCGGCCCGAACGGCATCACCCGTGCCTCTGGGTACCTTTTGAACGGCGTAACTGACGCTCACGTCGGGTAGCGCGTTCGAAAGCGCAGCTTCGATGCCTGCGCGCGTGTCCGAATTGACGACCACGACGATGCGCTCGGCGCCAGCCGCCAAGGCAGCACGCACTGGGTAATAGACCAAGGGCCTTCCACACGCCGGGTGCAGGACCTTGGGTAAGCTACTTTTCATGCGGGTACCATGTCCCGCAGCCATGACGATGGCGGTCAGTCGAGCCATCCGCCTTTCTACACAAAGGCACGTGACGGGTACAATCAGGGCGCGATCGAAGCCGCGGCCGGCAGCAGATCGGGACGCGGGGGATCAAGCGCATCCAGCGGCGAAGCCCCTCCATCCAAGCTCGAAGGCGATGACGGACGATCCGTGTAAACGACGACGGTCTCGCCGGGCACGAGTTTGGTGCCGCGAGACCGTCGATTGACCCGCTCCATCGACCCTACCGTCATGCCGTGACGCGAGCCGATGCTGCTCAGCGTGTCGCCCTGCCGCACGGCGACTTCGACACGCTGCATGCCGCGCAGCCCTTCGAAGTACTCGTGGAACTCGGGACTTCCCGCCACGAGCACTTGAGCGCCGCGAACCGTTTGGTGGCGAACGCGAGACAGATCTTGCTCGCGGCGTACGAGCACCTGCAGCGTCATGCCGTCGCGCAGGCGCGCCATCTCGTCGAGCGAATTCCACAGCGCGAGTTCACGAGCCGTGACGCCGAGCGCAACAGCAATCTGCGGCAACTCGTCACCCGCGCGGACCTCGTAGAACACCAGCTGGTGACCGGGCCCGGGGCTCAGCACTCGACCGACGACGAACGTGGCCAGCGTCGTCGTCGGCTGCCCCTTCTTGCGAGCCGTCGGGGGCAAGAGCAGCACAGTGCCGGGTTCGAGACGCTCACCCCGACCGAGCGCGTTTCTCTTTGTCCACTCGGCTTCGCTGGCGCCGTGGTCGAGAGCCAACGTCGAAAGATCGTCGCCTTGTCGAACCAGGATGGTTTCGGGGCGCTGCTTTTCGACGCTCGTGGCGCGGAGCACTTCGGGGCCTTTGCCGACCGGCACGCGTACAGCCCACGGACGCGCCTCGGCTGCGGGCGGCGGTAGGCGGTCGGCCAGGTAGCTGGGGTTCAAAGCCGCCAAATCGTCCTTGGAAATGCCCGCGGCGCGCGCGATGGGCAGGAGTTCCGTTGCTGGTTCAACCAGGATGGTGTCGAACGCGAGCGGGGAATCGGGAGTGATCTTCCCGAGTCCAAACGCATCGCGATTGTTCATGACGATCGCCAGAGCGAAAATCTTGGGAACGTAGAGCGTCGTTTCCCATGGAATGCCCCCTTCGAGACGCGACAACGTCCAGTAGTCGTTGGTGTTGAACTTGCCGATCGAGCGCGAGAGCCCGGCGTAGCCCATGTTGTAGGCCGCCATCGCCAGCTCCCAATTGCCGAAGCGCTGGTGGAGATCGCCCAGCATCTTGATGGCAGCACTGGTTGCGCGGGCCGGATCCCGACGTTCGTCGACCCAGCGGTCCACCGTCAGCCCGTACATGCGCGCGGAGTGCGGCATGAATTGCCAAAGGCCAAGGGCACCGGCCGGTGAAGCGATGGTCGGATTGTGGCCACTTTCGATCATCGACAACCAGACGAGGTCGGGAGGGAGACCAGCGCGCCGCAACTCGGCCTTGATGGCGCCGACGTAGCGACCGCTCTTCTTGGCCCATATAGCTGCGATCGTGCGGCCGCGTGGGCTGTCGCGGTAGAATTTCAGGTAGGTGACGACACGACGATCGAGCCGCAGTGGCAGCTGAGGCATCGTCAGCGACCGAAGCCACTCGGCATCGGAGCGGGCGAGATCTGCGCCGCCGACTTCGAGGGGGCGCAGCGGCAGCCCCCGCGCGGCACTCGGCTCCTGCTCGGCCATCGGCAAATCCCAGGACCAGCCGGGCTCGATGCCGCGCAGTTTGCTGGGGAAGAGCACCGCATCGGCAGCACGCAGCGCGAGCAACTGGGGATCGTCCGCACCTTGCTCCAATTGATCGCTGGTGGGCCCCTCGGTGATGCCGCGCCGCGCAACCGCGTCCGGCTCGCTCAGGCTTGCGCCGCTCGGCATCGTGTCGGCCGGCGTCTTGGGCGCACGCCCTTTCTGGTGCGAGGTCACGCTCGACTCTGGTTTGGCTTTGGTCGGGGCTTCGCCAGGCGCCGACTTGCTCGCCGCTGCAGGCTCGACGTGACGCGCCGGGGGTTCGAGACGCAGCGGCAGGCTACCCGGTGGGTTTTCGGCCGAGTTCGGCTGTCGGCTCGGAGCCTGGGCCTGGGCCTGGGCCTGGGCCTGAGCCAGGCGGACCTGCCCGAGCGTCCAGGCGACCGGGAGTGCGAGCAGGCAAGCATAGACACGGCGCATTCCCTGAAAGCTCTAACGAGCAGGGCCCCACGCAGTCAAATAAGTGGCTGAAAAATCGCCCTCTCGGGGCTCATTTGACCACGATGAACAGTTTTTGACCCTGACGGTAGACCACGAACAAGTGAGCTGCGCCGCCCGGCTTGTAGAGGCGCAGCAGCTCGTTTGGCGCGGACACGCCTCGGCGATTCACCTCGAGCACCAGATCACCGGGCATTAGCCGGGCCGAAGCGGCTCGCGAGCCAGGTTCGACCCGCACGATCACCACGCCGTTCAACTCGCTCGGAACACGGAGTCGACTCCGCAGATCCGGCGTGAGGGCCTTGAGCGACAGACCTTCGACGGCAGGATCGGCGGCTGAACTCGGCGGTGCGCTCGGCGCCGCCGTTTCGTCTGCCGGCAGCTCACCGAGCAGAACCTCGAGTTCCATCACCTTCGAGTTGCGAAGCACACCTAACTGGATGTTCTTCTTGGCACCGGAGGCGCCAATCAGGTTCCTGAACTGTCCCGTTGACTCGACACCGCGTTGTCCGACGCGCACCACGACGTCCCCGCTCTTGAGGCCTGCTTTTGCTGCTGGCCCATCGGGCTGCACATCGGCGATCAGCACGCCATCCTGCTGTCCGAGGTTCAACGCCTGGCGCAAATCGCCGCTCAAATCTTGGAGCGAAACGCCGAGCCAACCACGAGTGACGTGGCCCTCCGTACGCAGGGCTTCGACGATTGGACCGGCCATGCTGGTGGGAATCGCGAAACCAATGCCCTGGCTGCCGCCGCTGCGGGACAGAATGGCCGTATTGATTCCCACCAGCTCGCCGCGCAGATTGACCAAAGCGCCGCCGGAGTTGCCGGGATTGATAGCCGCGTCGGTTTGGATGAAGTCTTCGTAGTCGACGATGCCCATGTCTGCGCGGCCCTTGGCCGACACGATACCCATCGTGACGGTCTGACCGACGCCAAACGGATTGCCGATGGCCAAGACCGTCTCACCCAAGCGCAGTTGCCCGGAATCACCGACGGCGACTGGCTTGAGGTCGGTCACCGTTCCTTGCAGCTGCAGGACGGCGATGTCGCTCTTCGGGTCGGTCCCAACCACCTTGGCCGAAAACTCACGATCGTCGTGCGTGCGCACGGTCACTTCGTCCGCGCCTTCGATGACGTGATTGTTGGTCACGACTACCCCTTCGGCCGAGAGAATGACACCCGAACCCAACCCTTGCTGCTTCTGTCGAGGCCCCGCCACACCGAACCAACCCATGGGCTGCGCGCGACTCGTACGCGTGGAAGTGATACTGACCACGGAAGGCAGAACAGCCTCGACCACGTCGGCCATGGCATCGGGGCGGCCGAGTTCGAGTGCGGCCGACGTGCGCACGACGGGCAAAGATTGCGACTCGATGCCGGGATTCTTGCTCCCTGAATTCGGGGTACTGCAGGCGGCGACGCCGAGCGCGAGACACAGGCCAAGGGTGAAGGGCGGAACAGCGCGAAGAGTGAGACTTCTCATGGTGCGACTCGTCCAACCCGCGAGCCTCCGGACCCATTCCCGAAAAAGGACGGACGGAACTGACCGGAAGCTCCAGATCTTACGATTGACTAGGACCGATCGCTGGCGTGTCGAGCACGAGTAGGGCGTCGGAAATTTCGCCGAGTGGCAAAATTTGCGATGCCGCCCCCAACTCGATCACGGCACGCGGCATTCCAAAGACGACCGCCGTCTCGTCACTTTCCGCAATGACGTGCCCACCCCGTTCGCGGACGGCCAGAGACCCTTTGGCTCCGTCGTCGGCCATGCCCGTCAGCACCACGCCGATGACCTTGGAACCATAGGCCCGAGCAGCAGAAACGAAGAGGCGATCGGCGCTTGGCACGTAGCGGTCGGTGGCGAGCGGATGACCGACGCGTACCCGCAGCTCGTCGTTGACCGCCGCCACCTCCATGCAGCGCATACCCGGACAGATCAGCACCTCACCTGCCCGAATCGGCTCGTCGTGCTCGGCTTCGCGCACGCGCAGCCGACTTCTGCGATCCATGCGCTCGGCGAAGGTGCGCGTGAACTTCTCGGGCATGTGCTGGGCAATCAAAACAGAGAAATTGACGATTTCGGGCATGCCGCCAATCACTTCCATCAAGGCGCTGGGCCCACCGGTCGAAGCCGCGATCACCACCAACCGGTTGGGCTTGCGCCCAGGCCGGTCGGGTGGCGCCAGAGTAGGCGGACGCGATCGCACGGTCGTGGTCGTCGGCCCCTTGAGATGATGCAGGCCGCGCATCATCGAGATCTTGGCGACCAATTCGTCGCGGATTGAGCTGTCCCCCGGCACCAGCAAATCGGGCTTGGCGACGAAGTCCACGGCGCCGAGTTCCAGCGCCTTGAAGACGTTCTCCTTCTGCGAGTAGCTGGAGATGACCAGCACCGGCATCGGGCGTTTGGACATCAAGATGCGCAGGAACGTGAAGCCGTCCATGCGCGGCATCTCGAGATCGAGGGTAACCACGTCGGGCTCGGTGATGTGCACCAGCCGGAGGGCTTCTTCGCCATTGGCGGCCTTGCCGACGACGCGCACGCCCGGCACGCCCGAGAGCATCTCACTGATGCTCCTCCGGTTGACCGCCGAATCGTCGACGACCAACACCTTCATTTCTTGGCTGCTCACGAGCGTGCACCGCTGGAGGAGGCGTCCCCGCGTCGAAACCCAGCATCATTGCCGCCGCGGTCGAGCCGAGGTCGACGATACGCCAAATCCGAAGCCAGATGGATGACCTCGAACTGCGTCGCCGCGCCCAGGAGCGATTCCGTGTGGCCCAAGAAGAGAAACCCACTAGGTAAGAGACGCTCGAACAACGACTCGGTGACTTGTTTGCGAATGGCGTCACCGAAGTAGATGAGGACATTGCGGCAAAATACGACGTCGACTCGGCCCACCGAGCGCACGTCGAAGGGGTTCACCAGGTTCACGCGCGAGAAGTGCACGAGCCGTCGAATCGCCGGAGTGACTCGGTAGCCGTTGCCACTCTCTTCGAAGTAACGCTCGAGCTTGCCTGCGGGTAGCGTGCGAAATGCCGACCTCCGGTACTCGCCACGCCGCGCTGCTTCGATGTTGCTCTGGCACAGATCTGTACCGATGATCTGCACATTGAAGCTGCGCAAGAGTGGCGACTCCGAGAGCAGAATGGCCAACGTGTAAGCCTCTTCACCAGTCGAGCAGCCGGCGCTCCACACGGTCAAGCGCCGGTATTCACCGGCCGTGGCCACCAGCTCAGGCAGGACTTCGGCGACGAATGCGTTCAGCTGATAGTCCTGTCGAAAGAAATAGGTTTCTTTGGTCGTCAGCGCGTCGAATACGGCCTCGAGTTCTTCAGGGTCGCGCTTGACCAGTTCGATGTATTCGCCAAAGCCGGAAAGCTTGCGCACGTCCAGACGTTCGCCCAGACGACGCTCGAACAGGTAGTGCGACTGTTCGTCGAACGACAAACCCGCGCGTTCCTCGACCAACGCCGAGAGCGCCCGAAACTCACGGGGCCCGAGCGGATGCGTAGCCAGCTTGCCGGAAGTACTCACGGTGCGCTCCCCAACGCTTCGGGGCCAATTCCGGTCGTCGCGAGCCGCGCGACGGCGTCCAGGTCGAGCACGAATGCCATCGCTTTGTCGTAGGTAACGACGTCTCGCGTGGTGTAGCCGGAAGCTCCGCCCATTTCGGGCGCGCGCCGCAAATCGGCCTCGGGCGTCCGAAAGACGTCGAAGACCTGCCGAACGACCACGCCGATCGTGCGATCGCCGTTCTTGATCAAGATCCACTTGCGCCGGCTGTCTACCGTCGGATGGCCAGTCATCTGGTAGCCGATGTCCACGATCGGCACGACCTCGCCGCGGTGATCGACTGCTCCGAGCAAAGCTTTGGGCGCCTCCGGAACACGCGTTAGGGGCATGGGCTGTATGATGGCTCGAACGCGACCGATAGGCACGGCGAACGTCGAATCGACGATTGCACATGCCACGAAGCTGAGCTCGACGGCCGGCTTGGAGAAACCGAGCCGGCTCACGCGCATCCCTTGGTCAAGACGGCCTTCATGTCGACGAGCACCAACTCTTCTCCGTTGGCCGGGCGTCCGATGCCACGGAGGACGCTGTCCGCGGCGTCCCCACCGAGCGACTGAGCGGTCCATTCGAGTTCACCGGCTGCCAAGCGCACGACGTGGCGCACCTCATCGACGCGCAACCCTACGATCTCGTCGTTCTCGCCTTGGCCAAGCAGGATGCGGACTCGGCGCCCCTGGGCGAGAGGCGGCAGCCCCATGCACGTCCGAAAGTCGACCACCGTCACCACGCGACCGCGCACGCTGCACACACCCACCACCGCGCGGGGCGCTCGGGGTACGACCGTTAGAGGCGGCGGCACGACGATCTCTTGCACGGCCGCCAAAGGCGCCGCGTACAGCTCGCCCTGAGTCACGAACGCCAGGAGTTCCTGGGCGTGCTCGGCGTGGCGCCCGAGAAAGCTGCTGTGGACGATTGACTCAGGCATGGAGGACCGCCTTGCGCAGGGTGTCGTGGATACTGAGCACCTCCTCGACTATGCCGGTCGTGTCGAGCACCAAGCCGACCCGCTGATCGCCCAGCTCGGTCGCCCCGGCGAAGCCACGCACGCGATCCAGCGAACTGCCGAGTGCTTTGATGACGATGTCCTGTTGCCCTGCGACGCTGTCGATCACCAGGCCGAGGCGGCGTTCGCCAACCTGAGCCACGACGACGAAGGCCCGGCCGCGCTGCGGCTGCTTGGAGATGCCGAAAAACTCGGCCAAGCGGCACAAAGGCAAAGTGCTGCCGCGCAAGCTCATCACTTCTCGGCCGTCGATGAAGCGCGTCTTGGAATCCAACAGCACGATCTCGGAGACCGAGGACAACGGCACGGCGAATACATGTTCCTCTGCCGACACCAACAGCGCCCGCACGATCGCCAAGGTAATCGGCAAGGTGAGCGTCATCTTGGTGCCGATGCCGCGTTCGCTGTGCACGTCGATCACGCCGCCCAGGCGCGCGATGTTGGTCTTGACGACGTCCATGCCGACGCCGCGCCCCGACATCTCGCTGACGGCGTCGCGGGTGCTGAGGCCAGGCAAAAACATGAGGCCCATCACTTCGTCACGGCTGATGTCGGGCGCGCTACTGGGTTCGATGGCACCGATTTGCACGGCTCGCTCGATCAGGCGTTTTTCGTCGACGCCACGGCCGTCGTCTTCGACTTCGATCATCACGTGATTGCCCTTTTGGTAGGCATTCAAGGCGATCGTTCCGACCGGGTTCTTTTTGGCGCGGACGCGCTCGGCCTCGGTCTCGATGCCGTGATCGATGGCATTGCGCAACATGTGGAGCAAAGGATCGCCCAACTCTTCCACGATCAGCTTGTCGATTTCGGTCTCGGCGCCGGTGATCACCAGGCGGACCTCTTTGCCGACGTCGCGACTCATCTGGCGCACGCCACGGGCCAGGCGATCGAAGACTTGGCCGAGCGGCACCATACGCATCTCGAGAATGCCGTCCTGCATGTCTTCGAGACGTCGCTCGAAGTTGCGATGCAGGCGATGCAGCTCGCCCCCCAACTGCCTTTGACCGGAGTTCTTGACGCGATCGGCCATGCGGCGGAGCGAACTGCGCAGGAGCGACAACTCGCCGACGACATTCATCAAGCGGTCGAGCTTGTGAATATCGACGCGCACGGCGCGGCGAGCCAAACGCTTCTCTTGCACGCTGACAACGCGTTCGAGCGCCGGGACGCTGGCCGAGCTGGGCACCGACGAAGCCAGATGCGACGCTGACATCGGCGTGCGACTCAGCACTTGCGCCGCGCTCTCGCGCCGCGCCGTCGCCTGCGCGTTGCGACGAGGGATCTCTTCGATGGCGATGGCTTCTCCGCCGAGTTGGCTTACCAAAAGGGCCAGTTCCTCACCGGAGGCCAGCACCAAGTCGAGTTCGAGTACGTCCGGAGAACTGGACTCGCCGGTGGGTAGGTAGGTGATGACCTCGCCCAATTGGCGCGCGCGATCCTTCAAGAGCGCAAGCTCCTTGTCGATCGTCATCAGATCGAACTGCACTCGCACGCGAAACAACCGCAGTCCGGCCTCGAGATTGGCCCGCAAACGGTGCTCCTCGTATTCCGTGAGGACCGCCAGAATGCCTGGATCGATTGTGAAATCGTCGTCGTTCGCCGCCTTGGCGCCTCGACCGAGCAATTCGATTTGCGTGAGCACACGGTGGACGACGTCGGGTACGGCCCCGTCGTCCTCATCCTCGCGTTCGGCCGCGAGCAGCAAGTGACAAGCCTCGACAGCGGCGAACAGCACGTCGAGGACCTCGCTCGAGATGGAGATGCGACCCAGGCGCAAGCCGTCGAGCAAATCCTCTAGGCGGTGCGTGAGCATGGCCAAGCCAGTCACGCCGAACAGGCTAGCCAAGCCCTTCAGGGTGTGGATGGCTCGGAAGCCTTCGTTCAGCAGAGCGGGCTCGACGCTGCCCTTTTTGAACGAGGCGTCGAGCGACAGCAGGTTGCGCGAGAACGCCTCGATGATGTCCTGCGCCTCCCCGAGGAATTCTTCGCGGCCCCGATCGGATGCTTCGCTCACTCGTCAGTCTCCAACCGGGTCTCGCGGTATCAGCACACCGAGCCCGAAATCGGCTCGCAAGAGGTCAGTGTATCGCGCCGGCGCCCCGCAGGGAAACAGGACATTTTGCGTCGAACGCGGAAGGTGAGAGGCTCGGCGCCGTGAACCGCGAACCTGCGCCCCCCAGCCGAAACGGCCGCGTCCGCGAATCGATAAGCGAGTCTGCCAGCGCCCCGATCTGCGTGATTGGCGCCGGTTGTTCGGGTCTAGTGACGCTCCGCGCTCTTTTGGACGCGGGCATTTCCTGCCAGGCTTACGAACTCGGCTCGCGTGTAGGTGGGCTCTGGGTCTTCCAGAACGACAATGGCAGGAGCGCCGCCTATAGATCGCTCCGCATCAACACTTCGGCTCGGGCCATGGAGCTGACGGGCTTTGCCTGGCCTCCGGGCACGCAGGACTACCCGCGCCACGACCAGGTCGCCGACTACTTCGCGTCTTACGCCGAGCGCTTCGGTCTCGCCGAGCACATCGCCTTCCGTACGGAAGTGCTGAGCTGCGTGCCTGTAGCGACGGGCGGCTACGAGGTGTCGACACGCGACCTCTCGACTGCCGAGACGCAGACGCGCTGGTTTGCGGGAGTGGTCGTCGCCAACGGCCATCACTGGTCGAAGACGCTGCCCAAGCCGCTTCCGACCGGCGAGTTCGCGGGCGCGATCTTGCACTCGCACGACTACGTCGATCCGACCACGCCAATCGAGCTGCGAACCAAGCGTGTGCTGGTCGTCGGCATGGGCAACAGCGCGGTGGACATCGCCAGTGAACTCGCAGCACGCGGTGAGGCCGAGCAGGTGCTGCTGTCGGCTCGGCGTGGCGTGTGGGTGATTCCGAAGTACATTCGAGGCAAACCCGCCGATCAAGGCCACGTCATTCCCCGCTGGCTGCCCGCCAAGTTCCGCAGGCGTGTGGTTACGCGCGCATTCACTCTGTTGTTCGGCCGGATGAGGGACCATGGGCTGCCTGAGCCCGATCACTTGATTGGCGAGGCGCACCCCACCCTTTCCAGCGAACTCCCGAGCTTGGTGCAATCGGGAGCCATCGGCATGCGCCCGGCGATCCGCGAGTTCGCGGGGAAGCATGTGGTCTTCGACGATGGCCGAGCAGACGAGGTCGACGCCATCGTTTTTGCCACTGGATATCAGGTGAAGTTCCCCTTCTTGGCCGAAGAACACGTGGCCGCGCCTGATAATCGACTCTCACTTTTCCGGCGCGTCTTTCACCCGCGCCATCGACGGTTGTTCTTCGTCGGTCTGGCCCAACCCCTGGGCGCCATCATGCCGATAGCGGAGCTCCAAGCGCAGTGGATTGCCGAACATCTTGCCGGCCGCTACAGCTTACCCGAGCACGAAACGCTCCTGGCCGACATCGAACGCGATGAACAAGCAGTGCGTTCGCGCTATGTCGCCTCTCCCCGCCACACCATGCAAATCGAACCCGAGGCCTACACGGCCGCCGTGCGCCGCGAGTTGCGCCTTGGTGCGCGGCGAGCACGTCGCGGGCTCGGCATGGCCTTTCCGGCTTCCCCTGCCCCATCGTCATGACACTTCCGCTCTCGTTGTTTTGGGCCGTCGCGCTGTTCGGGGTCGCAAGCGCGATCGAAACGCGCCTCTCGGTCTTCGCTTTCTTGCTGCTGGTCATCGCCCTGGCGGCGCTGACGCGCCTCAGTCATCCAAGCAAGCAGAAGCTACGGTGGGCGCTTGGCGTTTCGTTGCTGTTCACCTCCATCGGCCTTTGCCGCTTCATCCTGGGCGAGGCCATGCCGGGCATCATCGAAGCGCACGGGCGCGCATCGAGTCAGCGGGCTGTCTCGTTCTTGCGCGAGATTTTGTTCGCCCAAGACGCCATGCGCAGACTCGCGCCGCTCGACGTCGACGGTGATCGAATCGGCAGTGCCGGCTTGCTCGGCGACTTGACGACGCGAGCTAGCTCCCGCGCCACGTCCAGTCTGCCGTCGCCGCCACTCGCGCCCCGCTATGCGCCGCGCGTCGGCACACGGAGCGGACCGGCCGCGCTCGAGTCGGGCTACCTCTTCCTCGTGTGCCTGCCGCGAGCGGGCGGGGGTTGGACGGCATCGCCCAGTGAGCCGATCGACGAAGAAGCCGCGGAACGCCTCTGGATCGCCTACGCTTGGCCGAGCGACGCGCACCTGCCCCACGAAACGGCCTATTTCATCGACGAGCACGAGAACATCCTCGAGACGCTGAACCGAGCCGGCGCGGGCCTCCGCCTCGTCGGCAGCCAGGCGAGTCCCAGCTGCGACGATGCCCTGAGCGCTGCGCACCGCAAAGAATACAAGCCTTGGCGCGGCAAAAAGCCTCGTTCTGGGCTGCCCGGCGACCGAACTACGGCAGCTCGTCCCTGAGGAGGCCCGTGCCCGGGCGTTGTGGTATCGGAGCCCGAATGGCAACCCCTCCTCTCGTATCCTTTGGAAAATCGGCGCAGCCCGACGCCCTCGTACAAGATGCCGAGTTGCCGGTGGTCGCCCGCATGGTCGTCGAGATTCGCTCGGACGGGTCGCGCACCGTCGCGCGCGGCGCACTCGAAGACTTGGTGACTGGCGAACGCGTCGCGCTGCGCGCCGACGCCACGACCCCGCTGGCGTTGGCCGCCGAACTCACCAAGGTGCTGTTGAAGACGCCAATTCTGGCCAAGGAAGCCATGCGCGCACTCTTGCCAAACGCGCTGCGCCGGCGCTTCTGATTCGATCATGGACGACTGTTACAAGAGCGATTTGAATCGCGATGTCCCCGCCGCACGCTCTGACGAATTCGCTCCCATCCCGCTCGGCAAGATGTCGGTCTGGCCGCCAGTCGTGCTGGCGCCGATGGCCGGGGTGACCAACTACCCCTTCCGCAGACTGTGCAGCCGATACGGCGCGGGCCTGTACGTGAGCGAGATGATCACGGCGCGGCCGTTGGTCGACGGTGTGGAGAAGACTCTTCGTCTTGCCGATTTCGGGGCCGACGAGACTCCTCGCAGTCTTCAGCTCTACGGGGTCGATCCCTACTACGTGGGCCGCGCAGTCGAGCGACTGGTGGGCGAGGGACGCGTCGACCACATCGACATGAATTTCGGCTGTCCGGTGCGGAAAGTGACGCGGAAAGGCGGAGGTTCGGCTCTGCCGCTCAAGCCCAAACTGCTCGCGAGAATCGTTCGGGCCGCTGTCCAAGCGGCCGCGCCCGCTGGCGTGCCGGTGACGATCAAGTTCCGCCTGGGCGTAAACGAAGAGTTGATGACCTTTCGCGACGCGGGTCGTGTGGGCCAAGAAGAAGGCTGCGCCTACGTCGCGCTGCACGCGCGCACCGCGGCGCAGCTCTACGACGGCACGGCCCGCTGGCAGTATATCGGCGAACTAAAGCAGCAGCTCAGCATTCCGGTGCTCGGCAACGGCGATATCTGGGAGGCCCAAGACGCGCTGCGAATGATGCGTGAGACGGGTTGCGACGGCGTGGTCGTCGGACGCGGTTGCCTCGGTCGTCCTTGGCTCTTCCGCGATCTGGCCGACGTCTTCGCCGGGCGCGAGCCCGAGAATCCGCCCACGCTGGGTGAGATTGGCAAAATCATGCTGGAGCACGCTCGTCTGCTCACCGAGTGGATCGGTGAGGGCAACGCGCTGCGCGCCTTCAGGCGTCATGCCACTTGGTACACCAAGGGTTTTCGTGGCAGCGCCCAGGCGCGCGCGCGGTTCATGCAGGTCAGCCATCTGGCCGAACTCGAGCAGGTCATCGCCCAACTCGAGCCGAGCGAGCCATTTCCTGCTGGATCCATGCGAGTCCCTCGAGGAAAGACGGCGGGCACGCAAACGGTCAGCTTGCCCGATGGCTATCTGAATCAACTCGACGACGACGCGCCTCCGGAAGAAGATGAGCACGTCGAAGGAGGGTGAATGGTCCGGCAAGAGACGTGGATGCGAGCGTGGGCACCGCCCTTGGCGTTGGCAACGGCGCCGTTGGTCGTCGCTGCGCTCGCCGTGGGATTGATTCCGAGTCACATCGGCTCGCAGCGAACTCAACGCCCGAGCGGCGACGTCGTGCCCTTCCAACAGGAGGCGCAAAGCGCGGCGGACCCCACTTCGACGGAGCCGAGAGAAACGCTGTTCGTGGCGCAGCAGCCGGATCCGGCGCCCCGCGCACGCGGATTCTCGCCGGTCCTCGAGCGCGAGCAGGTGCAGGTGCAGGCACCCGAGCACATGCAGGCACCCGAGCACATGCAGGCACCCGAGCATGAGGAGATGCCAGTCGACGAGCCCGAGCCAGGTGCCTCGCGTCCCGTCGAGTCGATGGCGCAGCGCGCCACGTCGGCGGCGCAAGCTGGAACCCCTCGCTCGCTACGGCGTCGCGGGACGAGGGCTCGCCCGATCGTCGACGAGCCCGACGAGCTCGACGCGCCGACTGCCGAGGCACCAGCCGTTCAGCTGGATGCGCCGACAGATTGAGGCTTGGCGGATTGGGCGGGACTCAAAAGCCGCCCCGAAAGCGCTCGATGCTGCGGCGGTCAGATTTGGTCGGACGACCCGCCCCTCGGTCACGAACCCCGAGCGCTAGCTCCCGGGGAGGCGGGGGTGGCGAATGATCGTCGTAGAGTTCACGAGCGCGGGGGGCGCCCTGGCGCTTTTCTTCGAGATCTTTGACCAACAACACGATCTTGCCGCGCGGCGCCGTTCCTTCGATCGTGTCGGTGACACGCACGACATGGCCGGCCCGGGCGACGTGCTCGTTCACGCGAATGTGCCCGGCTGCGCAGGCCTCCTGCGCCACCGTTCGTGATTTGAAGATGCGCGCTGCGCACAGCCAGCGATCGAGTCGAACCGTGTCAGCCATCAGTAGCCTTCCGCGAACAGGCTGTCCGACGGAACACCGCGCTCGACTAGCTCCGCTGCAGTCGAGGTCACCATGGACAGCGAGCCGCAGATCAAATAGGCGCGGTCCGCCGACGCGACGCGATCGAGGTGCGCCTGGACTCGACCGGCGAGCCCTGTCCAACTCGACGATGGTCGTGACAACACCGGCAGATACTCGAGTCGCCCCGCCGCCTCCCATTCGGAAAACTCGTCCAAGAACAGCCGATCCCGTTCCGTACGGCAGCCGTGCAGCAAAGTGAGCCCGCCAGGCCGCTCGCTCCGCGTGGCCTCTTGAATGACGGCGCGCAACGGCGCAATCCCCGTACCCTGGGCAATCAAGACCAAAGGACGGGGAGCGGGAAACGCGGCGAGCATGTCCAGGCCCTGCGCCGGGCCCGCATGAAGCTCGTCACCGACTTCGAGTTCGCCAATCGTCGCTGGACCAGGGCCGATAGCCAGCTCGAACTCCGCGACAGCGGTCGCGGGCTCGGCCGAAGCAAACGAGTAGTAGGAATCGGGACCGGCGTCCGCCTTACGACGGAGCGCGACGTGCTGACCCGGGCGCCACGCATAGGACTCCGCGGCTTGCACCTTCAAGCGGCGCACGCTCGGGCTGAGCGGCTCGGCAGCCACCACGCGGACGACCGTTCGTTTGGTTGGGTGCTCGAGGGTCATGGGCTGAGGCGCGACAGCAAAGCCTGGTCAAAAGGCGAGCCCTGGGCAAGCGAGGGCTTGTCTTGCGACTCGACAAGGCGTTTGACAGCAGAGTGAACTACCTCAGTCACAGCGTGCTAGCGGCCGAGGCCAGCGACGATCCCCTGTTCGCGCTTGGGTCCATGCTGCCCGATTTGGCCAACATGGCGCGGCACAGGCTGCCCTCGCTTCTGCATCCCGCACTCGCGGCCGGCGTCGCGTTCCACGAACGAACCGACTCGGTTTTTCACCAGTGCCCGAGCTTCGTCGAATTGAACCACGAAGCCTCGAAGCGGTTGCTGGAGCTCGGTGTCTCGCGCGGTCCGGCGCGCGCGACGGCGCACATCGGCACGGAAATGCTGATCGACGCCACGTTCGCGGAGAATGAAGGAGCGCTCCGCGGCTACCTGGCAGCGCTCCACGCAGGCAGTTCGAACGAAAGCGTGTGGGCGCCGCTCGATCCCGTCACCGCTCGGGAGTTCCGACGTCTGCTCGAACATTTGGAACGAGGCGGTTCTGCGATTCACCACGCGAGCAAGTCGCGATTCGTCACGCGGCTTGCTCACGCTCTCGCTGGCCGCCCGCGTCTCGAGCCCACGAGTGAGGAGCTGACCGTCTTGGCCGAGTTTTGCGAGGCGTACCTCTCCGCCGTGCGGGGCAAAATGCCCCGCTTGCTCTACGAACTTCGTTCACGACTATTTTTCAATTCGAACGAAACCTCACCGCGATCGTAGGCAGAGTGCTCACATTTCGATACGGTCGGCGAAGTCGCAAGCGCCCCGAGGAACGTCGTGCGCCGGCGAGCGTGACGAAAGCCCCCCCATGAACAAGATCAACCGCAAGAAGTCAGTTTGGCATCCGCTCCGTTTTCTCGCTTCCTTGGTGGTCGGGGGCGCAATAGGACTGCTCACGCTCGTGGCAGCCCCTGAGACTGCTCGCGCCGAAAATTTGATCAAGACGCCCGGCGCACACAACCAGTACAAGTTCGAGCTCGAACCACAGCTGGCGATCAAATACGGTTGCTGGCGTTGCGGAGGGCCAGGTTTCGGTGGCAACTGGGGCGGTGTCGGGCCAGGTTTGCGCGTCAGCATCCCCTTCATGCACAACGGTCCGATCGACACCATCAACAACAACATCGCCATCTCGTTCGGTCTGAACACCTTCTTCTACGGCAACGATGTCATTGGCTGGGTCGCACCCGTCGCTTTCCAGTGGAACTTCTACTTCACGGATATCATCAGCGTGCTTGGCGAAGTCGGATTGGTGAACGAACTCACCACCTACAACGGCGGCGCAAATTTCGACCTCTACCCGCTCTTCCAGGGCGGTGGCCGCTTTCAGTTCGGCAAGGTCGGCGTGCTCGTGCGCGTTGGCTATCCGATGGTCTCCGTCGGCTGCAACATCCAGTTCTGATGGGAGCAGGCACCGCAGAAAGGCCGAGGGAAAGTCACCCTCTGCCTTTTTTCGTTCCATGTTAGGTTGGGAAACCGGCAGCCACCGGCTGGAGCGTTCGTGACCGTCCCCAAAGCTGAAAATCAGAACATCGCCGCCACCGTCTTCCAAGATTTGCGGCGACAAATCATGGCCGGTGAACTGGCGGCAGGCGAGCGGCTGCCAGGTGAGCGCGAGCTGGCCGCGCGCTACGGGACGAACCGGAACACACTGCGTGAAGCCGTGCGCCGGCTCGAACAAACGCGCTTGGTCACCGTTCGCCACGGGCAAGGTGTGACTGTCGCGGACTTTCGCCGCACGGGCACGATGGAGCTCCTGGCCCCGCTGCTCGAGGCCTCGAGCGACTACGCCGAGATCGCGCTGATCGTGCAGGACATCCTGCCAGCACGTCTCCTGGTACTCGAATTCGCCGGTCGCTTGGCCGTGCAGCGCGCTGACCGCACCGACATCGAACGCTTGCGTGATATCACCGATCTATTGGTGTCTGCCACGGAGGGCAGCGATCCCAATGTGATCGCCAAGGGCTTTCAACGTTGGCTCGAGGCGCTGATCGACGCTGGCCACTCGGTGGCTATGCGTTGGGTGGCCAATCCGTTTCTGGATTCCTATCGCGAGCTCCTGGAGCGTTTTCCTGCAGTTTGGGTGCTCGATCCGCATTTTCCCGATCATCTCAAGCGCTTCATCGCCGCGCTCGAAGCCGGCGACGAGGAGCGCGGCGTGCAAGCTCTGCGCGGCTACTACACAAAAATCGACTCCGCCGTTCGTGCCACGTTCGGCTCGATCGCCAGCCCGGGTCACGGACCGAACGAAACTCGGCGGGGCAAGCGCTCGCCGTCCAAGGACTGAGTTGCGCATCCTGCTCGTCGGCATCGGCTACGTCGGCAGTGCTCTTGCCGACATGCTCGTCTCGGCTGGACAAGAAGTGTTTGGCCTGCGACGGAGCGACCGCGCCCTACCTGCGGGTGTGACGCCCCTCGTCGGCGACGTCACCCGTGACGAAGGCTGGGATCGTCTGCCCGCCGGCATCGAGCAGATCGTGTACGCCGTCTCCCCCGCAAGACGGAGTGAAGCCGCGTACCGCGAGGTTTACGTGGAAGGCCTCGAGCGTGTCCGCTCGCGCGTGCCGGACGCTCGTTTGCTGTTGGTCTCGAGTACGGCCGTGTACGGCGACCCGACCACCGAGCAAGTCGACGAACGAACGCCGCTGGGCGCACTCGACGGCCCCAGCTCCGAGCTGGCGCGTGCCGAGCACGTCTGGCCCAGCGAACGCAGTGTCATCCTCCGCGCCAGCGGCATCTACGGACCGGGCCGCACTCAGCTCTTGGCGCGCCTGCTCCACGGAGACCTCACGCGCGAAGAACGCAGTGCCACCGGCAATCGCATCCACCGTGACGACTTGGCCCGTTGTCTCGCTTTCTTTATCGAGCGACCGGAGTTGCAGGGCGTCTTCAACGCCAGCGACACGGATCCAGCCCCATTGGGGCAGATGGCGGATTGGCTCGCGGCTCGGAATGTTCCAGCCAATTTGCTCCGGCATTTGCCGTCGGCGCGAGAGCCCCGGTCGCGAAAAAATCGGACGGTCTCGAGTCGCAAGCTGCAAGAGGCCGGTTTCGTTTTTAGTTATCCGACCTTCCGTGAAGGTTACGCGGCCATCCTGGCCGCCCTCGAATCACGCGCCTGAGTCTGCCAGGCAAGCGTCGAGGGCCAACGCCACCTCCAAAATTTCGGCGGCGTCGTTGGAGAAGTGGGGAGCCACGCGGACGTTGCCGTCCGGCGTGCTGACCATGATGCCGCGCGCGCGTAGGCCCATGACCAAAGGCGAGAGAGAGACATGCGCGGGCACCTCGAAGCACAGCAGACAGGAGCGGCCTTCGGGCCCGGGGGCGCGGAGCGAACGAAAGCCGCGAGCGACCCAAACCTCTTCCATGACGTCGTGGTACCTTTGCACGTGCTCGAAGATTGCTCGGGGTCCGAGCGCGCGACATACGTCGACGCCGGCTTCGAGCGCTGCGAAGCCCACTGCGTTCTGCGAGCTGCCCTCGAACACGGCTGCGGAAGCCTTGAACGGCCGATCATAGCGCAACCGACCTGCCCCCTGGAACAAGAACGACTCGGCTTCTTCGTGGCTCACCCAGCCCGCCGTCAGCGGCCGGAGTTCGGCACCGAACTCCGGCCGTACGTAGAGAAACCCGCTGCCTTCCAGGCCCAGGAGCCACTTGTGAGCACCGGCGGCGAGCGCATCGATACCGAGTTCTCGAACGTTCAAAGGTACCACACCGCAAGCTTGAATACCGTCGACGAGAAAGCGCGCGCCGTGCGCTCGACAGAGCCGGCCGATCTCGAGCAGCGGCATGCGAAAACCGGTTTGAAACTGCACTGCGCTGACCGCCACGAAGCGGACGCCGCGAACGAGCTCTCGCTCGAGGTTCTCCAAAATGCGGGCGTCGGCATCCGGAGCCGTTGGTTCGGGCGCCGGCAAGAAACGAACGGTCGCACCGAAGGCCGCTGCTGCGCACTGCCACGGCGTGACGTTGGCAGGAAACTCACCCTCGAACGTCACGAGGACGTCACCAGTTCGCCAAGGTAGGCCGAGCGCAATGTCAGTCACGCCGCGTGTAGTTCCTGGCGTTAGAGCGATTTCGCCCGGCCCTGCTCCCAAGAGTTCGGCGAGGCTCTGCCGGAGGCGCTGTCTCTGCGCGTCCCAAACCGGGTAGGCCGCGGCGCCACCCCGGGCCGCGTCGCTGATGCAGGCTTGGACGGCCTCGCTGGCCGCGACGCTGAGCGGAGAGATGGCGGCGTGGCCCAGGAATGCGCTGTACCCAAGGCGAGGAAAGAGCGCTCGATCACCCAGCAGCGGAGCGGGAACACCGCTCCGCTCCAGCGGGCGGACGGGGAGTTCGAAGCTGGGTGCCATCGGGCGACTACAACACGTTTCTGGGCAACTTCAGCGCTGGTCAGCCGTCCAGATGGCTTCACCCGTTCACTGATTTTCTGTTCCCTTCTTGGAAATCGGATGATAGGAGCCATGGCGTTGGCAACTTCGCAATCCATCCGAGACCCGGAGCCGGGGCTGAGCGACGAGTTCGAGCGCCTGGCGAACAGGCCCTTGAGCGAGACTGAGCATGCCGTCTTGGTTCAGGTCGGCGCCGGACACTCGCTGTGGACGGAAGGCTTGCGACCCGAGTCGCTCGCGCTTTTGGCCATCAGTCTCTCGCAGGCCAAGAACAAGCGCGTTTTGTTCGTTTCGGCCGACGCCGACTTGCTCCTCCAGCGTCAGCATCGCTTCGGTGCTCGCGCCGCGACCCAACTCTTGCCCGAGCAAGGACCACTGCGCGTCGCTCCGGGCTCCGGCACGTTCTTCTGCTCTGCCCTGGGCCTACTGAATCCTCAACTGGTCACAAGCTTCGCGAGCCAGCCACCCGATCTCATCTTCGTCGAGCACGCGCACGCCGTGACGCCGCTGTCGTTCGAATACCGCCCTAGCCTCGAACTACTTTCTAAGGTGCGCGCCACTCTCGGCAACCCGACCTTCGTCGCCAGCGCGGCACATTCGAGCCCCGAAGTCCGCGACGAGGCTCGCGCACGATGGGGACTGACGGACGGTCGGCTGCTCGCCGAACCGCTTTACGGCCTGTCGCTCCAAGTCTTGCCGGAGAGTGCGCATCGCTCGACGGCGGAACTGGTTGCTCCGCTTCCCCGACCCGCTTTGATTCTCTGCGCGACACCCGCCCAAGCCGACGCCGTCTACGCCGAACTGATCGCCGAGCAGTTGCCGTGCCATCGCTACCACGCGGGGCTTTCGGCCAAAGAACGCGCGACCGAGCTGCTGCAGTTCGCTCTCCCGGGCCGTCGCGCCATTCTCGTGGCGACGAGCAGCTTCGGACCCTCGAGTGGTCTGGCGGGCGAGAACGACGGGCGCTTCCCCGAGGACTTCGGGCGAGGTTATGCTCGAGGTGACTTGCGGAGCCTCGTGCACGTCGGCATGCCGAGTTCTCTCGAGCAGTACGGCCAGGAGCTGGGATTGCTCAAGGCGCAAAATTCCGACGCCGGCCCCGGCTACGCCGTCGCCATTTTCGGCAAGGAACACTCGTTCGTCACCAGCGCGCTTCTCGACCGCAAGCGCCCCTGCCCCGACACGCTTTCGAGCGTTATCGTGCAACTCAAGGGCCTGGCCCGTGGCAGTTGGCTGTCCGAGCGCACGTTGGTCGAAACGCTCGGCGGCAGTGAGCGCGCCGTGCGCTTGGTCTTGCGGTTCCTCAAGGACGCCGGCGCCGTAGAGACCGCGACGGAAGGCAGCCAGGTCGCGGTGCGTGGGCTATCATTGGGCGCGCTGAAAAAGGTCGAAAAGGAGCTGGGCCGCGCGTTCGGCCTCCTGCGTGAGCACGATCAGCTGCGCAGCGCGCGTCTCACGGAGTTCGCCGAGGCCACGGGTTGCCGATTGGCCGCCTTCCAGCTGGCTTTGGGCCAAGAGCCGCAGGGCGTATGTGGTCGCTGCGATTTTTGCGATCCGACCATGCGCGTCGAAGGCGGCAGCCGCCTGTCACGCGAGCGCGCCCCGCAGCGTCGTCCGAATGCCGAGCATTTCGGAACGAGTGCGGACTCCCGAGAGGGCCCGCTCGACTTCGACGACGAAGAAACCGCCTACGCACTCGACGCCTGAGTGCCCGCCGGCCAGCTCGTGGGATTTTCAGCCGCCGTATGAGCCCTGCTCCGAACACTCCATCCAGGGAGCGATCGATGGCAGACTCCGGCGCGAGCGATTTCCGATGACGACCAAGCCCACCATCTTCTACACCAAGACCGACGAGGCCCCCGCTCTCGCCACTTACTCCTTCTTGCCCATCGTGCAGGCTTTCACCAAGCACTCGGGCATCACGGTGGAGAGCCGCGACATCTCGTTGTCGGGGCGCATCGTCTCGGCTTTTTCGGATCGACTGCCTGAGGGCCAGCGCGTCGGTGATGCTCTCTCCGAGCTCGGTGCGCTGACGCTCCAGCCGGACGCAAACATCATCAAGCTGCCGAACATCAGCGCATCCGTGCCGCAACTCAAAGAGGCCGTTGCCGAGCTGCAGTCGCACGGCTTCGCGGTGCCCGACTATCCGGAATCGCCGGCGACTGATGCCGAACGCGACGCCAAGGCACGCTACGACAAGATCCAGGGCTCGGCCGTGAACCCGGTGCTGCGTGGAGGGAATTCGGATCGTCGCGCTCCCAAGGCCGTGAAGGAATACGCACGCAAACACCCGCACTCGATGGGCGCTTGGTCTACCTCTTCGAAGACCGTCGTCGCCACGATGGGCCAGGACGACTTTTTCGCCAACGAGAAGTCGCTGACCGTTGAGCAGGCGACCGAGGTGAAGATCGAGTTCGTGGGCGCAGATGGCCAAGTGACCGTCCTCAAGGACGAGACGCCGCTCCAAGCGGGCGAAATCCTCGACGGCACTTGCATCAGCAAACGCGCGCTCATCGGCTTCTACCGAGACCAACTCGCACGCGCCAAGCACGAAGGCCTGTTGTTCTCTCTCCACCTCAAGGCCACGATGATGAAGGTCTCCGACCCGATCATCTTCGGTTACGCGGTCCGCGTCTTCTTCGCGGAGTTGCTCGACAAACATGCGGCCGCGCTGGCCCGCCTGGGCGTCGACTTGAACAACGGCTTCGGCGATCTGGTCGAGAAGATCCAGATGTTGCCCGCGGCCGACCGCGAGGCCATCGAAGCGGACATTGAGTCGGCCTACGCAGCGGGTCCCGGTCTTTCCTACGTGAACTCGGACAACGATATCACGAATCTGCACGTACCAAGCGACGTGATCGTCGACGCCTCGATGCCTGCGCTCATTCGCGCCGGTGGCAAGGTTTACGACAGGCAAGGCAACTTGGGCGATACGCTCGCGCTCATCCCCGACAGCTCCTATGCGGGCGTCTATCGGGCGACCATCGATTTCTGTAAAAAGCACGGCGCGCTCGACCCGCGCACCATGGGCTCGGTGCCCAACGTCGGCCTGATGGCTCAAGCCGCCGAAGAATACGGCTCGCACAACAAGACGTTCATCATCACGGGTACGGGAACGGTACGCGTAATCGATAGCGCCGGCGCCGTGCTGATCGAGCACGCGGTCGAAGAAGGCGACATCTGGCGCGCCTGCCAGACCAAAGACGCTCCGATTCGAGATTGGGTCAAATTAGCCGTGAATCGAGCTCGCCTCAGCCAAACGCCTGCCGTGTTCTGGCTCGACGAAAAGCGCGCGCACGACGCACGGATCCTGGCCAAGGTGAACAAGTACCTGGCCGAGTACGATACCCAGGGTCTGGACCTGCGCACCTTGCCGCCCGCGGCAGCGACCGAGTTCACGCTCGAGCGCCTCAAGGATGGCAAGGACACGATCTCGGTCACCGGCAACGTGTTGCGCGACTATCTGACGGATCTGTTCCCGATTCTCGAGGTAGGCACGAGCGCCAAGATGCTGTCGATCGTCCCGTTGATGAATGGTGGCGGCCTGTTCGAAACCGGCGCGGGCGGTTCGGCTCCCAAGCATGTCGAGCAGTTTCTGGAAGAGGGCTATTTGCGATGGGATTCGCTCGGCGAGTTCTTCGCCTTGGCCGCTTCTTTCGAACACGTCGGCATCGTGTTTCAGCACGGAAAGGCCAAGATCCTGGCCGAGACACTCGACGTTGCCAACGGCAAGTTCCTCGAGAACGACAAGTCGCCATCACGCAAGGTGGGCGGCATCGACAACCGCGGCAGCCATTTTTATCTGGCACTCTATTGGGCCCAGGCATTGGCCGCGCAGGACAAGGACGCAGACTTCAAACGTCTGTTCACGCCGATCGCGGACAAGCTGACCGCCGCCGAAGACACGATCGTGAAGGAGCTCGCCAGCGCACAAGGCAAGCCGGTGGACGTCGGTGGCTACTACCACCTCGACGACGCCAAGGCGTCCGCCGCGCTGCGTCCCAGCCAGACGCTGAACGACATCCTGGCAACGCTCTGAGCGCGCGCTCGAGTTCGCCACCCGAATCGCTGGTCTTTTGGCCGTCGTCCAAGGCAGAATTGTAGGCGAGCCGCACCTTGTCCGCCGCGGTGCGGCCCCGCTCGTCCTCGCGCTTTTCGGCCAGCTAAAGCAGCATAAATATTGAGTTCGCGCCGCAAGGCCACGTTGACCGAGCTGAACCCCTTGCCGACCGGCGTCGTGCACGGACCCTCGAGTGCAACGTGTGTCTGCCGAATCGCTTCGGTGGTCTCGGCCGGCAACACGCCGCCCATGTTGCACTCGATCGCAGCCAGTCCGGCGTGATGCGGCGTGAAGCGTGGAAAACTCGACGGGCGCTCCGACGGCTTCGAGGATGCGGAGCTCCGCATCACCCGACCCGAGCTGGAAACGCAGCCAAGCGCCAAGGCTCGCCGCTGGCGTGCCGGCTCTGACGGCCCGAAAAACGCCGAAACTCCGCATCGCTCCCGCTGGCACGGCGCGTGCTTGAGGCCAGTCATGCCCCGCTCTGCCGTCGAACCGGCGCCACCAGCCCTTCCGAACGCCCTCGCCGCCGTGCCACCACTGCTGGGCCTGTGCAGCGTCAGGTCGGGCACGCTGCATGGCCTGCAGCTCCAACCCATTGAAGTCGAGGTGGCGTCGCGTCGCGGACCTTCGCTGTTCCAACTGGCAGGACTAGCCGAAGCCGCGGTGCGCGAAGCGCGCATTCGTGTCGCCAGCGCCATCGCCCGGCTAGGCATCGCTCTGGATGAATATGCGCTCACCGTGAGCTTGGCACCGGCTGATGTGCGCAAGTCGGGCTCAGGGCTCGACGTCGCGCTCGCGCTCGGCATCCTGGGCGCGATCGGCCATCTGCCCAGCGGCGCAACGCGGGGCGCGCTGGTACTCGGCGAACTGTCATTGAACGGTTTGGTGAGGCCGATTCGTGGCGTGCTGCCCCTGCTCGCAGGCGCTCGCCGCATCGGCGTGAAAGAGGCGTTCGTTCCGCGCGAAAACGCAGCCGAAGCGGCTAACATTCAGGGGCTCCGCGTCTGGCCGATCGACCGCCTCAGCGATCTCGTCGCCGCGCTCCGTGGTGAAATCCAGCTGCAGGAGCTCGAACCCGCCCCGTATTTCTGCCGCGCGTTCGAAGGCCCCGATCTTGCCGACGTCCGCGGCCAGCCCGCCGCACGCCGCGCTGCAGAAATCGCCGCCGCGGGATTTCACAATTTGCTCTTGGTGGGCCCGCCGGGTTCCGGCAAGAGCCTGTTGGCCCGTCGCCTGCCGGGACTCTTGCCCGCGCTCTCGCTCGAGCGTGCACTCGAGACGACCGCGGTCCACAGCATTTCTGGCTTGGTCGACTCGTCGCGCGGCATCGTGGACGTGCCGCCTTTTCGTGCCCCGCACCACACGGTCAGCGACGTCGGCCTGATCGGCGGCGGCAGCGTGCCGCGTCCGGGCGAAATCAGTCTGGCGCACAACGGTGTGCTGTTCTTGGACGAGCTGCCCGAGTTTCGCCGCGCCACCTTGGAGGCGCTGCGCCAACCGCTCGAGGACGGCGAGATTCGCATCGTGCGCGCCAGGATGCGGGTCACCTTTCCGGCGCGGCCGCTGCTAGTCGGCGCAATGAATCCCTGTCCCTGCGGGCATCACGGCAATCCTCGCGTGTCGTGCAGGTGCAGCGCCGAGCTCCGTCAGCGCTACATGAGCCGCCTCTCGGGTCCCCTGCTCGACCGCATCGATCTCCAGGTGCCTGTTCCCGCCGTCGAGCTCGAGCGCTGGTCCGATGCTGGCGCGCGCGTCGAAGAGACCACCGAATCCGTCCGAAAGCGCGTGAGCCTAGCTCGAGCAATGCAGGTAGAGCGCCAGCGGCGTGGCGAGCAGGCCGTGACCGAAAATGCGCTTCTCGATCTGAAAGATCTGGAACGCGTCGGCACTCCGGACGCTGCAGGCCGCAACTTGCTGCACAAGGCCGCCGAGCAGCTGGGGTTGTCTGCCCGGGGCTACGTCCGTGTGCTTCGCGTGTCGCGCACGCTGGCCGATTTGGATGCGAGCGACGCCGTCCACGGCACGCACGTCGGCGAAGCCATTCGCGCGCGCGTCTTCGATCCTCTCGCCGATCAGGCGGGTTGAAGTGAGCACAAGGAAACCATCATGCGACGAAACAAACGAGAAAACCCACAAGAAATCAGCAGTCTCTCCCCCCGCGTCAGTGAACTCTCGCGCGCCATCAACCAGAAGTTCGGCGAAGGCGCATTGATGAGCCTCGGCGACGGCCCCGGTCAGCGTGTCGAGGTCATCCCCTCCGGCTCCTTGGCACTCGACCGAGCGCTCGGCACTGGTGGGTACCCGCGAGGCCGCATCGTCGAGATCTTCGGTCCCGAGTCGAGCGGCAAGACGACCCTCACGCTGCACGCCATCGCCGAAGTCCAGGCGGCTGGGGGAACTGCCGCCTTCATCGACGCCGAACACGCCTTCGATGCGCGCTATGCGCAATCGCTCGGCGTCGATCTGAGTCGACTGCTCGTGGCGCAGCCCGATTGCGGGGAGCAGGGTTTGGACATCACGGGCACCTTGGTCGAATCGGGAGCCATCGACTTGGTGGTGATCGATTCCGTCGCTGCGTTGGTACCCAAGGCCGAAATCGACGGCGAGATGGGCGATCAGCACATGGGGCTGCATGCGCGACTGATGGGGCGCGGCGTCCGCAAAATTACAGCCGACGCGAGCCGCACCAAGACTTGCGTCGTTTTCATCAACCAGCTGCGCCTGAAGATCGGCGTGGTTTTCGGCAACCCCGAGACCACCACGGGCGGCAATGCACTGCGCTTCTTCTCGAGCGTACGACTCGACGTACGGCGCATCGGCAAGGCGACGGCAGGAGAAGCCACCGTCGGCAACCAGACGCGAGTGAAGGTGGTCAAGAACAAGCTGGCTCCGCCCTTTCAAGAAGCCGAGTTCGACATTCGCTGGGGTATCGGCATCGACAAGCTCGGCGAAGTGCTCGACCTCGGCGTCGAAACTGGCTTGGTGCAGCGCTCGGGCGCGCACTACTCGTACGAGGGCAGCACCTTGGGCCAAGGACGCGAACGAAGCCGCGAGGCGCTCAAGGAGCACCCCGAGACGATGGCCCGCTTGACGGGTGAATTGCGCAACGTCACAGACCCGTCATTGGCCGAGAATCCCGAGCCGCGCGCGGTCCCCGACGATGCGGAGGCAGCCGCCTGATCGCGGCGTAAGTAGAACCCACCGTCTGAGCGCTCGAGGCCGTCCGGAGCGCATCCGGGGTGGCCCCGAGCAGCCGGGCCGGGCCGTTCGCAGAAAAGTTGGACATTGAGCTGAGCGCGCTAGGGTCGACGCCTCGTGGCTTCGAAATTGCGATTTTTCCTCCGGGCGCTGCCAGCTCTCGGCCTTGCCCTGCTGGCCAGCAGTCCGCCTGCCGCAGCATCCAACAAGTTCCTCGAGATCCCGCCCGAGGGCGAAGCCACGTCTTCGCGCGCATTTCACTATGCGAATTTGACCAACGAAGAGACGTTGGCCGAGCTTGCCCGCCGCGAGATCCCGTTCGTTCAGGTCGAGCCGGTACCCGGCGTTCGTCTACCGATTCGACTCACCGGTCGTCTGCAGGGCGTGTGGATTCACTCGGTCTTACCGCCTGAACAGCGCAGGACGACGCCTTTCGAGATTCTCGACGGCCGACTGGCTCTGGCTCTCGACGATTTCTGCGTGATCTTGGCCGCTCACGGCTTCGTCGAGGTGGTCCACTTCACGATGTACCGGCCGCCACACGATGGGCCCGCCGACGAAAGCAAAGAATATCACCGGCACCCGGGCGGCATGGCCATCGATCTGGGCGCGATGAAGAAAGAGAGCGGTCACTGGATCGCCGTCGGCCCCCATTGGCCCAGCGAAATTGGGGCCAAGACGTGTGGCGACGGCGGGCGTATCCTGAACGGTCGCCGCGGCCGCGAGCTGATGAGCGTGGCTTGCGAGGCGGCCGATCTGCGAATTTTCCACTATATGCTGACTCCCCACTTCGACGATCCGCACGCGGACCACCTGCACCTCGAAATCAAGGTCGGCGTGAAGTGGTTTTTGGTCAACTGAGCCGAGCACGGCGAGGAGGAGCCCCGGCATGGAGCTTGGACGACTGATCGGTCCCGAATTGCGTGAGCTGCTGCGAGACGATCCCGAGCAGGCACGCGATCTGACGGACGAGTTCCATCCGCAGGACGTATCGGAATGCCTGACGGAGCTCGACGACGAGCTGGCGGCAAGGGCGCTCAAGGTCTTCCCCCTCGATTACGGTGCTCAAGTGTTCGAGCGACTCGACGAAGATCGTCAGATCGGCGTCGCACGCGTACTCGGCATCGATTCGACCGTGCGCCTCGTCACCGAAATGGATGCCGACGACGTCGTCGACTTCTTCAGCCTGTTGCCCGAAGAGACGGTCAAGAAGCTGCTGGCCAAGATCCGCAAAGTCGATCCCGAGGTCGCACAAGACATAGTCGATCTGACTCAATGGCCCGAGTACTCGGCCGGCGGCCTGATGACGAGCGGCTTCGTCGACGTGGCCAGCAGCGCTACCGTCGACGAAACCATCGCGATATTGCGGAATCAAGCGGCCGAAGGCGCCGAGGTGCTCGACATCGTGTTCGTGCTCGACGAGAGCGAACGTGTGGCCGGCTTCGTCACCTTGCGTCGCCTGCTGATGAGCAAGGCTCAGACCTGCATCGCCGAGGTGATGCAGGGCAACTTGGTCAGCGTACCGCCCGACATGGACCAGGAAGAGGTGGCGCGTATCCTCTCGCGCTACGATCTCAAGGCGTTGCCCGTGCTGGACGCCGAGCAGCGCATCTTGGGCGTGATCACCGCTGACGACGTGCTGGACGTCGTGGAAGAAGAAGCCGAAGAAGACGCACAGCGCATGGGCGCCATCGCGCCTCTCGACAACACCTATTTCAACGTCTCCTTCTCCACCTACCTGATGAAGCGAGCACCTTGGCTGCTCGTGTTGTTCGTGGGCGGATTCTTCACCACCAGCGCGATGGAGGCGTTCAGCCCACTGCTATCGGCCATCACCATGCTGACGTTCTACGTGCCGCTGCTGATCAGCGCGGGCGGCAACTCGGGTTCGCAGTCGGCCACCATGATCATCCGAGGCTTGGCCATGGGTGAGATTCGCTCGAGCGACTGGTGGCGTGTGCTCAGTCGCGAGCTTGGCCAAGGATTGATCCTGGGCGTCGGTTTGGCGACCGTCGGCGTCGCCCGCGCTCTCGTGGGCGGGGATGGTTCTGAGATGGCCGTGCTTGTCGCCATCACGATCATCGCGATCGTGACGGGCGGGTGTGTGGTGGGCAGCATGATGCCGCTGCTCCTGCACCGTCTCGGTGTCGACCCTGCGACCAGTTCGACGCCTTTCATCGCAACGCTGGTCGACGTGCTCGGTATCGTCATTTACTTAAGCTTGGCGCGCCTGATCGTGAGCGGCGCGAGCGCCGCCATGCTCGCAGCCCCCTGAATGCAGGCTTTTGGGGACGCGCCCTCCCGGGAACCCGCACGAATCTGCTAGGGTCGAGTCGATCGATGACCGAGCGTCCGAGTTTCCTCTCTGCGATCGTCGAACTCCAGCTCTCCACTCGTGAGGAGTTGGAAGAAGCACTCGTGCGCCAGTTGATCTACGGCGGGGACTTGCCCAGCAACATCCTCGAGCTGGGTTTGGCCGCTGAGACCGGCGTGGGTCAGAGTCTCGCCCTGAGCGGCGGTCTGCCCTACCGACCGGCCCCCCACCAGGTCGAACGCCAGGGCACGGTGACTTTGCTCGAGGGCGGTCACCAGGTGCTCGTTCAGCGCACTGGCCCGAACGAATACTTGGTGGTTGGCAGCGATGCCGCGTCGCTCCGGGCGCGGGTCGCGGAATTCTCGGACATCTTGACCAGCAAGGTGAGCGTAGCCCTCGACCTGCCGTTTCGCATCGAAGAGGCGCTCGTCAGCGTGACAGGCGGCGGCTTGCCCGCGCGCTGTCAAGCGCTCGTCGCTCGCTGGGGTGCGCGTCCGTCGACGATCGTGGAAGCGCCTGCCGCCGCAGCACCCGAAGTCGAGGAGCGAGCGGTAGCACCGGAGGCGATGCCGGAACCCGTACTCGCCGTGCCTTCGGAGTTCGACGATCGGGACCTGCCCGAGGGGGGCATCACCGAGCCCCCGCCGGTCAACTACGCGCAGATCACGGCCGATGCCGCAGCAGACGAAGCCGCAGCGAGCGAACTGCGGGGCGGGAAGCCCAGCGCCACTGCGGCGCTCGTCGAGTCCGTTCGTGCGTCGCGTTCCACGCGCCCCGTCGACTCGAGCGCCATGGACGGGGCGCGACGCGCTTTGCTCGAGGCACGCGATCGCGACGCGATCTTCGACATCGTACTCGACGTCACCAAGCACTACTTCGAGTACGCTGTCCTGTTCGCCGTCTCGGGCAACGAAGCGCGCGGCTTGAGCGCCGCGGGCCGGGGCGCATCGACGGCCGAAATCGCTTCGCTCAAAATCCCGCTCGATCTGAGCAGCCCGTTCCGAAAGACGGCTCAAGCCGGCGTGCATCAGCTGGCGCGATTGCGCGCTTCTGGCCTCGAAGGCGGTGTTGCTCAAGACCTGAAGCGTCCGACCGGACGTCGCGTGCTGCTCTTGCCCATCGTGCTTCGGGGTCGTGCGGTCATGTTGCTCTGGGGCGACCAAGGGCAGCGCGACGTCGAACTCGAGAGCGTCGGTGAAGTGATCGCCTTGGGACCAGCCGTCGCTCGAGCGTTCGAACGGGTACTGCTCGAACGCAAACGGCAGAGCATGATTCCTGAAAGCGCGGCCATGATCGGTCAGCTCACCGGCCTCTTGAACAAGAGTGAAAATCCGCCGGCCCAAGCGCCTTTGGAACCTGCAAGAAGCATGAAAATCTCGCTGGCGAGCGAGTACAAGCCAGGTCCGGTCGAGGAGGCGCTGCGCGCGGCTCCCGAGCGGCGTAGCGAAGAGGTCGTCGCGCGAACCGCGAGCGGAAGCTTCGAAGCGCCCGTTTTCGAACCGACGGGATCGCTTCCTCTATCAGCGACTCCGCCAGGAGCTCACGATCCAGGACGAGACATCACGCGGCGCGACACGAGCGCCAAGCGGCCACTCGTAGAGATGGAAGTCGAGAGCCCCGCGCGTCCTTCGACCATCTCCCAGCGTTCCTCACCGCGCCCGATCAGCCGTTTCGGACCGCCGAGCAGCAGTGTCGACAGCACCGAGCACGTCGACACACAACGGATCGCAGCAGCGCCCGAGGCGCGCGAACAGACCGTACCGCCGCCCCGGGCGAAGCCTGCGGTCCGCTCACCGCTCGCGCCCCCGGTTCAGGAGGCCCCTGAGCCCGACGACGGTCAGAAGCCGGGCTCCCACGAGGTCGCGCCCAACGCGCCGCGGACGCTCGACCAGGATCCCGGTTTTCCTTCCGAAGCGCCGCGCACGTGGAAGGGTTTTCCGGGTTCGCCGCTCCCACCGGACGTCGCTCCCGATGCGCCCGAACCTCCCCCCGTCATCGCCCGCGCTCCACAACGCGGACCCGCGCCCAGTCTGGCGATGAAGCCGCGGCGCATCGTGACTCTCGATTCCAAGGTGCTGCCGCTTGGGCAGAGCTCGACGCAGGCGCCTCTTGGTACCGTCGATGCCTCTCCGCCTTTGTTCGCGCCGCCCGAAGTGCGAAGCAGCGGGACCTTGGTCAGTCGACGGCCGCTGATGAACGAACCGCCCGAAGAAGGTTGGGGCACGACCATCTCGCCAGTGCCGAGCCGACGCCCCGGGGGACCGAAGTCGTACGACCAACTGGTGGAACGACTCTGCCAGGGCGAGAGCGGGTCGCTCGAACAGCTGGTCGATGGAGGCGAGTCCGCAGTCGCCAGTTTGATTGCGCGCTTCCCCGGACCCATTCGCGAGCCGGAGAATGCCCAGACGAAGGCCTCCGACTGCGGCCCCTTGCTGCGCGCGCTGGTCCGCATCGGGCAGAAGGCAGTTCCGTTCCTCACCGTGCGAACGGCTGACGAAAATCCGGAAGTCCGGCGCTGGGCGACCCTTGTTCTTGGAGAGCTGCCCAGCCGCGATTCCGCCAAAGCCATCGCCGGTCGCCTACTCGACGGCGCACCCCTCGTGCGACGCGCGGCGTTGGCCAGCGCGCGACGCTTGCAGTCCGATACTCTCGCGCGACGCACGCTGCGTGGCCAAATCGAAGAGCTGACGCTCGACGTGCGTCTCGGCACGGAAGCGCGTTGCTCCGCCATCGAGGCCATCGCCGACATCCGCGAATACGAGACCATACCCGTGTTGCTGCAGATTCTGGGCGACAAGGATCGGTCCGTGGCGCGCGCGAGTCAGTGGGCCCTGTCGGTGTTGACGCGCCAAGACTACGGCAGCGACTTCGTGCAGTGGCAGACGTTCTGGCAGGAGCACCGCAACGAGCCGCGCATCGAGTGGTTGATCGCGGCATTGGGCCACGAAAAGGCCGATCTGCGGCGAGCCGCCTACGAAGAAATCAAGGCGGCAGCCGGACAGGATTTTGGTTTCCACGAGGACCTACCGGAAGAAGAGCGCAATGAAATCCGAGGGTTGGTCCACACCTGGTGGAGCCGAAGCGGGCGCAAGAGCTGAGGGCCTCGCGAGCGCGGCTGCGTGGACAGCTGCGCCGATGAATGCGATGAATCGAGCCATGCGACTCGGCGAGCCCCTGGACCCTGCACTCGAAGCCGCCACCTTGGCGTTGAGCGCGCAAAATCGCAGACCGGCGAGCCGTTTCGCCTCCATCGAGTTGCGCGCGGTTGACTCCCGTCTCAGCCGCTGGGCGCCGGCCGGCTACCTTGCGTCCGGCCTGCTCGGCTTGGTCGTGGTCGCCGTGCTGTGGCTGATGTGATTTCAATCGCCGGGGCTGCGCGCCACGGGTGAACCGCTGTCCACTTGAGTCCCCCCAAAAGAAAAAGCCGCCCGAAAGGCGGCTTTTTCGTGTCGAATCAGGGTCACGTGACCCGGCGTTCTCACTTTTTCTTGACGTCTTTCTTGGGCGTCTCTTTGGGCTTGGCGGCGGGCAGTTCGACCGTCCAATCCATCTTTTCGGGCGAGCCCGAAAAGGGCTGAATGCGAACCGGCTTGATGGCTTGGAGCACGCATTTTCCGACGGGAGTGTCGTCGTAGTTCGAGTCAATCGTGACCTCGCTGACTTCGCCTTCGTTGCCGAAAGTGACGACCAACTGCGCCGTCCCCGGCTTGAAGAGCTTCAGATCCTCGGGCGGCATGCTGTCGGGGCAGGTGACGGCACTCAGAGTTGCGCGCTTGAGCTCATACTCGGCGTTCGGCTTGTCGAACTTGGTTGCCTCTTCTGCGGCGCTGTTCGATTGCGCATACCGTTCGTTGTACTCGTCGTCCTTCTTGTTCTGCTCGTCCGCCAGAGCCAACTGCTGCTCGAGGCGTTCCTCGGGAGTCATGACGCCCGCTTCCTGCGCACCACCGCAGCCGAAAGCCAGAGATGCCGCAACAATCATCGTCACCGTCTTCATGGGGGGCGATGGTACTTCCGCTACCAGGAGTGCGCCAATCGCCAATTCAGCCTCATTTTCCCATTAAACCAGAAGATTGCACCCCGATCAGCCGCCCATCGGCTCGCCGATGGGGTCGCGCTGGAGAGCGCCTTAGAGTTCGGTGATGTGGTAGTCTTTGATCTTGTAGAGGAGCGCGCGATGACTGATCTCGAGCAGCTCGGCGGCGCGGGTCCGGTTGCCCTTGGTCTTGTGGAGCGCGCGACGAATCAGCACTTCTTCGATGAAGCGTGTCGTCTTCTTCACGCTCAGCTCGCCGCTCGCTAGTTGCAACTTGACCGGGTCGCGAACGTCACGAATTCGCTCGGGCAGCTCGGCTGCGCTGATCTGATTCGACTCGGAGAGCACCATGGCTCGTTCGACCGTGTTTTCGAGTTCGCGCACGTTGCCGGGCCAGGCGTATTCGTACAGCAGCCGCCGCGCATCGCCATCGACGCCCACCACCTGAGTCCCGAGTCGCAGGTTGTTGCGTTGAACGAAGTGCTCGACGAGCAGCGGGATGTCTTCGCGTCGGTCGCGCAACGGCGGCACGAGGATGGCCAGGACGTTCAGGCGATAGAACAAGTCTTCACGAAACCGCCCAGCCTTGGCTTCGGCCAGCAAGTCGCGGTGCGTGGCGGTGATGATGCGGACGTCGACCTGAATGTCGCGCGTGTCGCCCAAACGCCGGATCCTCCCATCCTCGAGCACGCGCAACAGCTTCACCTGCAACGCCAAAGGCAGCTCGCCGATTTCGTCGAGAAATAAGCTGCCGCCCGTGGCTTCCTCGAACAAGCCTCGTCGATCTTGGACAGCGTCGGTGAAGGCGCCGCGCTTGTGGCCGAACAACTCGCTCTCGAGCAGGTTCTCGGGGATGGCTCCGCAGTTCACGGCCACGAACGGACCATTCTTGCGGTTGCTGCGCGAGTGGAGGGCGCGCGCCACCAACTCTTTGCCGACGCCGCTCTCTCCGTTGACCAAGACCGTGGTCTTGAAGTCCGCGACCTTGGCGATGGTACGAAAGATCGCCTCCATCGGCGCGCTCTTGGCCAGCAGGTTCTCGAAGCGAGCGCCCTTCTGGATCTCTTCCTTGAGGGCGCGATTCTCCTTGCGCAGAGTCTCGCGCTCTTCGGCCTTCTTCAGACAGAGCAAGACCTCTTCCGGCTTGAAAGGCTTCGATACATAGTCGTAGGCGCCGGCCTGAATGGCTTCGAGCGCAAGATCGTGACTGCCATAGGCGCTCATGACGATCACGGTCGCCGAGTGCCCCTTGGCCCTCAGCGTGGAAAGCAGATCGAGCCCACCCATCTTGGGCATGCGGACGTCGGTGATGACGAAATCGGGTCCGAAAGACTCGATGAGCGGCAGAGCCTCTTCGCCGCTCCCGGCCGATTCCACTTCGTAGCCGTTGCGCTTGAGAAAGGTCTTGAGAACGAGGCGGATGTTCTCTTCGTCGTCGACCACGAGCACACGCTTCATGTTCCGAGACTACGCAATCAATAGCGAACAGGGGAATGTGGGATATGCAATTATTTCAACATTTCGCGCCCTGGTGCCTGAGCGCAGGTCCACTTTCGTGTAAGGTCCCGCAATGTTGGTCGGTCTCGATGTCATCAGGCGGGGGAAGAACGGTTGGGCGCGGCGGCGGCTGAGTGAGGCCAAAATCGGCCTTCTGACGCACAGCGCGGCCGTCGACGAACACGGTCGGCAAACCCTGGCCGTCCTGCGCGAGCTCGACATCGCACCGCTCGTCGTCTTCTCGCCCGAGCATGGTCTCGACGGACTTGCACAAGCGGAGGAGCAGGTCGACGAGGACGACAGCTCGACCGGCGGCGTGCGCTTGGTCAGCCTGTACGGAGCCAGCCGAGAATCACTGGCGCCGACCCCCGCTGACCTCGAAGGGCTCGACGTGCTGCTCATCGACTTGGTCGACGTGGGCTCGCGCTACTATACCTACGTCTGGACTGCGCTTCTGGCGACACGGGCGGCGATGGCGGCCGGCATCCACACCATGATTCTGGATCGGCCCAACCCGCTCGGTGGAAACCCTGCGCGCCTCGAGGGTCGACCGCAAAACGCAGACCTCTGCTCGTTCGTGGGGCTCGAGCCACTACCAATCCGCCATTGCATGACGCTGGGCGAAATCGTCGCCAGCATGCTGAGCCAAACCGACGCGGTGCTCGGCCGCGACGGCGCATTGTCCGTCGTGACCACTCAAGGCTGGGAGCGATTTCGTTCGGCCGACGCGCACGGGCGTCCGTGGATTCCGCCCTCACCCAACATGCCCAGCTTGCAGACCGCGCTGGTCTATCCGGGCGGCTGCCTGCTCGAAGGCACGAACCTCTCCGAAGGTCGCGGTACGACGACACCCTTTCAGAGCGTGGGAGCGCCGTTCCTGGACGGCGAAGAACTGTGCCGCGCGCTCGGCAACGTGCCCGGCGCTTGGGTGCGCCCGACGCGCTTCAAGCCCAGCTTCGACAAGCATCGCGGCGAAGTCTGCGGCGGCGTCATGGTCCACGTTGCGGACGAAAGTCGCTTTCGGCCGGTCGACACCTACCTGCGTCTAATCCACGCTGCCCGCACTCTCGCACCGGAGAAGTTCCAGTTCTTGACGCGCGTCTACGAGTTCGAAACCGAACGCACGGCCTTCGATCTGCTCACGGGAACGCCCGTGGCGCGTCAGTTGATCGGCGATGCCGCGCCGGTCGAAGACCTCATTCAACTGGTCTGCCCGGTGGACGAGGAATGGACCGTGCGCATCGAGTCCGCCGAGGACTTGCTCGACGAAGTGCGCGCCTGATTGGTCGGGTTCCCACCGAGTTCGGCTCAGCCGCTCGTATCCGAGCCCGCGCGCTTGATGGCAAGATAGCGCTCGTTGATTTCGGCGCGTAAGCCGCGCCTCAGTTCAGCTGCTGCGAATCTCTGTCGGGCTGCCGGAGTGCTCGGCACCAGCGCCGGGACAGGCGTGGGCTTCCCGTCCTGATCCACGGCGATCATCGTGAAGTAGCAGGTCATGGCGTGCCGACGCTCCTTGCGAGTCACGCTTTCAGCCACCACCTTGATGCCAATCTCCATGCTGGTGCGGCCCGTGAAGTTGACCGCGGCCAAGAAGGTAACCAGCTCGCCGATGCGGATCGGATTCTTGAACAAGACCTGGTCCGCGCTGAGCGTGACGACGTACGTGCCCGAGTAGCGCGCGGCACAAGCATAGGCCACCTCGTCGAGCAGCTTCAGCATCTGCCCGCCGTGCACGCTGCCCGAGAAATTGGCTTTCTCGGGAGTCATCAGCAGCGTCATCGAGAGTTCGCTGTCGCACACGGCCGCTTCGTCCGAACTCATTTGACGACGTCGTCGACGATGATGGCGCAGCTGGTGAATTGGAGCGTGGTGTCGACGCGGAAATTCGACTCGCTCGGAGCGCGCTCGGCGTGGAACAAGTCGAGCGCGTACACCTTACCCACTTCGATCTCGAGCTGGCCGGCCAAGTCGTCGAGTGAAATCGAGTCGCTCACCTGGGAATGCAGGCCGCCGATGTCGAGGGCGAGCCTGTCGTTGATGAACACCCAGAGGTCGTCGTCGCCGGTGAAGGCGAAGGTGTCGCCGGCATTGTAGACGAACTGCGTGTGAATTTCGGTGGTGAAGCCGTAGTTGTGCTCTTCATCCTGGTTGCCCCAGCCTTTGTCGTCGAGCGGGAAAAAGGCATTGCTCTGGAAAGTGAGCACGCCGTCGTTGGGCTCGAACGAGAAGGTCGTCAGGTAGGCGCGATTGACGTCGGGCGTGTTGTTGTACCACTGGTCGAAGTTGTCGGCCGTCGTCATCTGGTTGCGCGGGTCGCCCGAAAACTGCGGCTTTCGGGCAGCGCTCAGCTCGTTCATGACGAGGCCGGTCGTCGCACCGTCGCCGTTGAATTGCGCGAAATCGGGGTGACCGCCGGGCAGATCGCCGCGCCGGAAGTCGCGAACGATGCCCACGATTTCGGTGCCACAATCCTCGTCGTCTCCACCGCCCGTGCCGTTGCTGCCGCCCGTCCCACTGCCGCCCCCCGAGCCCGGCCCGCCGCTCACAATCTCATCACCGACCAACCAACCGCCCTTGTCTCCGGGAGTGAAGCCTTCGGGCAATTGGTAGACGGCGGTCGCCCCTCCGCTAGGGGTCCCCGATCCGCCTTGCCCCAGGTCGAGGTTGACGCCGGAATCGACGTCCCTGCCGCCGGCACCGCCGGAGTCGACGTCACTGCCCCCGTCACATGCGAAGGGAAGGAGCAGAACGAAGGAAAGCGATGACAAACGGCGTACAAAAATGGGTGATTTCTTTCGCGAGCGTGTGCGGCGTCGAGATTAGTATGCGCCCCTCGTCCGAGTTCGGTATGAGTAATTCGTCACGCAGCGCACGAAATCCGCAACGGAGTCGGTCGATGTCCGGCCGAGTGGGCAAAATCGGGACGCCGCCAAGACCCGAGGACGCGCCAGGCTCAGCGCAAAATTCCTTCGAGGGCGTCGATTTCTTTGGGCGCACCCGCGCTCAGGACTTGGGCCGCACCCGAAGTGATGCGCACGTCGTCCTCGATGCGAATGCCGCGCACGTCGGCAAACGCCGGCAAACGCTCCCAGACCACGGCGTCGCGCACACGCGGGTCCTGTCGCGCACGCTCGAGCAACAGAGGCGACTGGTAGAATCCAGGCTCGATGGTGACGACTTGGTCGGCGGCGAGTCGTCGATCGAGGCGCAGGGCACTTTCGCCCGGCTGCGTGCTGCGCTCGGCCCCTGCGTCGTAGCCCGCGCGATCGCCCAAGTCTTCCATGTCGTGCACGTCGAGGCCGAGCAAATGTCCGAGGCCGTGCGGAAAGAAAACGGCCACCGCTCCGCGTTCGTACAAGTCGCCTGCTTCTCCGCGGAGCAAGCCCAATTCGACCAGCCCTTCGCCCATGGTGTGTCCGGCCTGCCGGTGGAGTTCGAGGTAGCGCACGCCGGCCACTGCGCTGACGATTGCTGCCTTTTGCACCGCGAGCACGAGCGAGTAGACGTCCCGCTGCGCGGGCGAAAACCGGCCGTTCGTCGGCCAAGTCCGCGTGATGTCTCCTGCCCAACCCTCGAGACTTTCGGCGCCGACGTCGCACAGCAAGAGCTCGCCTCCAGCAATGCGGCCGTTCGAGTCGTTGTTGTGCAAAATCTCGCCGCGCGTCGAAACGATCGACGTGTAAGACGTACGCAGGCCGCGCGACACGATCGCGCCCTCCATCGCGCCGCGCACCACGTACTCGTGCGACGCACCTCGCGTGCTGCGCATGCCGACGACGTGCGCTTGCGCGCTGATTTCAGCCGCTGCGCGCAGCTCGGCGATGGCCGCCTCGTCGTGCACCAGGCGCAACTCGACCATGGCGTCGGCCAACTGCGCGTCGAGACCTACGAGTTGGGGACCCGACTGGGCCTCGATCGCGCGGTCGAGCAGCGATTCGAACCAGAGAGCGCTCTCTTCGTCTTGGGGCGGCAAGCACGCCGCTTCGTCGGGAGCTTCCAGATCGTCCAGCGGGCGCACGTCCAGCTCGAGGAGCGCGGCGAGCTCCTCGGGCCCGGGCAGCGGCCCCTCCCAGAGCGCCATTTCCGCGGGCTGCGGCGTGACGAACAGTGTCGAGCGACCGGCTTGAAGCAGCAGCACCGCGCCCTCCAGATGCCGGCCCACCAAATAGAGAAAGTGACTCTCGGCTCGAAACGGAAAGACGTTGTGGGCAAAGTTGCGCGGCCGCGCCCACCCAGAGCAGAACGCGGCCGTCTCGACTCCGCGCCGCGCGAGGAGCGCCGACAGCCTTTGGCGGCGCGCTTGAAACACTTCCGGGCTGCTGGCCATCCGGCGAGAGCCTAGCGCGAAACCGTTCGAGCCGCGGCCCGTACCATGATTGACTCGTCGCCATGCCGCTTGTCTCGACTCCACGGCCGCGCCCGCCTGGGCACCTGGAAGTCCCGGATCTCGGGGTTGGCGTGGGGCTGCGCTCTCGGCACTACCAAGAGGTGCTCGAGGGCCATCCCCACGTGGGGTTCTTCGAGGTGATTGCCGAGAATTTCTTGGGCGCGGGTGGCAGTCCGCTCTACCATTTGGATCAAGTCGCCGAGCGCCACCCACTGATTCTTCATGGTGTCTCGCTCTCGTTGGGCGGTCCCGACGAGCCGGATCTCGAACACCTGCGCAAGCTCAAAGCCTTGGTCGCTCGCGTCGAACCCGCCTGGATCAGCGATCACTTCTGTTGGTCGGGCGCCGGTGGCGCGCACCTGCACGACCTCTTGCCACTGCCCTACACCGACGAAGCCGTCGAGCGCTTGGCGCGGCGCGCTCGCATGGTGCAGGACTACCTCGAAGTCCCGTTCGCTTTGGAAAATACGTCCAGCTATCTGACCTACACGTCGAGCACCATGACGGAGTGGGAGTTCGTGCGGCGCGTGGTCGAACGAGCCGACTGCGGCCTCTTGTTCGACGTGAACAACGTCTACGTCTCGGCTTACAACCACGGCTTCGATCCACTCGAATTCGTCCGCGCCATTCCGCACGAGCGCATTTTACAGATCCACCTCGCGGGCCACACGCATCGCGGCAAGTACCTCATCGACACGCACATCGGCCCGGTGATCGACCCCGTACTCGAGTTGTACGAAGAGACGATTCGTCTCTCGGGAGCGCGTTCGACTTTGCTCGAGTGGGACGAAGAAATCCCCGAGTTTGCCCGTCTGCAGAGCGAAGCCGCGCGCATCTCCGCAGCGCGGGCACGCGCCGATGCGCCGCTGCCGATCCTGCATCGCGACCGCACCCGGCCTGCGCCATGAAACTGCCTCCCTCCTTGTCCGAACTGCAAGGCTGGATGGCCCAGCTGCTCGTCAACCCGCAGAGTCTGGAGCGCTCGCCCGAATTCACGCGCCAAGCCAACGAGCACATCGCCGGCAACTCGAGGCTGTCCGGCGTGGAACAGCTCGAGATCTACCGCGAGCAATTCTGGCTCAGACACACGGCCGCGCTGCTCGAGGACTTTCCGGGTCTCAGCCGTCTACTCGGTCAAGAGCGCTGGCAGACCGTAGTCGAAGGCTATCTGGCGATGCATCCGCCGACGAGCGCGACGCTGCGCGATCTAGGCCACGCCCTGCCCGTGTACGTGCGCGGCCTCGAGATGCTCGAGGATCGCGAGCTGCTCGCCGACATGACTGACCTCGAGTGGGCCTACGTTGAGTCCTTCGATGCACCTGATGCGGCGCCGCTCGATCGCCAGCGGCTGACTCAGCTCTCCGAAGAAGACTGGGAGCGAGGTGTGCTCGTGCTCGCCCCGTCCCTGCGCGTGCTCGAACTGCAGCATGCAGTCGCCGATTTGCGGCGAGCGCTCTTGGCCGAAGAGAACGCAACGCCCGAGCTTCGACCTCGAGCGTCCACTTTCTCAGTCGTCCATCGACGCGAGAATGGCAGCGTCTGGGACCACACCGTCTCGCCGGTCGCGGCGGGTCTCTTGGTCGCATTCTCAGGAGGCATGTCACTGGTGACCGCGTGCGAAGCACAGATTGCCGCGCTACCAGGCGCCGAGGCTGAACTCGAGGTCCAACTCACCAACTGGTTCTCGACCTGGGGAAAACTCGGCTGGATCGTGGGCTTCGAAACCCGCTCTGACTCGGGCTCCACTTCTGGATGAAGTCGACGTCGATCTCGATTTCGATCTTCTTACCGAGCCCTTCGCAATTCCTGGCGAATTTTCATGTACCTAGAGAATATCGAAGGGATAGGCGCCGTCCGTGTAGACGCGGTTGGCGATCCGGTCGCGTAGCCCGTCGTCGCTGCGCTCGAGCAAGTCGAACTGAGCGCGCAGACGAACGCTGGCCGACGCCACCCAGATCTCGGCTGCTTCGATCATGCGACGTGCTCCGACTGGTCCGTGCCGAGCGACCTCCGCCGCTACGCGCGAGGAGAGCGCTTCCCACGTCGACAGCTCGGTCAAGACACCCGCCAAGCGCCGGTGCACGTGCTGCCGCTCGACGATGTCGGGACCGTGCGTGCGCACTTCGTGTTGGACCCGATCGCCCAACTCTCGTACGAACGCGGCCAACGTCTGCGTCGATGCTCCCGGTACTTCGACCGAAAAGGCGCGACGCATCCGCGCTCGAACTTGCGCAAGGGCATGACTGCCGAAGGCGTCGAGGCGCGAGAGCGGGTCGAGGTTGTCGCTGAGCGCTCCGAGACGATGACGAATTTCGCGCGTGCCTTCGAGCACGACGTACGATTCGAGCGACAGATCGGAGCCGTCGAGCAGAGTCAGGGCCCGCGTGTCCATCCAGCGCCGCGCGGGGGTCGCGCTTCCCACGAAGGCCGCGGCCCCGAAAAGCTCGCGCGCAGCATCCAGAACGCGGCTCGAAGTCCTCGACGCGGCCAGGCGCACGACGGCACGCTCGACCGGATCGGTGCGCGCATCGCCTTCGTCGAGACCGGCCACGGCGTTGACGAGGCTCTCGAGTGCAAGCACGTCTGCCAACATGCCGGCCACTCGATCCTGGACCGAGGGAAAATTGCCTACGGCCCGACCAAATGCGCGCCTGGCATTCAGCCGCTCGACCGTGTCGTTGAAGGCGCGCACGCAGGCGCCGGTAGCGGCCGCGCCCAAGAGCAGCCGCGCCTCGGCAAGACCGGACATGACGACGCGGAAACCTTTGCCAACCTGGCCGAGTAGCGCGTCTTCGCCGACCAGCACGCGATCGAGGTGCAACTCGCCAACGCCCGCTCCCGGCAGCACTTCACTGGCAACCGGCTTGACGCTGAGCCCGCTGCTGGGCCCGATGATGAAGGCGGAAAGCCGCGGCTTGTTTCCAGCGTGCGGCGGCACGGTGCGCGCGAACACCACGAAATGCGTGGCAAACGCAGCGTTCGTGACCCAGCTCTTCACTCCACTGATGCGGTAGCCCCCTGGAACAGGCTCGGCGTGCGTCTGGATCTGACTGACGTCGCTGCCGGGGCTGGCCTCGGTGAGAGCAAAAGCGAAGACCGGGGCCGGCGGACGCAACAGATCACGGAACTGGCTCTCACTGGCGAAGTTCTTGACCAGACGCAAGCCCAGGGCGACCTGCGCGATCAGAGAAAGCGCCGCAGAAATGTCGACGGTCCCCAGCTGCTGGACGACGCGCGACACGACCAGCGTCGACCAATTCACCGGGCGCACCAGCAGATCGAGTTCGCGCAGAAGGTCGACCGAAGAGCCCGAGACCTCACTGTGCCGCAAGCGCGAGAGCAGTGGCGCGATCTGCTGAGCGCGGCCGCGGGTCAACTGGGGGTAGATCGTCCCCGGACCCAAGTCCGGGTTGCCGGACAACAGCTCACGAACGAAGGCCTGCCTCACCAGTACTTCATGCCAGGAACCGCAAGAGATGGCGACGGGCTGCCGCTTCGTGGGCCGCAAAAGCCCGCAAGGTCTTGCCGTCGCGAAGACCCGTTCGCTGCGTCGCCCTCCGCAGGTCGGGTGTGCCGCCCTGTAACCAGCTGAAATATAGAGTATTTCTTGCAGGACCGTCGATACGTTGCTACCCCACCTCTTGTCGTGGGGAGCGTGAGTGATTTCGTGGACGTCGTGTGCCGTGAGCGCGGAGCCGTGCTCATGGGCGTCCTCAACACGACCCCAGACTCGTTCTTCGACGGCGGCCGCTACTTGACGCCGAACGACGCCCGCGCGCGTGTCGATGAGCTGCTCGCAGCCGGAGCAGACATCATCGACATCGGCTCCGAGTCAACGCGCCCAGGAGCCGAGGCAGTTGCCGCCGCCGAGCAGATTGCCCGCGCCGAAGCCGCGCTCGGACACGCCATCGAACGCGGCGCCTATGTCTCCATCGACACGACCTCGCCCGACGTGGCGCGGTACGCGCTTTCGCGAGGCGCTCACATCGTCAACGACGTTTCGTGTCTCGCAGATGGTGGACTCGCCGAGGTCGCACGCGACTACGACGCGATCCTGTTGATGATGCACAGCCGCGGCTCGATGAGGCGAATGCCAGGCTTTTCGAACTATCCGGAGAGCGGCTACGGCGACGTCGTGGTCGACGTCGCGCGCGAATGGCGCGCGTCCAGCGAGCGCGCACTCGACCGCGGCCTTTCGGCCGACAGGCTGTGGTTCGATCCAGGACTCGGCTTTCACAAGAGCGCCGTACAAAGCGCCGCTTTGCTCAAGCGGCTCGAGGAATTCGCGGGCCTCGGCGCGCTGCTCGCCGTCGGACCCAGCCGCAAGAGCTTCATTGGTGCGCTCGACCGGTCGGAGCCGACCGATCGCCTCGGCGGTACGATTGCGGCTTGCTTGCGGGCGGTCGACGCCGGAGCTCGCGTGCTCCGCGTCCACGATGTCCAAGCGGTCCGGCAGGCGCTTCTGGCGCGACGCGCCTTCGCTCGACCCCTCGAGACCGGCCATGCTTGACGCCATTCAGAGCTACTTGGGCCGTCGAACTCCGCAAGATCTGGTGCGCGACGTCGTCGACCTGTTCGTCGTCTACTACGTCTTCTACCGCCTGCTCTTGGTCGCGCGCGGCACGCGTGCCATGCAAGTTGCCGCCGGCTTGGGCATGGTGGCCCTGCTCTATCTCGTAGCGCAGACACTGCGCCTCGTCACCATCGTCACGCTGGTAGGCACGCTCCTGCAGAGCATCATCCTGGTGATCGTGGTCGTATTCCAAAACGACATCCGACGAGCGCTGCAGCGCGTCGGAAGCCGCGCGATTTTTGGCAATTTTGGGCGTCAACAGGAGACCGAGGTCATCGACGAGGTCGTCGAAGCGGCGCGCGAACTCGCCCGCCACCGCATCGGCGCCATCATCACCTTCGAGCAGGACGCGAACCTCGACGAGTTCGTGGGTCAGAACAAAGGCATCGACATTGACGCCAAGGTTTCGGCCGAGTTGCTCGTCTCGCTGTTCATTCCGGAAGGGTCGAACAAGCTGCACGACGGAGCCGTCGTGCTACGCAGCTTGCGAATCGCCAAGGCCGGCGTGTTTTTCCCAATGCCCGAGGGACGCGTGTTCGACTCGAGTTTCGGCTCGCGCCACCGCGCTGCAATCGGCATCACCGAAGAAACCGATGCCGTCGTGGTCGTCGTCAGCGAAGAACGCGGCACGATCAGCTTTTGCTTCAACGGCAACATCGCTTCCGACCTGCAATCGTCGCAGCTGCGGGAGATGCTGCTCTCGATCATGAGCCCCAAGGTGCGGAAGAAGAGCCGCAAGGCGCCGCGGCAGCGGCTTGGCTCCGAACCAGCAGTGCAGCCGGAACGGCTGTCGTTGCAGACGCCCGTGCCGGCCGCTGCCCTGAGCGACGAAGCGCCGGCACCTGCCAGCTACAGGCCGCCGAAGCCCGAATCGTCAGTGCCCCCGCCCCTCCGCAAGAGCGCGCTGCCGCCCGAAGCGCCCCCGCCGACGGACAGCAACATCGACCATCCGATCCCCGATCGTCCCGAGCCGCGCCCGATGCCCAAAGGTGAAGTCGAGATCGTGAAGGACCTCGAAGATTCCGACGAAGAGCCAAGGACAGCGCACTGATGAGCAACGACCGCCCCGCCAACTGGTTGACGAAAGTCTTCACGCAAAATTTGAGTCTGAAAGCCCTCGCGCTCGCGCTCGCGCTCGGCTTCTTCTTCTACATCCACGGCCAAGAAGATTTGCAGCAACGAACCATCCCCGTGAGCGTCATCAGTTTGCCGCCCGAGGGAGGCGGTCGCGAGTTGATGAGCAAAATCCCGGCGAGCATCCAGATCACGCTCAGCGGTTCGACGCGCGCCATCACACGTTTGATTCAAGAAGGATTGGCTCCCGTCGAGGTGGATCTACGCGACGGCGGCAAGCAGTCGGTTTCGTTCGGTCGCTCCATGTTCTTGTTGCCTGACGAAATCGAGCTGGTCGCTGTCGTGCCGCCTCGTCTGGAGCTGGAATGGGAGGAGGTGATCACGCGCCAGGTGCCCCTGCAGGCTTCGTTCACGGGTCATCCCGCAGAAGGCCATATGGTCAAGGGCGACCCCGTGGTCGAGCCGCAACGGGTGACTGTGAAGGGTCCGATCAGTCGCGTCGAGGTGATGCAGTTCGCGCGACTCGCGCCGTTCGACGTGAGTGGCCTGACCGAAGGCCGCTTCCCCCGCCGTCTCGCGATCGATCCGCCTCCCGAACAGGTGCGCTACCTGGGCTCCCAAGCAGCCACGGTTACGGTCGACGTCACGCGGCGGCGCAGCGAGAAGCTGTTCAGCTCGCGCCCGGTCGAGGTCGTCGGGCCCGCGCACGGTCTGGTCGTGCCGCGCACCGTGGACGTGACGGTCATTGGACCACCTGAGATCGTGAAGGCCCTGCGCGACGAGCAGATCGTCCCGCAAGCCGATCTGACCTTCGCCGGGAAATGGAGTCCGGACGTCGCGCACGGTTCGGCCACGGTGCCGATCACCGTAATTCTGGCTGGCGCTCAGGTCGAAACGCAGCCGCCGTCGGTCACCGTGCGCTGGTGATCGGACCCGACGAATAGACGATCTGCAGCCGCGCTCGGGCGTTCTGGAAATAGCTGCTGATCGCCACGCCCAGGCTGCGCGCCACGTACCAACGGAGCAGCGGCGCCTGGATCTCTGCGAATGGTTGGTCCGAAAACGGCGTCTTGCCATCGGCGTGCACGCGGCGTAGCTCCAGCTCGGTCGGCTTCAGCATGGGCGCCACCATGCGATCGAGATAGAGACTGGCGCGGGCGCGGCGACGCAACAGACTGCGCAGCTCGAGACTGCCGATGCCTTCGCCGTCTGCGGCTGCAAGCAGGCGATCTTCGCCCTTCACTTGCTGCGCCAGCATCTCGCGCGCGGCCTGCTGCTGCCGGCTGAGCTCGTCGGGGGTCGGTTCCGGAGTCATGGCGAGCGCCGAGAGTAGCGTCTCGGCGATGTGACGTTCGAGCGCCGCCTGCAGGTGATGACGCCGGAACGGAGTCGCGTCCGTGTGGGCCGGATCAGCAAGTGCGACGAGCCGCGCCTCGAACGCCAACTCGCGCTCGAAAATGTAGTGCGGCTGGCCGCGCCCGCCGGCTTCAGGGGCGCTGAAACGCACGACCACCCGATCGACGGTGACGCGCTGGTCGGCCGCAGCAGCTACCTGGGCCCAGCTGTACAGCCAGAACCCCAGTACGAGCAACGCCCGCCTCTTCATCGTCCGTACGGAGTCAGCGGCGCTCGGCCGGTCGGCGCTGCGAAGGCGGTTCGACCTCGACGGGCGCCGCGTTCGGGGTGTCGGCGACGGGTTGGAGCGCGGGCGTGGACGAGTCGGGACGCTGCGAGAAGGCTCGCGCGGCGCGGCGAGCCTTGAGGAACTCGGCGAAGGCCACGACCTTTTCGAGATCGCGGCCTGGCAGCGCGTCGGCTAGCTCGAGGAGTTGGCTACGCAGCGCATCGCCACCCTTGGGCCTCCGCTGGCTCAGCTGTTCCTGAGTGACCGGGGGCGCTTCGGGTGCGGACTCTTCCACAACCGGTGCGGCAGGGCGCGTCACCGGATGCAGATTGTGAGCGCCGAGCCAGGCCTCCATGAACACGCGCAGGCGCTCGCTGCGAAAAGCGAACCAGCGCTCACGTTCGGGTCCGAACGACATCAGCACGTCCTTGAAGCGTCGAAATGCGCCCTTGCCGTCGATGGCCACACCGAGCCGCCGCTGGATTTCTGCGTCCTCGACCATGGGAATGAATCGCTCCATCCAGCGGTATTGTTCGCGCGAACTCACTGGATCGACGCGCATGTACTCTGCGTCTTGGGCGATGCGTGCGTGCATCTCTGGGTCGGCGATGCCGTCGACCACACGGAGGACTTCGCCTGTCTTGACGTGCAAGTAGCTGTGCACCTCTGGCGCGTTGTTCTCGAACGCGTCCTCCAGGGCTTCCCAGTCCACGGGCACGTCCGAAACCGCTTGATTGCCGTCCACCATGTGAGTTCCCAACTTTGCTTGCCAGAGGGACGAGGGGCGAGTCCTGCTCGCTTCCGCCTTCTGCTCATCTAGAGTGCCCGAGGCCCCGTGGGCGTACAATGACGTCGAAATTAGCCCAGGATTCACCGAGTGCGCGCGCATCGAGCGATCAACGCCGCGGTTGCCCGTTCGATTCCCCGGGCCGTCGGCCCGCGCGGCGCTCGCTCCAAGGCACCCGCCCCCTAGATCCACCTACACGGACACCGAAGTCGAGCCTGTTGTCCGAGCGCTGCGTGCCGACTAGCCTGACGCCCAATGGCGCGCCTGGAGCTGTCGACCCCCGATGGAGAGCGAACGGTCGAGTTGCGGGCGAAGAACACGCTCGGCCGACATCCCGACAACTCGATCCAGTTGCTCGACAAGATCGTATCCAAAGAGCACTGCGTCATCGAACTGCGCGGCAGTCAATTCATCCTGCGTGACCTCGGCAGCTTGAACGGCACCTACATCAACGGTGAGCGTCTGAACGGCGAGACGCCCCTGATCGACGGCATGGAGTTCGCGCTGGGTCAGACGCGCGCGCGCTTCCGCGCGGCCGATGAGCCGGCGCGCATGGCGCCCCTTTGGGAGCAACCTACGACGACACACGCGCCCCAGCTGTCTCCGTCGCCGACCGTGCCTCAAGTCGCACCGCCTCCCATCGCCCAGTCTGCGCCGCTCCAGGGCGGCTTCCGACCGATGAGTGCGCCCGCGGTGCTGCCGCCTGGCGTCGGACCCGGCAGCCCCAATTCGCTTGGTTCACCACTGTCCGTCGTTGCTCCCGCTTCGTCCGAGCGCCGCATCGGCATGAAGACGCGGGTGGATTTGAACGACAACAAGCGCTCGATCGGTACGCAAATCGACGCGACTCAGAAGGGCTTTTTGCCCTACGACCAGCTGATCTCGAACCAGCCTCAGCTGGCTCAAGACTACGAGCGTCTACGCCTCTCCCACGAGCTGTCGCGCGAAATCGCGCTCGAGCGCGACCTGCAAAAGCTGCTCGACAAGATCTTGGTGACCATCTTCCGCTTCGTGCGGGCCGATCGCGGCGTCATCTTTCTCAAGAACATCGGGGAAGAAGAGCTGTCACCGGCCGCCAGCTACCGACGCGACGGCACCGACTCCCCCATCCCTGTTTCGTCGACCATCATGAGTCATGTCGTGCGCGAGCGCACGACGGTGCTCACCCACGACGCGTCCATGGACTTCGCTGCTTCGAAGGGCAAGAGCATGATCCTGAACCGTATCGGTTCGGCCATCGTGGCGCCCCTCGTGCACAACGACGAAATCCTGGGCGTGCTGTGGCTCGACAGCGAAGGCTTGGCGCAGTTCCAGCAAAAGGACCTGGAGATCGTCACCTCGATCGCCAACCAAGCTGCGATGTTCATCGAGATCAACATTCTCGGCAAGAAGATCGAGCAAGAGGTCGTCAATCGGGAGCGCTTCAGTCGGCTGCTTTCGCCCAACCTGGCCGAACGCGTGCTGTCGGGCGAGCTCGAGGTGAAAAAGGGAGGTCAGCTGGTGCAGACCTGTACGGTCTTCAACTCCGACATCCGTGGCTTTACCGGCATGAGCGAGCGAGCGACACCCGAGTTCATCGTCGAGATGCTCAACGAGTACTTCGAGCTGATGGTCGAGACGCTGTTCAAATACGAGGGCACGCTCGACAAGTTCATGGGCGACGGCATCATGGCCGTGTGGGGCGCGCCTGTGGTGCACCCGGACGACGCCATTCGCAGCGTCGCTTGCGCGCTCGAGCAAAAAGAAACGCTCAAGGAGTTCAATCGCTCGCGCGCCTTGGCAGGACACGTGGCCATCGACGTCGGCTACGGCATCCACACGGGGCCGCTCATCGCCGGCTACATCGGCAGCTCCAAAGCGCTCAGCTACACGGTGATCGGCGACACCGCCAACACCAGTGCGCGCCTGTGCGGCGTGGCGGCAGGCGGACAGATCGTGGTGAGCGAACCGACGCTGGACCTGCTCCGGGGCAAATACACCTACGAAGAGCTGCCGCCCGCGCACTTGAAGAACAAGGAAAAGCCCTTTCGCTGCTTCAACGTCACCGGCGAAGTCGCGCGCGCGACCGTGCCCGACGCCATCGGTTGAGCCGATCGATCTGGATTTTTACGCCAGAGTGCGTAGCCGTCTGCGCACAGACTGGTTGAGCCAATTGCCGTTTGGCGCTGCGTCCGCGAAAACGAGTGCCGATTTTGCCCTCGACGGGCGAGCCGGTTCCAGACAATCTCCCCCCGCCCATGGCTCACGTATTGGCTTTTGAGCGCCCAGTGGTCGAGCTGATCACCAGGGTCCGCGAGCTGCGCGATCTAGCGGCCGAAGACGAGCGCTACGGCGAAGAGCTGACTCGGCTGGAAGAGAAAACGGCGCGACTGGCGCGCGAAGTGTTCTCCAAGTTGTCGCCGATGCAGAAGGTCCAACTGTCGCGGCACCCGGGACGCCCCCACACGCTCGACTACATCAACGCGCTCTTCCAAGACTTCGTCGAACTGCACGGTGACCGTCGCTACGCCGACGATCCCGCCATCGTCGGCGGACTCGCCAGCTATCACGGCCGCAGCGTCGTGGTGATGGGGCAGCAAAAGGGGCGCACGACCAAAGAGAAGACGATGCGCAACTTCGGGATGCCGAATCCCGAAGGCTACCGCAAAGCCATCCGTTTGTTCGAGCTAGCCGACCGTTTCGGTCTGCCTGTCATCACCTTTGTCGACACGCCGGGAGCGTTCTGCGGCATCGAAGGCGAAGAGCGCGGTCAGAGCGAAGCCATCGGTAAGGCCATCGAGGTGATGGCAGGTCTCGGCGTGCCCATGGTGGCGACCGTGATCGGCGAAGGCGGCTCGGGTGGCGCCTTGGGTCTCGGCGTCGGCAACCGCGTGCTCGTCCAGGAGTTCAGCTACTACTCGGTGATCACGCCCGAAGGCTGCGCCTCGATCCTTTGGAAGGACGCGTCGAAAGCTCCCGAAGCAGCCGCGCGACTCAAGATCACCGCACCGCACCTGCTGGAGCTCGGGGTCGTGGACCGCATCGTGCTCGAACCCCCCGGCGGCGCGCACCAGGACCATCGTGGCGCCGCACAACTGCTCGATCAGGCGCTGTACGAGACGCTTTCGCCGCTGTGCAACATGACGCCCGACGAGCTACGTGAAGATCGTTACCAGCGCTTTCGGCGTCTGGGCTCCTACATCGCTTAGTCGTGTCCTCGCCATGTCCTTGATCGCCGGCATCAAAACACTCGAAGACCTCGAGCTCGAAAATCAGCGCATCTTCGCGCGCGTCGACCTGGACGCTCCCACCTCCAAGACAGGCGACATCGTCGACGATTCGCGCATACGCGCGGCAGTCCCGACCCTGCGCCGATTGCTCGATTCGGGTGCACGCGTCGTGGTCGGCGCACGCTTCGGTGAAGCCAAGAGTGGAGCGGGCTCGCTGTCACCCGACAAAGCGCCGAGCATCGAACCGGCCGCAGCCAAATTGGCCGAGTTGCTTCAGGCCGAGGTGCACCTGCCGGACGGCTGCAGCGGCGACTCGGTGAAGAAAGTGATCAGCAGCCTGCGCGAAGGGCAAATCTGCTTGCTGGAGAATCTGGCCGGTGACGCCGACGTCGGTCCGGGCGCCGAAGCGTTCGCTCGCACGCTGTTCGACATGGTCGACATGTATGTCGGTGATGCGCCGCGTGCGTTGGGCCTCGAGTCCGCCACCACGACCATCTTGCCGCGACTGTTTGATCGTCGTGTGGCCGGCCTCTCGATGATGGCGGAGCTTTCCGCTCTCGCACGTCTGCGAGCAGGAACGGATCGCCCCCGCTTGCTGATCTGGGGAGGAAACTCGCTGTCCGAGCGACTGCCACTCCTCCACAAGCTCGTCGGCCCCACCGACCGCGTCTACCTGGTGGGCGTGCCCGCCAACACATTGGTGCGCGCCCGCGGCGGTACAGTGGGCCGTTCGACTGCGGAAGAGGGCTACCTGGCGGGAGCGCGCACGCTGGCCGATCAGTTGGGCGATCGCCTGCTGTGGCCAAGCGATTTCTTGGTGGCTGAGAGCCCCAAGGCGACCGAAGCCAAGGTCTTGCCGGAGGGCCGCTTCCGCCCCGAGGAGATGGCGCTCGACCTCGGGCCCGTCAGCATCGAAGCTCTGCGAGTTGAAATCGGCCGCGCCAGCGCCGTCCTGTGGTGCGGAACCGCTGGCTTTCATCGCAGCGAAACCTTCGCTGGTGGAACACGGGCCATCGCCCGGGCTCTGGCCGAAAGCGCAGCCTTTACGATGGTGGCTGGTGACGATAGCGTCGCCGCCGTTCAAGCCGTGGCACCCGAGTTCTTGGACGCAATCGATTGCGTCTCCCAGGGCGGCTCGGCCAGCCTGGCCCTCCTTTCCGAAACGAAGCTACCGGGACTCGAAGCCCTCCGAGGAATTTCCAATGACGCACCGCACCCCACTGATCGCAGGTAACTGGAAGTTGCACGCTGGCGGACACGACGGCATCGAACTCGCTCTCGCCGTCGCCGAAGCGACCAAGTCCACGAGTGGCGTCCAGGTCGTCGTCGCTCCTCCCTTCACCGCCCTGGCGGCGGTGTCTGCTTCTCTCGAGGAGGCCGGCAGCAAGGTCGAGGTCGCGTCACAGAACATCTACCCCAAAGACAGCGGAGCATTCACGGGCGAGATTAGCGCTCCCATGCTGGCTGCTGCCGGCGTGAAGTGGGTCATCATCGGTCACAGCGAGCGACGTCTGTACTTCGGTGAGACCGACGCAACGGTCCGCGACAAGGTGACGGCCACGTTGGCCGCCCAGCTGATCCCGATCGCCTGCGTCGGTGAGACGCTCGAAGAGCGCGAAGCCGGTAAAACCCTCGAGGTCGTGTTCCGTCACGTCGACGCGTTTGCCGATCTGTTCGCCGAGAATCCCGGCGTCGGCGTCATCGCCTACGAGCCAGTTTGGGCCATCGGCACCGGCAAAGTGGCCACCCCGGCGCAGGCCCAGGAGGTGCACGCCGCTATCCGTCAGCGCCTCGTCGAGAAAGTTTCGGCCGAAGTCTCCGAAAAGACTCGTATTCTCTACGGCGGAAGCGTCAAGGCCGACAACGCGCAAGAGTTGCTCTCACAAACCGACATCGACGGCGCGCTCGTGGGCGGCGCCGCTCTCGTGGCCGCGGGCTTCGGGCAGATCGTCGCCGCGGCCCAGACCGCCTGATCCACCGCCACCCGCCTCCATCACAGAGATTCCGTCATGCTCGACCTGTTCGAAACTCCACTCACCGTCCTCCACATCAGCGCCTGCCTCTTTCTGGTCATGGTCGTGCTCATTCAACCCGGCAAGAGCGGTGGCCTTGGTGCGTTCGGTGGCGCAGCAGCCCAGCAGGTGTTCGGTGGCCGCGGCGCGGGCAACATCCTGACCAAAACCACTTGGATCACGGCTGGTATCTTCTTCTTCACCAGCTTGACCTTGGCCTATCTGTCCTCGTCGACGGGCGACAGTCTGGAATCCAAGGCGGAGAAGATCGGCGCGTCCGACGCGCCCGTGCCTGCTCCCGCTCCCGTCAAGTGAGTCGGGGCGTCCGGTGACGCGTCATCAGGCCTTGGGTTGGCTGCTCGTCGGGCAGCTCGCTCTCTGCGTCTGGCTGCGCGTTTCTGGGTTTTTGGCCATCAGCGATGACGACTACGCGCGAGTCGTCATCGCGCAGCGATTTGTCGGCGGGCCGAGTTGGGATCCGAGCGGATCCAGTTGGTTGCCGCTGCCTTTTCTCCTGACCGGCAGCGCCATGACGTTGTTCGGAGCGACGCTCGAGGTCGCTCGCGCGGTTGCCGTCGCGTCGTCGCTGGGCGCCATCGTCTTGCTCTACGCCGCGGCGCGGCAGCTGAGCATGTCTCGCGGCTTCGCGGTCGTGACGGCGCTACTCGGCGCAAGCCTGCCCACGTTACGACCGCTCGCAGTCGCTACCGTGCCTGAATACTGGTGCGCAGCCTTGGCTGTGTTCGGCCTCTGCACGCTGGCACGCAATGGCCGCGTGCGCGTGCTAGGCGCGCTAGCTCTCGGCGCGGCGACGGCTTGTCGCTACGAAACCTGGCCCTTGACGCTTGGCTTTGCGCTCTTCTGCGCCCTGGACGCGCGGCGACCCAGCGAGCGACGAACCGCCCTCTCCGCTGCAGTCGTCGCCCTTTCTTTTCCCGCTGCCTGGCTGGCTCATGGGGCAGCCCACCACGGCTCCGCCCTGTTCTTCGTCGCGCGCGTCCAGAACTACAAGGCGGCTCTCGGCGGTGACGGACGCGATTTGCTCGGCATGTGGACCGGTTATCCGGCAGCCCTCTTCACGCGCGAACCCGAACTCGTGGCGTTGGTGCTTTGCGCGGCGCTGGCCGCGCGTTTTGCGCGCGGCGCGAGCCCTGAACCGCGCGTGCCGACATTGCGTCTGCTCTTCCCTTGCGCGCTCGCGCTGGTGGTGCTGGTGGTCGGCGACGTGCGAGGCGGCGCGCCGACACACCACCCGGAACGGGCTTTGCTGGCCTCCTGGCTCGTGCTGCTGCTCGTCGCGCTGACGACGGTGGCGCGCCTGGGTTCCATACGGGCCGCACAGATCTTGGTTCTGAGTGTCGCCTTGGCCCTACCTTTTCGCTGGTCGCTCACGCCCAGCAACTACGGTCCGCGACCCGACGAGGAAGAGGCGGGCCGACTCGTGCGCAGTCGACTGTCAGCGACCGAAAAAGTAGCCCTGGCTACGAGCGACTACGGCTATTTCGCCATCGAAGCAGCTGCCGGATACCCCGAGCGTTTCGTGCTCGCCGAGACCCACGATCCCCGCCTTGCCCGCTCCGGATTGTCTCTGGCCGAGAGCCTGCGCGAAAACGCGCGCCGAGCGCACGCTTGCTACGGCCTCCTGCCGTTGTGCATCGAACTGGATGGCGTCCGACTCGAAGGCGAGTCGTCCGCCTTCAAGTTGGTCCGCTTCGTGCGCGACGATTGCTCGCACAATCGCTGAATTTCGCGCCAGCCACTCATAGGTCGTGGCGTTTCGCCCCGCCGGGTCAGGGCCCAATCGCGCGAATCCAGCACAATCTGGACCTGGCACCACTCCTGCAGAGGGGGCGTCACATGCCCAAACTCGCCATGGCGCTGTCGCTCGTCGCTGTCCTGCTGTCCACCCCAGCGTCGGCTCGCGCCTACAGCGCCAAAACGATGGTGTCGGAGCCCTGTCACGAGGACATGACGTTCGAGGCGTTGCGCCGAGCGCGCGACCAACTCGGACTCGAAGCATCCATCGACGAGACTCGTGCCGAACGAGCGCTGATCGACGACGTGCCTTTTCCGGTCCCCCGCGACGCGGCCGATCTCGAAGCCATTAGTCTCGTTCTGGGCAACCGCCACAACGACTTCAAAGATCAGGAGCCCGACGACTTGAACCAGCTCGCCCAGTTGCATGGAGATCCGAAACGGCAAGAAGAGCACTGCTTACGCAGTCCGTCTCAAGACGGAATCGAAGGCTCGAAAGCCGCGCTCACGGCTTGCCGCAAGTACATCCTCGATCACGCGGACGAGGCCCTGCGACACCTCGACGCAACAGGAGGTGTCGCCCTCGACCAGCGGGCCAAGTTGCGCGTGGCGCTCGATTTACGCGGACCGGTCGACGCCGTGCTTCCTTCCTTCTACGTCGAGCTCGGTCACGCTCTCCACGCCCTCCAGGACGGTTTCAGCCACACCTACCGTACGCGCGACCAGCTGCGCGTCGTGAGCGTACTGGACTACGTGGAAGGCATCGAAGGCACGCACACGGAGCGCTCCGACGGGCCTTCACACCTGGGCTTGCTCGACGCATGCCGCGACCTCGACCGGGACCGCAGTGAACGGCTCGAACTCGCCATCTCGGCATCCAGCGAACTGCTGGTGGCGGCCCTCGACGATCAAGCCTCAGTTGCTGAACGCCGGGCGGGCATCGATGCCGTGCTGGACCGCTACCTGAGCCATGAGGACGGCTGCGATGCGTCGAACGATTTTTGCGACGCGCCCGAGCGAAAGTACGAAGAAGCGGCCTCTTGCGCGTTCTCAGGTCCTGGACGCGTCACAGCTGCTGGAGCGTTCGCACTCGTTGCCTTGGCTGGTCTGACGTGCGCCCGATTCGGGCGCCGCCGCCTCGCGCCAATCCTCCTCACTATCGCCTGTGTCGCCCTCGGATCCGTGACGACCGCGCGCGCGGACGACTCCCCCCCGACAAGGCCGGACGCGGGCCCCATGAAAGACCCGCCCTCGTCGACGAGTAGCCCCTGGGGCGTCGCCTTGAGTCTGTCGGGCTCGTTCGAGAATCCAGCCGCTGCTGCCGCGCTCGGCGTCCGCTACCGAGTGGCCGACCATTTCTCGCTGGGTGTCGACGGCGAATACAACCCATGGCTCGCGCCCAGCACCGGCGACGTGCGTCCGGGAGTGGTTTCGGCCTACGCAACGTTCATCTTCCGCATGCCGTTATCCTACGAACGCATCGCGCTGCGTTCGGTGCTTCAGCTCGGCGCCTCCCGGATGATGTTCGATCTCTACGGCGTTCCCGAAGGCAGCATCGGTCCTTACGTGGGCTTCAACCTGCTCGGCATCGAGTTCGAAGTCAGTCGCAACTTCTCGCTGACGCTCGATCCGGCGCACGTCGCCATCCCCATTCCCCAAGTCTCCGGTGTGCCCTACGCCAACCCGCAGTACCGCATCACGCTGGGACTGCAGTGGGGCGGCTGAGCCACACCAGCCAATGAGCGTCGGTTAGTCGGGTTGGACGATGACGTGCACTACGACTGGTGCACCGACACCGTCGTTTGGATTCGTGTCGGTGACGACGAAAACGCGCGCGCCGGTCGCGCTATCCGCGGTCGAAAAAGCACAACTGTCGTTAATGCCCAAGAAAGGGCTGACGACGTTGATGCCCAGCGCGTCGCCGGGGGCCTGCACGTACAGACGCTCGGCAACCCGGTCGATCAGACCCGAGACGTTCAGGATGCCGAGACCGCTGATCAGCTGCCCCACCTCGCCGACCCCGCCTTGGCCGGCCAACACGACGACGGTGCCGCCATCCTTGGCGAATTGCTGGGCGACGGCGTTCCAACTGCTGCCCGTCGTGCCAAGTTCGCCTGCGGTGGCCGTTGGCTGATCGTAGACGAGCAGCACGTCGTAGTTCGAGCGATTCAGATTGGAGACGACGTTGGAAGCGTTCGTTTCCTCGGTCAGCTGATAGCTGCGACCGAGGGCGCTGGCCGCAGCAGCAATCGTCGAAAGCGTCGTGTTGCGCAGCGCCGTCGGCGTATCGGCCACGTAGGCGAGGACGCGGGCCGGCGTCTGATTGGTGAGAAAAACGGCATTTCCGAGCAAAACCCTTTGCGCGGAGGTCGGCGCGTACTGCGCGTAGTTCATGCACATCGCGATCATGTGGCCCGGGTTCGCGCCGATGCAGGCGCCCGTGACGCAAATGCCCGAAGCGCAAGCGAGATCGCACTGGCCGCAGTGCAGGGCATCAGTGTCGGTGTCCACACAGACGTCATGACAGTTGGTGAGCAACGGGGGCACGTCGCAGACCGTCGAGCCGCCGGAGCCAGCCGCTCCTCCCAGATCCGTCCCGCCGCTGCCTGACGAACCGCCACCCGTTCCACCCGACGGCGCGCCGCCCGTGCCCTCGCCCCCTTGCCCAGCCTGTCCCAGGCCGCCGCTGCTGAGCTGGCCACCGGTACCGGGACCAGCGCCGCCCGCGGGCGCTCCGCCTCCGCCACCAGTCACGTTTCCGCAGCCCCCAGCCACGCAGACCCCGTCGCACAGCTCGTAGCCTTCAGCGCACGTGCCGCCAACGAGTCCGCTGTCTCCGCAAGCGAGTGGCGCTACACACAGTGCGGCAACGCCCAGCCCGATTTTCCAAGGTACTGCCCGATATTTCATGGCCGCTTCTCCTCCCGCACTTCGACGTTGCGCGTGACGATGAACTCGACGCGGCGATTCATGAACCAATCGTGTTCGGAATTTCCGGCCTTGAGCGGGCGGGTCGAGCCGAAACCCGCCGAACCGAGACGCGGCTCGGCAACGCCCTTCTTGGTCAAGTACGTCTTGACGGCCTCGGCACGCGCAGCGCTCAAGCGCTGGTTCAGATCTTCTGGGCCGCGTTCGTCGGCGTGCCCTCCGATGTCGACGTGCACGTATTCGGGGTGCTCTCGGAGAAACTGAGCCAGCTTGTCGAGGACGGGGTGGCTGACGCCGCGGATGACCGAGCTATCGCTCCAAAAATGGATCTTCTGATCGAGCTCGATCTTGTCGCCGATCACCCGCACGTGTTCTTCATCGGGGCAGCCATCGCTGTCCGAAAAGCCGTTGATCGTTTCCGGTTCGTCGGGGCAAAGATCGCGCGCGTCTGGGATTTTATCGGCATCGTTGTCGAGATCGGGGCAGCCGTCTTGGTCCTGATGGCCGTCGCGGTCTTCCATTTCGAGCGGGCAACGATCGGTCGCGTCCGGAACGCCATCCTGATCGTTGTCGAGTTCCGGGCACCCATCTGCGTCTTCGTAGCCGTCGCGGTCCTCGGGTTCGTCGGGACAGCGGTCGCGCAGGTCGACGATGGTATCGCGATCGTTGTCGAGATCGGGGCAGCCATCCTCGTCCGCGAAACCATCACGATCCTCTGCATCGAGCGGACAACGATCCATCTCGCCGAGAACGCCGTCACCGTCCGCGTCGAGCGTGGGCGCGGAACGCGCGCTCACCGGTGGCGCGAAATCGAACGTCGCGTGCAGACCCACGAGACCGAGCGACGCATCGTCACTGCGAGGTCCGCTCTCGGTATCGAAGACGTGCACGTAGCCCAGCGTTGGACCCAGCGCGAACGCGTCCGAGACGAACACGTCGTAGCCAACGAAGGCATCGAGTTGGGGAAAGACGGCGCCGCCCGTCAGCGAGATGCCTCCCGCTGCGCTGAGCCAGAGCCCCGCTGCGCTTGCCCCGCTGCGCTCGCCCTCGAACGGACGCAGACGCAAGCCGGCTCCCAGCTGCAAGCCTCGGGCACCGTCGAGCGGCGCCACGCCCACCGGAGGCGCTCCGTCTCCGGATGACAATCCCAGCTGGCCCACCTCGAGTTGGAGGCCCCACTTGGGACTCGTTGGACCCCATTCGACAGCGCCGTACACGGCCCCACCCCATGACAGCTCGCTCGCTTGGTAGCCCGACAGGGCGCGGACCGCAGCACCCGTCAGATGCAGACGCACGGATCCGGAGACGTCGCGTTCTGTCGCGTCTGCTGCATGGGCTGTCGCTCCCCCGCAGGTGACGAGGAGCGCCAGGCGCATTCCTGCTTTGGACCTGAAGGGCATGTGGCCCCAAGCAGAACGGCAGATCCGTAGCTCGAATTAAGTAACTGATTTCGCCGACGGCATTTCTGGGACCAGGCCGCGGTACCAGGAACTTCAGGCCGGTCTCGGCAAGTCGGGATGCTCGTTGTAGTAAGCCTCCAGACTCTCCTTGGAGATTCGCAGCGCCACCAGACCGTCACGGTCGATCGTGGCTTGGCACCCCAAGCGCGACGTCATGCGCACGTCGAACGCTTTGTCGAGAATGTCTTCTTCGCCTTCTTCGGCATCAGACAAGAGTTCGGCCCCCTTCTCGACGTAAACGTGACACGTGGAGCAAGCGCACACGCCACCACAGGCGTAGCCCTCTGGGGCATGCGCACTTTGGGCCGCCTCGAGCAGGCTGGTGCCGAGCGGAACCTCGATCTCGATGTTTTGATCGATGAAATGAACTTTGGGCATGAATGAATTCCGTCAGCGCGCGCGTGGCGCGCGATTCTGTTCGTGCTCGGCAACTTGCACGTCGACGCCGCGGGCTTTCTCGACCGAACTCGCGACGTTGCCGACCCCTCGGCCGGCCAAAGCCAGAGAAATGGCCCGGTCCATGCGACGCCCCGCCCAAGCGTGGGTCGCGTCGTCGAGTGCACCAAGCCGCGCTTGCACGAGCGAACCCGAGCTGGACGCCTTCGCCTCTCCTTCGGGGCCCCGGCCCAGCACTTCGAGCAAACCCGCGATCGAGCCTTCGACTTGGACCCGTTCGCTACCACTCAGCAGGTCACCGTCGTCTGCGAGCGACTTCTGCGTGGCGAGCAGCACCCGCGCCGCCTCGACCCGCGCATCGGCCAGACGACGCGCCTCCAAGTCGACCTCGCCATTTTCGAGCGCGTCGATCAGCATGTCCTCGATGTCGTCGTCCGTCAGGCCGTAGCTCGGTTTGACTTCGATAGTCTGAACGATGCCGGTCGTCTGCTCGCGAGCGGTGACCATGAGCAAGCTGTTCTCGTCGACGTGAAACTCGACTTCGAGCCGCGCGAGACCGGCGGGCAAGGGCGGAATGCCTTTCAAGCTCAAGCGTGCGAGCGAGCGGCAGTCGTGGGCTAGCTCGCGTTCACCCTGCACGACGTGCAGCTCGAAGCCCGTCTGATTGTCGGCGTAGGTCGTGAAAATCGAGCGCGCACCGGCTGGAATGGTCGTGTTGCGTGGCAAGATCTTGTCGACCCCGCCGCCCATCGTCTCGATGCCGAGTGAGAGCGGCAAAACGTCGAGCAACAACACGTCTTCGCCTTCGCCGCTGAGCGACGCCGCTTGCAATGCGGCGCCGTAGGCGACCACCAAATCCGGATCCAGATCGCCAAGCGGCTCGCGCCCAAAGATCTCGCGTACGTGAGCGCGCACCGCCGGCATGCGCGTTGAACCTCCGACCAGAATCACCCCGTCAATCTGCTCGACGCTGACATCGGCGTCGCGCAGAGCGCGACGACAGGCACGCGCGGCTCGCGCGAGCAGAGGCGCCACGAGTTCGGCCAGTTCGGGGCGCCCGACGACGAACGGCGCCTCGCCACCACCGCGCACGGAGATCGCGATTTCGACCTCTTCGGCGTCGGTCAGGGAGTGCTTGACCTGCCGCCCCTGCTCGAGCGCCAGTGCGACGATCTCGGCCGGAACACGAGAGTGTTCGTCGAGGGCGAAGCCCATGACGACGAGAATCTGAGTTGCCAAGAGCCGATCGACGTCGTCTCCACCGAGCTGACTGTCGCCGCCGGTGCTCTTGACCTGAAAGACGCCGTCGTCGAGCGAAAGCACGGTGATGTCGAAGGTGCCGCCGCCCAAGTCGTAGACCGCGAAAAGACCGTTGGCCTTTTGCTCCAGACCGTACGCCAAGGCGGCTGCAGTGGGCTCGTTGAGCAGACGCAAGACTTCGAGACCCGCCAGACGTCCGGCATCGCGTGTCGCTTGGCGCTGGGCGTCGTCGAAATAGGCTGGAACGGTAATGACCGCTCCACCGACGTGGGTGAGTTGATCGACCGCGCTCTGCTTGAGGCTCTTCAAGATTTCGGCGCTCACCTCGGTCGGGGTGACGACGCGCCCCCCGACGTCGAAACGCACGACCCGCGCCTCATCGTCATTGTGGGGCGCCGCCAAGACCACGGCCGAAAGCGACTGCGCCGCCGCCTCGGCGTGCGCCCGACCCAGGTAGCGCTTCGCGCTCGCAATGGTGCGCTGAGGAGCGCGCTCGAGCTGGGCGCGCGCGGCGCGACCGACCAGGACGGACCCGTGATCGCCGTAGTGGACGACGCTGGGCAACAAGGGACCCCCATCACAGGTGACCAGTGCCATGGGGCGCTCGTCGCGCAGCACCGCCACAATCGAGTGGGTCGTACCCAGATCGATACCGATGGCGCGCGGAGCCGCTTTGGGATCAAAGATGTCGAGCAACATGCGGGGCGTTCAGTCCAAATCGTCCAGGACGGCGAAGGCTTCGTCGAAGAAGCGTCGGTAGTAGCGGAGAGCACCCAGGCTGCGAACGATGGCGTCTCGCGCTTCGCTTCGACCGCCGAACGCCTGTGCGAAAAGCGCGCCGAGGTTCGCGATCTCGCGCGCCTGCTCGGCCTCGACCTCTGCGGTCAAGCGAAGCAGAGCGGTCTTGTCACTCGCCGCCCGTGCCGCTTGCAAGGCTTCTCGCCGCTCCATCATGGCCATCAACAGCTCGGGGGGGGCGGCCGGCTCTCGCCCCTCACCGACTGCGGCGCCCAGCCGGACCAGTAAGGTCTCGGCGCGGCTCACTGGGTCATCGAGGGTTCGCTTGGCTGCGTTGACGTCCATGGCCTTCGACAGCGCAGCACGCCGTTCACTCGCCGGCCGACCGGCGAAACGGTCCGGGTGAAGAGCCAGGCTGAGCTCGCGATGGCGCGCGCCCAGGCTCTCGATGTCGAGATCGAAGCGCGGCTCGAGATCGAGCGTGTCGAAGGGATCGGCCACGCCGCTCACTTCACTGTAAACGAGTGGCCACAGCCGCAGCTGGAGGCTTCATTCGGATTCCGGAACTTGAACCCCTGGAACATCAGAGTCTTCTCGTAGTCCAGAACGCCGCCAGCCAGGTACACGAAGCTCTTCTTGTCGAGCAAGAAGCGCACCCCATCCACTTCATAGGCATAGTCACGGCTCTTGGGGTCGCCGTCCTCGAAGGCGATGACGTAACTGAACCCGGAGCAACCTCCGCCCTTGATGCCAACGCGCACGATGGCCTCCGGGGTCCCGCGCTTCTCCAGCTTTTGGCGCGCGAACAGAGCTGCGCCAGACGTGAAAGCGAAGCCCGTCTTGGGCGTACGCGCGAGCGCGTCCGCCCAGGCATCACCAGAAGAAGCGACTTCGGGCATTGCTGATTTCAGCGGCGCCGCCGATTTCATGGGCGCTGTCGTTTGCGAACTGACGTCGGTCATGGCTTCTCGTGCAAAACTGCGAAACTTGGGGGTTCTCTCTCGCCGAACGATCTCGTTCAGTTTCCGGAGGCGAGCGCGTCACGCGCCGCCTTCTTCTTGCGATAGTCTTCGATGGCGCTCTTGATGGCGTCCTCGGCCAACACCGAGCAGTGGATCTTCACCGGTGGCAGGCTCAGCTCCTCGGCGATTTGGCTGTTCTGCAGCGTCTCGGCTTCGTCGATGCTCTTGCCCTTGATCCACTCAGTGGCGAGCGAGGACGAAGCAATCGCCGAACCGCAACCGAAAGTCTTGAACTTGGCGTCTTCGATCACGCCTTCGTCGCTGACGCGGATCTGCAGGCGCATCACGTCGCCGCACGCGGGCGCGCCGACCAAACCGGTACCGACGTTCGGGTCTTCTTTGTCGAAAGAGCCGACGTTGCGGGGATTCTCGTAGTGCTCGATGACTTTTTCGCTGTAGGCCATGATTGCTGTTCCTCTCGGGGGATTGAATTCGGGGGTGTCGACTGGGGGAGCGGCGAGACTGGACTGGTTCGAACCGATACTGCTTCGGGCCAGCACTGGTTCGAACGAACTCAGTGCGCCGCCCACTCGATGGATTTCAGGTCGACGCCTTCCTTGAACATTTCGTAAAGGGGCGACATGTCGCGCAACCGCTTGACCTTGCTCACCACCAGATCGGCCACGAAGTCGATCTCTTCTTCCGTGTTGAAGCGACCGAGGCCAAAGCGGATCGACGAGTGGGCGAGTTCCTCGTCGAGGCCCATGGCGCGGAGAACGTAGCTGGGTTCGAGGCTCGCGCTCGTGCAAGCCGAACCGCTCGAAACGGCGACGTCCTTGATTGCCATCATCAAGCCCTCGCCTTCGACGAACGAAAACGACAGGTTGAGGTTGCCAGGCAGTCGGTACTCGGGGTGACCATTCAGCACTACATGATCAAGCTCGGCCGCGATCTTCCGATGCAGGCGGTCGCGCAAGCTACGCAGCTTCAGCTTCTCGGCCTCGCCCTCCTGGATCAAGATATCGGCCGCCTTGGCAAAGCCGATGATGCCGGGAACGTTCAGGGTTCCCGAGCGATTGCCGCGCTCGTGCCCGCCACCATCCATCAACGCCGACAAGCGCACGCGCGGCTTGCTGCGGCGCACATACAAGGCGCCGACGCCCTTGGGGCCGTAAATTTTGTGCGCCGTGAGCGAAGCCAAATCGACGTTCAGCTCGCGCACGTCGAAGGGTGTCTTGCCGATGCCCTGCACGGCGTCGGTGTGAAACAGTACGCCCTTTTCGCGAGTGATCTTGCCAATCTCGGCCATGGGCTGCACCGTGCCGACCTCGTTGTTGGCCAGCATCACGCTCACCAAGATGGTCTTGTCGGTTATGGCGGCACGCACCGCCTCGGGATCGACGCGACCGTCGGCGCCCACCGGCAGGTAGGTGACCTCGTAGCCCTCCTTTTCGAGGCGCTTGCAGGAATCCAAGATGGCCTTGTGCTCGATCACCGTGGTGATGATGTGGTTGCCCTTGGACTTGTAGTATTCGGCCACGCCCTTGATGGCGAGGTTGTCGCTCTCGGTCGCGCCGGAGGTGAAGACGATCTCTTTGCCCGACTCGGCGCCGATCAAGCGGGCGATGGTTTCACGCGCGTCCTCGACTGCTGCCTCGGCTTCCCAACCGAAACTGTGCGTGCGGCTTGCGGCATTGCCGAACGAATCGGTGAAGTACGGCAACATGGCCGCGAGGACCCGAGGATCCATCGGGGTCGTGGCGTGATTGTCCATGTAGACGGGCAACTTGAGGCTCATGACGAAAGTTCCGGAGAAAACGGCCTTAGTGGGCGAATGCACCCGCAACCAAGGCGGGGGCTTCGGGTTGATCGATATGACGCTCGCAGCTCGGGCAAGCGTGCACTGCCAAAGTGGACTCGCAGGCCGACTGGCAGGCCCCAAGGTAAGTGAGGCTGCTGATCAGCTCGCGCTCGAGCCTATGCAACTCGGCCAACTTGCTCTGAACTGCACTCAGCTTCTCGACGTAGACGTCGCGCAAGATCGAGGCAGCCTCTTTGGCGGTGGCGACACCTTCATGCCCGCGCAGAACGGACTGAATGTCTGGCAGAGAAAAGCCGAGAGCCTGGAGCTTCGAGATCCAGCGCACACGCTCGACGGCGTCCGCGTTGAAGAGCCGATAGCGACCCTTCGAACGATCCACGAGACGGAGCAGACCCATGTCCTCGTAGAGGTGAATGGCGCGCACGGTCTTGCCAGTCAGCTTGGCCAGCTCACCGACCTGCAGAACGGCGGGCAGGCACGCCGCCGTCCCGACGATATGTGCCTGCCCCGCCGTGCCCGAAGACACGGAATGCGGTTCGCTGACGACAGCGAGGCGGCGGGGACTTTTCTGTTCCATGGGACATGAGGCGTGACGCCCTCGTGAGCGGCAGCTCGTTCGCCTAACCCTTACGTACGCGTTAGGGTTCTGCCAGGCACACAGATAACGCCCGGTACTCACCCTGTCAAACGGGGGAATGCCTAAAAGACAGGTTCCGCGCGAGCCCGCGCTCGCTGGGGACGAGATTCCGTCGCCAGTGCACTCCGCGAACCTGAGCCTCGGCCCTTGGGCCTACACACCACCCGCGCCTAGCGCCAGCCGGCAGCAAGCCGCTGGGCCTGTTCGCAGGTCCAGTCGCTCGGCACCTTCTCGAGTCGGAAGTAGCTGCGGCTGGGGACTGGGCGCGACTCGGGCCCACCGCCGATGAGACGATTGGTGGTGCCCAGCACGCTCTGCTCGACCTTGAAGTCGATGCGGCCGGTGAACGCGCTGCCGCGTAGCGCTCCGAACAGGCGCGTAGTGCTGCGCTGCACCAAGTAGATGTCGCCGCTGACCAGGCCCGACACGCGCACTGTCACTCCCGGCTTGTCGTCTTGATCTTGATCGAACACGCGGGGGTCGTTGGCTCGAGTCGGCAGCTCCTCTTCGGCGCCGAGGCGTGCGCCCACTAGCAACGTCTGCGCCGCCTGCCGAAACACCACCCCGTCTTCTTTGGGCGCGAGTTCGGCATCGATGCGCACGGGCGGCAAGGAACGTCGAAAAGCCGCAGGCAGCTCGGTCTTCACCAGATCCGAGCTGTTCTCCATAGCCAATTGGCATAGAGAAGCCTCGCCACGCAGGCGACCTGCCTCGTGGGTCAAGCGACCCAGGCTGATGGCGCGCATCGTGGTCAGCACATCGGCCAGGATGGGGATTTCGGCGACCGTAACCGTCTGCTGCAGAAGCACGTACGTTCCCGAATGATCGGCGGGGGACGTCGTGAGGGGTGCGCTAGCCAGTGGAACGCCAGCCAGTGGCGTCGACGAAGCGAGCGCCGGCGCTACACGGACCGCCAACGGGATCAGACTCAGCGCGAAGAGGCCCAGGCCCGGAACCCCGAGCAGCGTCGCCCTCACGCTAGACCTCGCGAGCGCAAAAGACTTTCCGCTGCCTGCCGGCCTGACTGGGCAACGAGTGGCAGACCTCCGCCCGGATGAGCGCTGCCGGAGGCCAGAAACAGTCCGGGAATCTTTCGCAGCTCGTTCGGAGCACGACGAAAAGCAGCCCCCATGTCGTTCGACGCGGGACCGTAGAGCGAGCCGCGACTGCCGGGAAATGCGCGCGCCAAATCGCTCGGGTTGCGTCGCCACACTGGTTCGGCATCCGCCGCCAGCAAACGTCGTTCCACCAAACGCGATTTCACGAGTTCGCCGAGCGCCCGAGCGTCTGCTCTGTCCGCGGTTTGTTTTGCTGGGGCATTGGCCATGACGAACAGTACTTCCTCGGTCTCCCAACCGACGCGGTGGTGAGCAATCTCTTGCGCACACACGTAGACCGCGGGCTGGCGGGGCGCTCGCTCGCGATCGAAAATATCGGCAAATTCCTCCAGATAGTCAGTCGGAAAGACGACCGCATGGGCCGGCCGCGGCCGCTGACGCGGCACGCGATAGACGGCGTTGTAGGCCGACATCGACGGCGCGCTCTGCGCGGGTCCCTGCAGTCGCTGCGGGGCCGGAAGCAGCTCCCCGAAGACGTGGGCCACATCGGCGTTGGCGACCACGTGGCTTGCCGCGATGTGGCGATCCGCGCTGAGCCGCACGCCGGAAACGCGACCCGCTCGAATCGTGATGCCCTCTACGCGCGCGCCGCATTCGAACTCGACGCCACGCTCTTTCGCCAGCGCGACCAGCGCGCGAACGAGCTCGTACATGCCGCCGCGCACACCGTAGCCACCGAGAGCGAGCTCGACGTGCGCGATGCAGCCGAGCGTCGCAGGCGCTCGACGCACGTCCGAACCATTGTAGGTGGCGTAGCGCTCGAGCAGCATGCGGAGTTCGGGAGAACGAACTCGTGCTTCGATGGCGCTCTGCAGGCTGCGAAACGCATCGATGCTCAGCGCTGCGCGCAACTTGCCTAGCCCCCCCAAGAGCATGCCGCCGAAATCCGGCGCGGGCCCGAAGACGAAGTGGGGGCCTGCAGCGTCCCAAATTCGAGCGGCGTCAGCCAAGTAGTTCGAGAACTCGCCGCGGGCTGCCGCCCCGAAGACCGCTTCGACCGAATCGAGAGTCCGCTCGAGCTCGTGGTGCACGTCGAGTTCGGCGCCACTCGGAAACGAGTAGCGAAACGCTGGCTCGGGCCGCACGAGTTGGACGCGCTCGGCGAAGCTCTCGCCGAGTTCGGCAAACACCGCCTCGAAGATGCGGGGCAAAGTGAGCACACTCGGGCCGGTGTCGAACTCAACTCCATCGACTACCTCGACGTTTGCCTTCCCGCCGCAGCGCTCGCCGGCTTCGAGGACGAGTACCGACAACCCCCGGGCTCGGAGCAAGAGCGCGGCGACCAAACCGCCGACCCCACTACCAATGACCACGACGTCGTGCGTCATGATTTCCCCGCGCGAGCGAGACGAGACAGCGCGGCCGTGCCCGTAGGCATCTGGGGCGCAGACGGTCCGCCAATCAGCGGTATGAAGGCCGAGTTGTGGCGCGTGCCAGCCGAACGCAGCAGCTCCGCGTCGATCTGAGCGAGTTCGAGGCCGACGGCGACTTCGAGCTCGAGTGCGAGCACGCCGCGCCGCTTCCACAACTGAGCGGGCCCGCAGGAGATGTGTATTTCTGGACGGGGACCCTCGGTGAAATCGTAGCGCAATCCGACCGGTACGACCGGTGCACCCGTTCGCTCGGCCAGGAGTTCGATGCCCCGGTGGAACTCGAGCGGCAGATGAGCGGGGCGCTGCTGACCTTGCGGGAAAGCGACCAGACACCGCCCGGGTCCTGTCAAGAGAGCACAGGCAGCGTCGAGATCGCGCAGCATGCGTCGCGGGTGCTTGCGATCGAGCGGCACCGCACCTGTCCAAGCAAAGAACGGCAAACGTTCGAGATTCTCCGCGTCCATCAGGCAGTAGCCACCGCCCCCCAGGCGTTCGTCCAGCGCCACGCACAAAAACGCGTCCCACCAGGCCACGTGATTTGGGGCCAGGATCACGGGACCGTGTCGAAGCAGCTCCTCGATGCTCTCGAGACCCGAAACCCGCACGGCCGAAAAGGCACGCCGCAAGCGTCGCCTCACGTAGGGGCGCGCGAAGCGCAAAAACAGGGCGCTCTTGCGTGTCATGGTCGCGACTCCTCGCTCGCCCAGACGTGCTCGACGGCCCGGCGCCCGGCACGCTGTCCATAGCTGCGCTCTGCCCAAACGATTTCACCCCGCCGATACCAGAGCGCCGAGTTCAGGGCGATCGCACACAGCACCAGCACGCCAAACGGATGGAGCAGGATGCCTTCTGGGGGTTGGCCATACCGCAGAGCCAAGATCGAACGCAGCAAGACTTGCGCGCCGACGCCGACCAGACCCGGGCCGATAGCCGTCGAAGCGCCCACGAGTCCGAGGACGAGCACGAGGTAGGGTGCGATGAAACAGGCGCAATACAAAACCAAGGCCGACAGCAGGCCGAGGGGCGATGCCCCCAATCCCTCGTAGAGATTCTTGGAAAAGCCGCGCCACACTGCGCGCGCCGAATCATACATGCGGCAGCTGGCCAGCCGCGTGCCATCCGCAAAAATGACACGGTAGCCGCGGGTCTTGGCCAAGCGACAGAAAGCCACGTCGTCGACAATCTCGCTACGTACGGAGGCGAAGCCGCCGAGCGCTTCGTAGTCGGTTCGAGCGACGAGCAGCATCTGACCATTGGCGGCGACGGTCGAGGCACTCCGCCCCCACTCGATCGCGCGAAGCGGAAGCCAGGACGTGTAGGTGAGCACGAGCAACGGCAACACGAGCCGCTCGACGAAGGTCTCGTTGAGTTGCCGTGGAACGGCCGTCACCACCCGACCGCCTACGCTTTCGTCGAGCAGCTCGAGCATTCCGTCCACTGCCCCAGGTTCGAGGCGCACATCCGCATCTAGAAACAAGAGATGGGTCCCGTGGGCGTGGCTGGCCAGTTGATGGCACGCGTGCGGCTTGCCGACCCAGCCGGCAGGTAGCGGCACCCCCGAGATGAGGCGAATTCTATCGAATTCTCGACTCGAACGAGCAACGATCGTGGCCGTATCGTCGGTCGACTGGTCATCGTAAACGAGAATCTCACCGATAGCGGGCGAACAGGTCGCGGCCCCGCGCAACGTGAGCTCGATGCGAGCGGCCTCGTTGCGCGCAGGAATGAGAACCGATACGCGACCGGCCCCAATCTTGGATCGAGTCCTAGGTCGAGGACGCCGCCAGGACACGACGTTCAAACAAGTGAGGGCGAGCGGCACACAGGCCAGCGCTGCGACGATCCAGGCCCAGGTCATGGATGGCTCCCCAGCCAAGAACGCAAGAGGCGCCCGGTCCGTCCGCGACGCGGTCCACTGAACAACGGGAGCCAGCTCGAATTTCTTTCGCCTGACAAGCTGTGCGTGCGCATGCGCACGAATGGTCGCTGCCAAGGCACGTCCAACCGATGGGGAGAGACGACTTCGTAGACGCCGTGACCGACGACCCCGCCTTCTTCGGCACGCATCAAGAAGCGCTGATAAAAGGGGCCATCGTCGACCAAGCGCTGCATCTGGCAGCGAACGTGGCTCTCGCTCGACATGATGTCGAGGCTACGCGGAGCGGACAAACCATAGAGCCCGCTCTTTTCTGGGCCAAATCGCAATTCGGCGCCCTCGACGGCGCGACACGATCCATCGGCTCGTGCTTCGAGCACGAAGCACGTTTTGCTGCCATCTGTCTCCACCAGATCGTAGAAAACGACCGACCGCTCGCCCAGGTTCACCCGACCCCAGCGCCAGGAAGCGATACCTTGGGCATGAAGGCCGACGGGGCTCGCGTTCCCATCGAAGTAACCGGTTCCGTCGAACTGCCACTCGGACGAGCCCACAGTCACGCGCGCGCTGGCGGGACCGCCCACGACGCGCGGTGTCCACAGGTGGAGCGCGGCGGCACTTGGTCCGCTGAGCTTGAGCCTCGGTCCGCGAAGGTCGATCTGGGCAACGAGTCGTTCCTTCGTGCCGGGGAGCGCTTCGTCGAGAAGCACGCGAACACGAACATCCTCTCCCTTCTCGCTCACGTCGATCCGCGAACGACCAAGTACAGCCGAACCGCTGGCATCCGTGAAGTCCGCCTGGTCCTCGCCGAACTCTTGAAGGAGGTAGAGGTCGCATCGGCCTCCGCGGTACAGGGCCAGGTTCAAGGCAGGTCGCGAGCGTGCCGGGAGCCCCCTGCGGCTACCCGCGAGGAACGGCAGCCCCAGCGCCCAAATCAGGACGAGCCCGTTGCCAGCCTCGTCCGTGAGGTCGAGGTACCACCAGCAAAACCCTCCAGGCTCTGCAGCGCTTTGCCGCCAGAAATCCGAACTGAGCTCAGCCATTTCAATCACGCGCGAAACCCTTTGCAAAAACCCGTTTCAAACCCTTTGCATACCCTAGGGGGTTAGCATATAGTCTGCAACGGCTTTGAACATGAGCGAGACAAGCGACGTATTGGTGGTGGGCGCCGGCCCAGCGGGCCTGGCCTTCGCAGCGGCCGCCGCTGCTCGCGGTCTCGCTGTCTCCGTACTGGCCCCCGGGCCCCGAGAACATTGGCAGCGTTCGTTCGGCATTTGGGCGCGCGGAGCAGCCGGTCTGGGTTTGCAAGACGCCGTCGCCAGTCGCTCGACCGAACCAGTCGTTCACTCTGGTGTGGGACAACCTCGCATCCTGGACGCAACCTACCTGCGCCTCGACACCCAGAGTTTGCAAACGTTGCTTCTCGATCGCTGTGTCGAGGCAGGCGTCGAGTTCGTCGACGGCAGGGTGGACGCCGTGATGCACGCCAGCGACTCGTCGGAAGTGCGGGTCTCCGGTACAGCGCGCCCGGTATTCGCAAGGCTTGTGGTCGATGCCACGGGCTCCGCGTCGACGCTGTCTGCACGAGACAGACCCAGGCCACGCGCCTACCAGAGCGCGTACGGGCTGTGGCTCGAGGCGCCTTCTCCCTTTTCACCAGGCGACATGGCGCTCATGGACTTTCGTCCCCTGCCCGGCGTCGACGGGCCACTCACCTTTCTCTACGGCCTCCGTGAGGGCCAGGGTCGCATTTTCTTGCAGGAAACATGCCTCGCCAGCGCGCGCCCGATCGCCTTCGAAAGGCTCTCGGCGCGGCTCGAGATACGACTCGAAAAGCTGGGCTTGAGTCGGGCACCTCGGCTCGGGAGCGAACGTTGCTTGATTCCCATGGGCGTCGGCCTGCCTCTCGCGGAGCAGTCGATCCTTCCTTTCGGTGCCGCGGCTGGACTCGTGCATCCTGCGACCGGTTATCAGCTCGCACGCGCGCTCCAGACGGCTCCCATTTTGGCCGAAAGTGTGGCGAAAGACTGGTCGCTGGAGCGAGACGCCCTGGTAGCCAGCAGCCTGGAAGCGCTGTGGCCCGCGCACCTCCGGCACGAGTTCGGTCTCTATGATCGCGGGCTCGGGTTGATGCTCGGCCTGGGACCCGAGCAGATGCGCGCGTTCATCCGTGCCTTCTTCGAACTGCCGACGCCACTCTGGCTCGGCTTCATGGAGGGAACGCTAAGCGTACGCGAGATCGCTGCGGCCATGTGGCAAGTGTTCTCGCGCGCCCCCTTGCGACTGCGTTTCGAACTGCTGCGTGGCAGCGCCATTTCCGGTGCAGAGGCCCTACTTTCCGCTGCGTCTTGAGGAGAAACCATGGATTTGCATGCACAGTTACGCGCCGTCGAACGGCACATGACCCGAATCGCTCGCGGGACCCAGATCGACCGGGCCGGCTCCATGGCGCTGGAGCAAATTGCCTCCGGCGGCAAACGCCTGCGTGCTCGGCTAGCACTCTCGGCCGCGCGCGCCTTCGGTGTGAATTCCGATCACGCCGAGCTCTGGGCCGCGGCCGTCGAGCTCCTGCACAACGCGACGCTGGTGCACGACGACGTGCAGGACGGCGATCGGACTCGACGCGGCGAACCGACGCTTTGGGTGAAGCATGGAGTGGCGCAAGCCATCAACATCGGCGACTTGCTGCTGATGCTCCCTTTCCTCGCCTTGAACGAGTTGCCCGCGCCCAGCATGGGCCGGCTCTGTCAGCTCTTGGCCGAGTATGCCACCCGCACCGTGCGTGGTCAGGTCGAAGAGTTCGGACTCCTGAGCAGCGGTCGCCTCGACGTCGAAAGCTACGCGCGCGTGGCGGCAGGCAAAACTGGCAGCTTGATCGCTCTTCCCGTGGTCGGGGCTGCGCTGCTTGGCGGGCGCAGCGCCGAACGCTCCGAGGCCTTGGGCGATGCCTTCACCCAACTCGGCGTGATGTTCCAGCTCCAGGATGACGTACTCGACCTGTTCGGCGACAAAGGCCGAGGCGAAGTCGGTTGCGACATCTACGAAGGCAAAGTGAGTGCGCTCGTCGTGGCGCACGTCGAGCGCGCGCCCCACAGTACCGCCGAACTCCTGGCCATCTTGGCCAAGCCGCGGGACAAAACACAATTGGGCGACGTAGAACGAGCACGCGAGCTGTTCTTGCAGAGTCAGGCGCTCGATGCGGTCCTCGACCAGATCAGTCGCCTGCAGAGCGCAGTACTGAGATCGAGTGCTTTGGGCCTCGAGCCCGAGCTTTCGGACGTCGCCAAGGAGCTGATGACTTTGGCCCTCGACCCGATCGACCACCTCTTTCGGGCTCGCCACGAGGCCGCAGTATGACCGTCCACTCGAATCGGGAGTGCGCGCTGGTCATCGGCGCCGGATTCGGTGGCCTGGCCGCGGCCGTGAGACTGCGCGCCCTCGGCTACGAAGTGACTGTGCTCGAAGCCGGGTCCCAAGCAGGCGGGCGAGCGCGCGTGTTCGAGCGTGACGGTTTTACCTTCGACGCGGGCCCTACGGTCGTGACGGCCCCGCACCTGTTCGACGAATTGTTCGAAGCGCTCGGTCGCAAACGAGAAGACTACGTCGATTTCATGCCCGTCGACCCCTTCTACCGGGTCACGTTCCCCGATGGCGAACACTTCGACTACGTCGGCGACGAAACGCGCCTGTTAGCCGAGGTGGAGCGCCTCTCCCCCGGTGACGTCGACGGCTACCGGCGCATGGCCGATCACGCCCGACGCATCTTCGAGATTGGTTACGTCAAACTGGCCGACCAGCCCTTCGGCAAGCTGAGCGACATGCTTCGTATCGTGCCCGACCTAGCGAAGCTGTCCGGCTATCGCAGCGTCTACGCACTCGTATCCCGCTACGTCAAGGACGAACGGCTCCGCCAAGTGTTCTCGTTCGAGCCTCTGCTCGTCGGCGGCAATCCGATGCGCGTGCCGGGCATTTATCTGCTGATCCACTGGTTGGAGCGCAAATGGGGCGTGCACTTCGTGAAAGGCGGAACGGGCGCTTTGGTGCAAGCGCTGGTCCGGATGCTCGCCGAGTTCGACGTCGAAGTGCGGTTCGGCGCCGCGGTCGAACGTATCGTGACGCGAAACGGTCGCGCAGTCGGAGTGCTGCTCGAAAGCGGCGAGGAACTCGCGGCCGACGTCGTCGTCGCCAACTCCGACCCGACTCTAGTTTACGGACGCATGCTGCCACCGGAGCTGCTCCGCAAGAATACGCCGCGCTCGCTCGCGAAAAAGAGGCATTCGATGAGTCTCTTCGTCGGCTACTTCGGCACCAAGATCCAATACCCCGAGATCAAGCACCACACGATCGTGATGGGCTCACGATACCGCGAACTGCTGGGCGACGTCTTCGATCGCAAGATTTTGGCCGACGACTTCGCGCTCTATCTTCATGCGCCCGGACGCAGCGATCCGAGCTTGGCACCAGCAGGGCAGGACGGCTTTTACGTGCTCTCCCCTGTGCCTAATCAGCAGAGCGGCATCGACTGGGAGAAGGCCGGTGAAGCGTACTTCGATCGCATCCTGGACGTGCTCGAAGCACGCGAGCTGCCAGGACTACGGCAAAATCTAGTGACGCGCTTCTCGGTCGACCCGCGCTACTTCGAAGGCGAGCTTCGCTCGGCCGCGGGCGCCGCGTTCGGCCTCGAGCCGACGCTCACACAGTCGGCGTATTTTCGCTATCACAACGCCTCGCCCGACGTGCCGGGGCTCTACTTCGTTGGTGCCAGCACGCACCCCGGCGCCGGTCTTCCTGGCGTCCTGTGCTCGGCCAAGGTGCTCCAACGGCTCGTGCCCCAACCACGCGCGGCTCCCGTGTACCAGCTGTCCAAGTCGCCAGTGGCGCAGGTCCAGGAGGCGACTTGACGCCCTCGAACAACGCAATCGTGGCAACGAGCCAAGCGGTCCTGCAGCAGCATGCCAAGAGCTTTCGCTGGGCTCAGCTGTTCTTGGGTCCGCGCCAACGTGCCGACTCCGCCGTCGCCTATGCGTTCTGCCGTTTGGTCGACGATACCGTAGATGAGGCCCCGAACGAAGCTACGGCGCGTGCGGGACTCGCCGAACTCGAGGCGATGTTAGAGGGCCAAAAAGAGCCTTCGCCGTTGATCTTGGCCTACCGAGAGCTCGGCGAACGAGCGCACTTCGGTCTCGAACCAGCACGGTCTCTGTTGCGCGGAGCCGAAAGCGATCTGGGCCCCGTCCGCGTGGCGGACGATGGAGAGCTCGGCACCTATTGCTACCGAGTTGCCGGAACCGTGGGCCTGATGATGTGCGGCATCTTGGGCGTCACGGATCCGCGCGCACACCGGCACGCTGTCGATTTGGGTGTCGCAATGCAACTGACCAACATCTGCCGCGACGTGCGCGAGGACGCCGAGCTCGGTCGCGTCTACTTGCCCCAGGCGCGCCTCTCTCGGCACGGGCTCACGGGTAGCGACTTGCTGCAAGGAGGCATGCTGTGCGAGGACCCCGCGCGACGCCGGGCCCTCGCACAAGTGACGGCCGAGCTGCTCGAACTCGCTGATCAAGCGTATGCCTCGGGCGAAGCCGGTTTGCCCTACTTGCCCATCCGCGCTCGACTGGCCATTGCCGTGGCGAGTCGCGTCTACGGTGGCATCGGCCGTCGCCTGCGGCGGGTCCGAGACTCTGACCCTTGGCCAGGCCGTGTCCACGTGCCGAGCCACTTGAAGCTCGCCCTCGTCGTCCAGGCCTTCGGCCCGTGGGCGCGGGCGAGTTGGGCAAATCCTCCCCTCAGTCCCGAAGGGGAGCGTTCGCCCCTGCCACTGCCCGCTTTCGAGTCTTGATCGCATGGCTTACCGTATCCGTACAGTGTCCGAGTTGACCGGCGTGCCGCGCAATACCCTGATTGCGTGGGAACGGCGGTATGGCTTCGTTAGGCCGCGTCGCAACGACAACGGTTACCGCAGCTACAGCGAAGAGGACGTCGCAAACCTCCTGCGCATTCGCAACGCCCTGGGCGCGGGCCTCAAGATCAGCGAAGCGATCGCACTCTTGAAGAAAACCGACCAGAACGGTGCCGTGCCCATTCCGACACTAGCCCAGAGTTCCACTTTCGTTCCGGCCGACAAGAACCGGCATCGCGAGCTCTGCGACAGCTTGACGAGCGCGTTGATCGAGTACCGCGCGCGAGACGCGGAGCGTCTGTTGTCTCAGCTGGTGACAGTGCCCTTCGAAGAACGGGTGCATGCGGTGTTCTTCCCGGTACTGCAGCGCATCGGCGAGCTGTGGTCCAATGGCGAGGTCAACATCGCACAGGAGCACTACGCCTCGGCCATCATTCGCGATCAACTGGTCAGCATCCTGGTGGGCGTAGGCACGAAGAGCGCGCAGGATCCGCACGCGGTTTGCACGACTTTCCCGGGCGAGTTGCACGAAATCGGCGCGATGGCCCTCGGCGTACACCTCGGCCTGCGCGGCTACCGCGTCTCGTACTTGGGCGCGAACTTACCGCTGCCCGACCTGCTCGACTTTTGCGTGAAGCAAAAACCATCGCTCGTCTGTATCTCCGTCATCGCCGGCTTTCCTCGCACCGATCTGCAAGATTATGCAACGGCTCTGCGGGCCCAAGCACCGCCTTCGGCGCGGCTGGTGCTTGGTGGCAGCGGCGTGCGCACCACGCCACTCCCGGAAGTGGCCGGCGTCGAGTTCATCCCCAACTGGCACGACTTTTCGGCCTGAGCCTGGCTCGGCTCGTACCCCCCTTGCGATGCGGTCGACAAGTCGGCAGCGTGCGCGACCCAACCCATTGGAGGCGCAACATCATGAGCGACGTAAAATTCGAGAACGTCACCGCGAGCGCGGTGGCCAACGTCTACTTCGACGGCAAAGTCGTCAGCCACGCCATCCTCTTGCCCGACGGCAAGAAGAAAACGCTCGGCCTGATTTTTTCCGGTAGCTACGAGTTCGACACCCAGGCACCCGAGCAGATGCACCTTACCGCCGGAAGCGCGCGCGTACGCCTCAAGGGCGAAGCCGACTTCAAGACTTATGATTCAGGCCAGAGCTTTTTCGTCCCGGCCAACAGCGCCTTCGAAATCAGCGTCGACGGCATCGCGCAGTACGTCTGCCACTTTGGCTAACAGGCGAGGCTCAACGCCGACTCATCAGTCGTCGCCGAGAATGTCCGGCATGGCGCTCGTGGCGCTGTCGAGCTGCAGCACGCGCAACCCAGAACCCGAGTTCAGCTGCGCCACCGAGTTGACGTGGTGCACGAGGAAGTCACGGTTGTCGGTCACATTGAGATTCTGCATCTCCAGCGCACCGATGCGGTCCTCGGGGGTGAACGCTGGGTCCTCGACGCGCTCCATACTCAGCTTGTCGGGCCCGTAGCTCATGTACTGGGCACGAGTCTCGAGCAGCGTGTAGTCGTCGCCACGACGTAACTCCAAGGTCACCGCGCCGGTGACGCTGGGAGCGATCCAGCGCGTCAGTGCGTCCTTCAACAGCATGCATTCCGGGTCGAACCAGCGCCCTTCGTAGAGCAGGCGGCCGAGGCGACGCCCCAGGTTGAAGTACTGATCGAGCGTATTTTCGTTGTGGATGGCCGAGAGCAGGCGCTCGTACACCACGTGCAGGAGCGCCATGCCGGGGGCCTCGTAGATGCCGCGGCTCTTGGCGTCGATGACGCGATTTTCAATCTGATCGCTCATGCCCAAACCGTGGCGTCCACCGATGCGGTTCGCCTCGAGCATCACGTCGATCAGGCTCTCGCATCGACGGCCGTTGAGCGCGACGGGCACGCCGCGCTCGAACTCGATGGTCACTTCTTCGGGTGCGATTTGCACTTCAGCGCGATACGGCGCCACGCCCATGATTGGGTCGACGATCCGCATGCCGCGCGTCAGCAGCTCCAAGTCCTTGGCCTCGTGGGTTGCACCAAGCACGTTGGCGTCGGTGCTGTAGGCCTTTTCAGTGCTCATCGTGTACGGCAGGCCCTGAGCGACAAGGTACTCGCTCATCTCGGTGCGGCCGCCGAAGGCATCGACGAAAGCGCGATCGAGCCAGGGCTTGTAGATCTTGAGCTGGGGGTTGGTGAGGATGCCGTAGCGGTAGAAGCGCTGGATGTCGTTGCCCTTGTGGGTACTGCCGTCACCGAATACGTGAACGTCGTCCGCGCGCATCGCACGGATGATGGCCGTGGTGGTCACGGCGCGACCGAGCGGCGTGGTGTTGAAGTACTTCTTGCCACCGCTCGACAGGTGGAAGGCGCCGCACTGAATGGCGACGATACCTTCGCGTGCCATGGCTTCGCGACAGTCGACGAGGCGCGCCTGCACCGCCCCGTGGCTCATGGCGATGGGCGGAATTTCCGCCGGGTCTTTCTCGTCTGGCTGCGCGAGATCGGCGGTGTAAGCGTAAACCTGCATGCCCTGGCGAGCCAACCAGGCAACCGCGCAGCGCGTATCCAGTCCCCCCGAGAAGGCGATGCCGAGTTTCGTGCCGGTGGGCGGGAGCGAGCGATAAATACGACTCATGGCAGCCCCGCCTCTACAATCAGCGGCTAGAGCCGGCAAGGCCGCGCGCACCGGGGCCTAGCCGCGCCTCATTAGCCTGCGCCCAAGCCATCCACCAGTTCCTGCGCCTGCGCGAGCAGGCGGTCCACGGTCTCCTGCGTGAGCCCGAGCGCCCGCGCTGCCGCGAGGGCCGAGTCGTCTTTCGATTCATGCGCAGCGGCGGCGCCCACCCGTTCCGCCATCCAGTTCGCCAGCTCGACGACCGCCGCGGTCGGATGAACGTGCCCGTGGACCATGAAGTCATGGTGATGCTCGATGACCACGAGCAACTCGGGCGGCAACTTCCAGAGACGCGCCAGGGTTGCGCCAGCGGCCTGGTGCGCGCTCCAGATGGCTGCGCTCACGTCGTCGAACGCTGGCGGCTCCTGACCTCGCGGCACGGCTTCGGCGAAGGCAATCAACGCCCCGGCAACACCCACGTCGTGCAACAGCCCACACATGAAGACGTGTTCGTCATACAGCGACGTCTGGCGACTCACCAGTCGCGCCAGATGCGCCACGGCGGTGCTATGGCGGCGCAACTCGTCCATCTGGCGCTGGTATGCTTTCACCCGAAACACCCGCTGGTTCAGGCTGGCTTCGAGCAGAATGTCGGCGGTGCGCTGCTGCCCCAAGCGCACGAGGGCCTCTTCCAGGGACCGCACGGCCGCGCCCGTCGCGCTGGCGTAGGCCGCTGATTGAGCGAGCCGTAAAATCTCGGCGGCCAACAGCTGATCTTCTTCGAGCACGGCCGTGATGCGCCTGAGCTGGACGTCGGAGGAGCGCATCATGGCCAGCAGCTTGAGCGCCACCTCTGGAAGGCGCGGAGGCTTGTAGGTCGGCGATTTGAAAAGGGCGTGGAGGCGCCACACGACCTCGGCCATGTCGAGCACCTCGACCTCCTCGGGTCGTAGCGAAACGATGCCTCTGCCGAAATTCGGGTTGGCGTGGCTAATGGAGGTCATGCCGCTGCCGAAAGAAACGGACGAACTCGGAAAATCTGAAGCGCCGGGCCGGTTCAGGCGCTTTCGGCCCGAAGGAGCGGCCCAGGGGCGGACTCGATCCCCGCCCGGCTCACGTAGAGTGCCATCCCCAATAGATCGCGGAGCTCTTCGTACAAGCTAGGCTCAGCAGCTCCCCACGAGAACGCGGCCAGGCCCACGGCCTGGCCCGCGTAGGTCAAAGGCTCGACGACGACCATGCCGAGACGGGCCAGGTTTGCGTCGAGGCCGAGCGCCGAAGCCGGAAGCTCGCGCGCCGAGTCGAGCCGGAGACCTCCAGCCTTGTAAGCCACGATCTCCGACATCGAAGGATCTCGAGCGGTGGGGCGACTCACACAGAACGCGCTGATGCCAAGGGAGGGCAGGTGTTCTTCGAGCACCAGCTGCAACGCCCCCAGGTCGGAACGACCCACTTGGGCCAAGCACGCGCGGCCCACTTGCCGCATGCGAGCATAAATGGCCCCTGTGTGTTCGCGCGCCATGGCCACGGCTACTCGCGCCAAAAGCACTCGGCCCTCTTGAAAGAGATCTTCGAGCTGCGGCCGAAGGCTGGGCTGGACATCGGAACAGAGCAGCGCCTGCAGGCGAAGCGCGCTGAGTACGTCGTGGCAGATGAGCGGATCGCCGCCGTTGGTCTGGTGGAGGCGCGCCAAGCGCTCGAACTCCCAGAGAAACGCGCCACCCTGTTCCGAGTCGATCTGCGCCGCCAGAGCGTCGATCAAGCGCCCCTCCCAGTCGGTGGAGCCCGCCATGCGCCCCGCTGCTGCTCGCGAAAGCTGGGCACGGATGGCAGTGCGCTTTTCGATCAGCGCCAGCCGACACGTGCGCGCCAGGCGCGGTCGATCGGAGTCGAGCGTGCGCGAGTCGTTCTGGAGGCGCATCCGACAGCCGCAGGAGTCGCGGATGACGATCTGGGTGTCCACCGACTCGTTCTCGACACGGCGACGATCAGCGATGGCCATGAGCAGCGAGCGCGCCGCGGCTTCGCCTTGTTCGCGTGGTCGCTGCTTCACCGTCGAGAGCGGTGGATTCGATACTTGAGCGGTCGGAATATCGTCGAAGCCCACGACCGCAATCGGCTGCGGGACGCCGATGTTGCGGCGATGGAGTTCTTCCACCGCGCCGAGCGCCACGTCGTCGTTGAAACATGCGACGGCGTGCAACGTGCCGGGACGGAAACCGCGCTCGTCGAGCAGCGTGGCGACGCCGAGAGTTCCGTCCTCTCGGCGGAGGCCCCCAGTGACCACCAAACGTGCATCGAACGGCAAGCCATGCGCCTCGAGCGCTGCCTGATAGCCTGCGAAGCGGGCTTCAGACTCCAGACTTCCAGCCGGTCCGCGGAGGAACGCCACTTGGGTGGCGTGATGGACCTCGACGAGATGGCTGACGAGCTTGCGCACGCCGAAGCCGTTGTCGACCAACACGCTGGCGACGCCCGACACTGCCACACCGATGGTGATGATCGGGCGATTTTGGAGCGGCGCCAGAAACCCGGGCAGACTTTCCATGCCGGCGTAGTTGCTCAGGCAACCGCTCAAGACGATGAAGCCTTGCACGTCCACCTGTGGCAATGCGTCATAGACGAAGTTGCGTACCTCGGTGGCGGGCGCGCGGCCGAGCGCTCCTCCGGCGACGACCAGGACGTGCACGCCAGAGCGAGCAGCGACCTTGCGGACGCCTCCAATGATCTCGAGGTGGTAGTCCGACTCAATCTGGTCGAGCAGCACCGCGATTCGAGGAGAAGCCATTTCCGACATGGTGGAAGAAGAAGCGTAGCTGATCGCAGACAAGCGCGACCAGCGAAACGTGAAAGCGATTCCAATTTGGATGCGCCGGCAAAATTGCGTTCCCGCTAGCAGGCGCGAGAGATACCTACACGAGTTGCTTACCCCCTATCTCGGGCCTCTGGCGCTCTGTTCCTGCGCGCGAGGCAGTTTGCCGCCGACCACGCCGGGCAAGATCTCGACCGCCATGGGCAGTATCGAGCCCAGCGACCACCTGATCGATACTGTCTTCGAAGCCAACCAGAAGTATGCGAGGAACTTGGGCTATTGCCGCGAGCGCGTCGATTGCATCACGCCGCCCCGTCAACCCGCTCCTCCAGTGTGACTGGCAACATCTACTGCTACACTCGTTTCCCCGCGCATTTCTACGGGCATTTCCACGCACGCGAAGTCGGCAGAGCGAACCCTCGACCCATGAACGAAGCCGCCACGTTTCCCCCCTCGTCCAGAAGAGCAACCGTCGGACCCCGTTTCGCGGCCGAGCATGCCGATCTCGAAGCCTGGATCGACGAGACGCCGCGCCACGCGACCGTCAAGGACATGTACATCGACTCGTTCTTGATGATCGTCGAACGCTGCTGCGCGCAGCGCCCGACAGACAAGCGCTATTTCAGCTTCAAGGACTATCCGTTGCGCGATCTCATGCGCATGACGGTCGACTCGGTGGCCGTGATCTACCCGGACATCTCACCCAAAGAGGGCTTGGTGCGCATCGGCCGTCACGCCTATCCGACGCTGGCCAGCAAGACCATCGGCAAGGTGTTGTTCAGCGTGGCCGGTCGCAGTTGGGGTCGAACCCTCAACCTCTGTCAGAAAGCGTGGGAGGTCTCCATTCGGCCGGGTACGGTCCACCTCGCCGAGTTGACGGACACCAGCGCGCGCTTCGAGCTGCGGCAAATCTGGAACTTCACGGACACCTACCAGGTGGGCATCTTCGAAGGTATGATGGAATCGTTCGGCATGCGCGGCAGCGTCCACGCCGAGCCCAAAGGTCGTCGTTCAGACGCGGACATCGTCCTGAACTGGAAAGCGTGACGCTTCCCGTTCTATCGCTTGGCGAAGGGTTCGCCGACGAGGTCGAGCCAGCTCACTTCCCCCGACGAGATCTGCGATTTCGCAATCAGCGCTGGGCTGCGCGTGTCGGCCTGGGCGAGCTCGACGACGAGGCCTGGCTCACCCACTTCGCGCAGTTTCGGCCGCTGCCCGACAACCTTGAGCGGCCGCTGGCACTTCGCTATCACGGCCATCAGTTCGACGTCTACAACTCGGCACTCGGCGACGGACGCGGCTTCTTGTTCGCGCAGCTCGTCGACTCGGAAGGACGTCTGCTCGATCTGGGCACCAAAGGCAGTGGCCGTACGCCCTACTCACGCGGGGGCGATGGCAAGCTGACCCTCAAAGGCGGAATTCGCGAGGTCTTGGCGAGCGAAATGCTCGAGGCGCTCGGCGTCTACACGTCCAAATCGCTCAGCCTGGTCGAGACGGGCGAAGCTCTAGAGCGCGGCGACGAACCCTCGCCGACGCGCTCTTCGGTGCTCGTGCGCCTCAGCCACTCGCACGTGCGCATTGGCAGCTTTCAACGGCACTACGCGGAAGGGCGCGAAGATCGAGTGCGTCAACTGCTCGAATACTCCGCCGAGCACCTGTTGCCCGAGCTCGGCGCGCACGCGAACTTACCATGGGCGTTCTTGCGCGAAGTCTGCCTGAGAAGCGCACGGCTGACGGCAGAATGGTTGGTGGCGGGCTTCGTCCACGGCGTGCTCAACAGCGACAACATGACCGTGACGGGCGAAAGCTTCGACTACGGTCCGTATCGCTTCCTCCCCACCTACGATCCGGATTTCGTCGCCGCCTATTTCGACCATTCGGGGCTCTACGCCTATGGACGCCAGCCACGCGCGGTTTACAGAAACCTGCTGCGGCTCGCCCAGTCGCTTTCGCCGCTGGATCCGAATGCCAATTGGCAGAGCGCGGTCGACGGCTTCGTCGACGAACTCCGACGGGCGCGTACGCGGCTGCTCCTCGGTCGACTCGGGCTCGCGTCGGCCGACCCCGATGCCGACGAAATGCTTGCCGAAGCGCTCTGGGATTTCATGGGTCAGACGCAGATTGGTTTCGAGGGCTGCTTGTTCGACTGGTGGGGCGGCGAACTCGGCGCTGCAAAGGCGCTGCAGGGGCCGCGCGGTGCTTTCTACCGGCTGCCCGAGTTCGCAGGCGTGCGCCAACTCCTCGCCCAGCGTGCACCGACGCACGCTGAAAAACTCGCGTTGCCCTACTTCCAAGCGCCCGAGCCCGTCAGCCTGGTCATCGAAGAGATCGAACGAGTCTGGACCGCCATCGATCAGCGTGACGACTTCGCGCCGTTCACCAAGACGATCGGCGAGATCCGAAGCGCCGGAGCTGCGCTCGGACTGGCACACCACGAATTCGGGTCCTAGACCCCGCCGCGAGCGCTTGAGCATCGCGTTTCAGAGAAAGCTCAGCTTGTCGCGGTGCCTGGACTGCAGCTCGTTGTAGTCCGCTTGATCGAGGCCCAAGGCTTGTGTCGTTGTGCGTAGGACCGTGACCTCGTTGGAAGTGATCGAGCCATCGGCAGCGGCCATACCGAGCAGAACGTCGAGCACTTCGATTCGAAAATCGCGATCGGTCTCTTCGCGGAGGGCGCGAGTGAAGCGCGGCACGAAGGCCGTACTGAAACGCACGACGTGCTGCTCGAGTAGCTGCGCGATCGCTTGGACGCCCGGCGCATCGAGACCGTGGATGCGTCCAAGTTCGGCGCGCAGGTGAACTGCCTCCGCTGGACTGAATTTGCCGTCGGCGTAGGCCATCGCGCCGAGTAGGCCGGCAATGGCGCCAACGATGCGCGCCGTCGATTCGTCAGCGCCGGGAAGCCTCGAGCGCACCGCCCCCCAAAGGATCTCTGCCTCGTCCGCGGCCATGGTCGGCTGAAGCTAGCGGCCTTTGCCGCCCCTCTCAACCGGGCCGCTCCGCTCAAAAAGGCAGCCAAGCTCGCGGATACCCGAAAGCCGGCAGCACGCTCCCCAAAGGGAAGAAAAACAAGGGAGCCGTCGCCATCATCCAGACGAAAGTCGCCGCGTTGCCGAGCGCGCGAGGCATGCGACTTTGGACCCGCGTCTCGACGAGCACCGCCAGCCCTTGCAGCAAGAAGAACGCCATCATGGAGCCCAGGATCCCGCCCGAAGTACCAATGATGCCCGCCCCCGCGCCGACGGCGCCGAAGACGAAGTACTCGTGTAGAGCGCCACTGACGGCGAAGACGGTAACGACGACGAGCGGGGCGGGAAACCTCCGCGGCAGCTTGAGCGCGACGTGCTTGAGCAAGAAGCGCGCGATGAACTTGTTCCAGCGGCGACTCCAGAATTCTCGCGGTGAGCGCGACAGCAAAGGAGCGTCGAAGGCGGGCTCGACGTCACAGCCAACCGCGAGCGAAAGGGCCGAGATGAGCTGGGCCAGCGCGGTGAAATTCAGGACGAAGAACAAAATTAGCGCGACGACCGGCCAAGCCCCAAGCGGCTCGCTCCTGGGCAAGACGACGCGATCGAGCAATTCCCAGGTCGCACGTTCACCGGCAGCCCAGAGGAGCGGTCTCCACGCTCGAGCGCGATTTCGAGTTCGCCGCGCGGCGTCATCGGGCCGACAGCGGACCACCGGAATCAATAGCCAGAGCGTGGTTTCGAGTACCGAAGGATTGCGCCGCCCGACGAACGCACGCAAATCCAAAAGCCGCACGCTGACAATGACGGCCCAGGCAGTAACGACCGTGCTCGAAAAACCGTGTTCGGGACAGGTCAACGGCGCGCAAAGGGCAAGCAACGCCGCCAGCGCGAGCGGCCCGGTTGCGCGACTTCGCAGCGCCAAGCCGAGCGCCACGGCCAACAGACCCCACGGAACGAGCCACGGAACGATCACGAAAGACGCGGCGCCCGCGCGACATCGTGGATACTACGTTCGACGGCCGAGCAGCGATCTTGCACGAACGCGAGGCCGGCTTCGTCGGCGATCTCGGCGGCCTCCTCCGACTCGATGCCGAGCTGGAGCCACAACGCATGCGCGCCGATGGCAACGGCGTCCCGGGCGATCGCGGGCGCCTCGGCAGCAGGCCGAAAGACGAGCACGACGTCGATCGGAAACGGAATATCGCGCAGCGACGCATAGACCTTCTCGTCGAGCAGTTCACCCGAGACAGTCGGGTTGATTGGTACGATGCGAAAGCCGTGCGCTTGCAAGGTTGCTGGCACACGAGCCGCCGCCTTGCTCGGATCGCGACTGAGACCCACGACGGCCCAAGTCGAATACTGACGAAGAATTCTCTCGGCTGTCTCCACCCGACGAGCCTGCCCCACTCGCCCGATGATTTCGAGGCGCTCGACGTCGATGCGGGAGATTTCGCATTCGAATGCTACGAATCGGAGCTTGCTCGGAGAGGGCTGGCGCGAGGCGAGGGACCCAACCGAGGCACAGCGGAACGGCGATTTCGGTGGGTCAGGACGGTTTCGGACCACCCATTCCGACCCGGGACCAGCCGTTTTTCGTCAGTCGCCGGCCGACCGAGGCTCGAGATCCGGTCGCTTGCGCGTCGCTGCTCCAGCCTAAAAACGCTGAAAGTCGAGAATCTTTCTCCGGACCTCGCACCCTTGGCTGGAATGTGTCAATGGTCTCGACCCGCCGCGGTAGGTGGCGGCGCCATTCCCACTCGGAATGGCTTTGAAGAGAGAAGCGAGACAATGAGTAAGAAACTATTTGTGGGCGGCCTCAGCTGGGGCACCGATGACCAATCGCTCCGTGCAGCGTTTGAAAAGTTCGGAGTTGTTGAAGATGCCACGGTCATTGCTGACCGCGATACGGGTCGCTCGCGCGGCTTCGGTTTCGTCACCTTTTTGGATGACACCGCAGCAGAGGCAGCAATCAACGGCATGAACGGCGCAAGCCTCGACGGTCGTACGCTGAACGTGAACGAGGCGCAGGAGCGCAGCGCTCGTGGCGGCGGCGGCGGCGGCGGCGGCGGCGGCGGCGGCGGCGGCGGTCGTGGCGGCGGCGGCGGCGGCGGTCGTAGCGACCGTGGCGGCGGCGGCGGCGGCGGTCGCGGCGGTAGCGATCGCGGCGCGCGCTGGTGAAAAACACACCGCCCTCGCTAACGCAGGGGCGATGAGAGAACGGCGAGCACCTTCGGGTAGCTCGCCGTTTCTCATTTCGCGCGGAGCCACGGGTTTGGGGTCACCGCGAAGGCAGTGGGGCGCGCCAACTGCGAGCAGGGACGTCGGGACGCCGGCGCGGCGGATCCGACGAGCGCAAGAGCGGCAGGGTCGCGAAAGTCCGTCCGGTCTTCGGATCGACCAATTCGTGGGAGTTCGCATAAACCCGCGCCGTACGATGCAACAGGCCAAGGGCCCTGCCGAGCGGCATCGACTGGTAGCTCTCGGGGTAGCGACGCGCGAGTTCTTCACTGACGCGGGGGGCGAAGCGACCGCTCATCGCCGGGAAGAGGTGGTGCTCGACGTGGTAGCCGAACCCCAACGTGAAGAACGAAAACCAACGCGGCGTCGTGACCGTCAACGAGTTGGCCAGAGCGTCGTTCTGGGCCGTGAGCGGACTCAAGCTGTGGTTGGTGGTGATGTGCATCATCACCACCACGTTCGCGCAAGCAAGCGGGACGAGATACGCGAACACGAAGGCGCCGAAGCCGATGTTCACGGCCAACGCGGTCCAAAAAGCAACGCCCAGAGCGGTCTCGAGGTAGGCACGTCGTGCACTCGAGCGATCGAGATAGCCGCGCCGCGCGGCAGCGAACAGCATGTGTATGCTCTGCACGCTGAGCCCCACCAGCAGAGTGACGATGCCGCGGAGCCGCCCGAGGCCGGGAGCGCCGAACTCGACCATGGCGCGCGCCTGCTGCTCGTGCTGGTATTCCGCAAGCGTCGGGTAGGCGTCGGGATCCCGACCGGGCTGGTTAGTGTGCCCGTGGTGCTCGCGATTGTGCCAAGCCACCCACAATGTGGGAGACAAGCAGAACGGCAAGAAGCCCAGGAAGCCCACCAAGCTACGCGCAGCGCGTCCGCGCACGATCGCGCCGTGCAGCGCCTCGTGAGCCACGAAGGCCAGGCCAGCAAAGCAAAGCCCTAGCAGCGACGAGAGCGCAAAACGGAGCCAGAGCGAGTCGCTCCGGCAGATGGCGAAGGTGATGGCCGCAATCAGCAAGGCATGAGTCGGCAGCCAGAACAGCCGCGACCTTGCCACCGCGAAGATGTCGGTGGCAATAGCCCGCCGAACCTCAGCGCCGACTCCGCGTGACGAAGACCGAGAAACAGCAACGTCGTCCATACACACCAGCATGGCACTCGCAAACGCAGCGACCGTCACGTTCCCGTCAGGAAAAAACCAGCGACTCTTCGACGATGGCGGCCCTGGGGTGCGGCGCTTGTTGAGCCTACCCGTAGAATCACACTGACCACGGTTTCCGTCGCCCCCGAGCGAGTGCTAGGGCTCTGCCGTGCCGCGCCCCTGGACCCTGCTCGACTCGGTCGCCACGCCCGAAGGGCTGCTGGAACTGCGCCGCCGCGGCGAACGCGACTTCATGATCAGCATCGCGGGGCGCGTTCTCATGACCAGCATGATCACGCGTTCGGAGCTGACGCTCGCCGAACGGGGCTGCGGCGCCATCGCGCACGTGCGTGCGCCCCGTGTGTTGCTCGGTGGGCTGGGCCTCGGCTTTACCTTGCGCGCCGCGCTCGACGCTTTGCCAAGCCAAGCTCGCGTCGTCGTCGCGGAATTGAATCCGCGCGTCGTCGAGTGGTGCCAAGGTCCCGCCAGCGGCGCCGCAAGCGCGGCTGCCCTGGACCCCCGCGTCGAATTCGTCGCCGGCGACGTGACCGAGGAAGTCCGTCGTGTTGCGGAAAATCCAGGGCTTCCCCGCTACGACGCCATCTTGTGGGACCTGTACGTCGGGCCAGGGGACGCCCCCGCGGCCGAGCGCGATCCGCTCTACGGCAAGACCAGCGTGCGGCGCGCGTTCGCCGCCTTGAGCCCGCGCGGCGTCTTCGGCGTTTGGGGCGAAAGCCCGACGCCGACGTTCGAAACACGCTTGAAGAAAACCGGCTTCACGACCGAACTCGTGCGCACGAAGGGCGGAGGTTTGCACCACCTCGTCTTTCTGGGCACGCGTCCGCTTTCGTGACTCCTTCGTTAAGTCGTCACTCGAGCGTGCGTGTTTCGGCACGAAGCTGCGCTCGAAGTTGGCCCGAAACCTCGGCTTCGCCGCACATTCCTTGCGCATGTGGGTTCCAGTCAGCATAACCCGCCCCATGAGTCGGATTCATCTCATCGGTGGCGAAAAAGGCGGCGTCGGCAAGAGCACGGTCGCGCGCGTGTTGACCCAGTGGTGCATCGATCGGAATCATCCGTTTGCCGCTGCCGATGCCGACGTGTCGCACGGCTCACTCACCCGCGCTTACGGCGAATTCAGCCAGCCGATTGATCTGACTTCCTTCGCCAGCGCCGACGAAATCATGGATCGGGCTTTGGCCGCGGATCGGCGCGTGATCGTCGACTTGCCCGCCCAGAGCGCACGCCTACTCGAGAGCTGGCTGGAGAGCGGCGACGTCCTCCGTTTTGCTCGCGAGGCCGGCGTCAGCCTCACGCTCTGGCACGTGAGCGACGGTGGATTCGATTCGGTGAAGGAGTTCGGTCGCGTGCTCGATCGCTTCGGCGATCAGCTGCGCTATGTCGCCGTGAAAAACGCTGGCCGGGCGCGCGACTTTCGGCAGTTCGACGAATCGGAAGCCAGCAAGCGCCTCGAAGCCTACGGCGGGCGGGTCATCACTCTGCCGGAACTCGACTCGGCCACGATGTACGCAATCGACAGCAGCGGGGCGAGCTTGTGGTCCGCGGCCCATCGCGGCGAAGGCGAAGGCTCGCTCAAGCCGATGGAGCGACAGCGCACGCGCCTCTGGCTCGATCGCTGCTACGAGGCCATTGAAAGCCTCGGCGACACAGTCTGAGGCGAGAACACGTCGTCTGACGCGCCAGAGCGCAGTCTGATTCGCGGAGCGCGGTCGCTTCTAGCGACGGCGTGCGCGACGACGATTCGATTTCTTTCCTTGGCGGGGAGCATCCTCGGTTGCTCCCCCGGGACTCGATGGTGTGGGTCGTCCGTCGTCGAATTGCACACGCCCGGGGCCTGTCCCGTGACGTGCTCCAGCCGCCGGTACGGCGCCGCCCGCGGCAGCAAGGGGCCGCGAGCCAGCAGGATGCGGCATCGGCCCCCCGCCACCTGAAAGTGCTCTGGACGAGCCGCCCGGCCTCGACGAGCCAGGCGCTGCGGAGCGCGCTTGCTGAGAATCTCCTGGCCTCTGAGGTCCCTGCGCGCCCGGTCGCGGGGAAGCCGGTCCGCCGGGGCGCACGGCGCCCGGGCGCGCGCCTCGCGGCCAGTCACCGGTCGGCGCCCGTAGGCTACGGTGCGACGTTGGAATGACGATCTCGACGCGACGAGGGCGCGGAGCGCCGGGCGCCGTGGGCGAACTAGGTTGACGGTTGACGGCGCCGGCACTGGGACCGCGTGTGCCCCCGCCCTGCGAGCGTTCGCGGCGGCGTTGCTCGTCTCGATTGGCCTCGCCCACGAGTGCCAAGACGAGATCCGTGTCGACGCGCTTGTTCGAGCCACGTACATGCCCAGTCAGTCGCGTCTCGGGAGTGAGGGTATTCTGCTCGAGAAGATTCCAAATCTCTTCGCCGTACGACAGCCGTCGACTGCCCGGCACGAAGCGCGACACGAAGCGATGCAGATTGTCGACGTCGCGCAGCAGCAACTTCCGAGCATTCAAATTGCGTGCAGGATCGACCGCTTGCGGGAAGTCGATCACCACTGGTCCGCCGGCGCCGATGAGGACGTTGAAGTCCGACAAGTCGCCGTGCACCACTCCGGCGCATGCCATGCGCACGACCTGCTGAATCAGAAACTGGTAAATTTCAGATGCCTCACCGGGAGCGAAGCGCACGTCGCCGAGCCTGGGAGCGGGCATGCCAGCGTCGTCTTTGACCAGCTCCATGACCAAAACGCCCTCGAGGTAGTGCAACGGAGTGGGCACGCGCACCCCTGCGTAATGAAGCTTGTAGATCGTGTCGACTTCGGTATTGCGCCACGACGCTTCGTCTTGATCACGACCGTGACGTGAGCGGTTGTCGATGGCCCGCTGGTCACGGCTGTTCCTGACTTTTCGCCCCTCGGTGTAGTCGGCGCGATGCTTGAAACTCCGATTGTTGGCGTCCTTGTAGACCTTGGCGACGCACTCCTGACCGCCCGATTTGACGAGGTAGATTTGTGCCTCTTTGCCGCTCATCAACGGCCTGAGGACCTCGTCGATGATTCCATCGTCCACGAGGGCAATCAGCTCTTCTGGCACACGCATCGTCTTTGGCTCTCCTGGGAAAGCGTCCGAGCCGATGGATCCGAGGCCAGCGAACTCCGGACTGATCCCTTCGGGGTTTAGCACATCCAAACGCGACGAGCGCGCGAAATGCGTCTACTCGGGCGTGGCTGAACTGCCGCCGCTCAGCTCGACGTCGACCTCTGGTTTGCCCCGATAAAATACCTCACCTCGGCCAGAAACTGCGCCGGTCAAACTGTCAGCGGCCGCGACGCGCGCCACGGAGCCGCCCGACAATTCGACGCGCACCCGCGCGGCGGAGCACGAAAGAGCGTCCAAGTCGCCGCCGCCACTCAGCTCCACCTGGAGTTCGGTTGCCCGACCTTGCACGCTGAACTCGGACCCTCCGCTGCCGTCGAGCGCTAGCTCGCGCGCGTCGAGACCATCGATGCTTGCCCGCGCGCCGCCGCTGAGTTCGACGAGCAAACTGGGCGTCGTGAACGGCTCGATGGCGAGCTCTAGTCCGCCCGAGCCAGACACTTCTCTCAATTCTGGTGTGACGACTTCGATGCGAACGGGCCGCGTGGGATAGATGCCACCGACGCTCGCCGGCAGATCGACGCTCAACAGATCGCCGTACTGATCGATCCGCAGTTCATCGACGATGTTGTCGTCCCCGCTGATGCGGAGTGCTGGCTTGTCGCCCTGCGTCACCGTCACGTCGAACCCACAGCACACGGCAAGGCGTCGCAGGGGTTCGACTTCGGGCTCGCGAGTGACGATCTCACCCGAACCGTGCAGGCCACAGTCAGAAAGAAGCAGAAAAAAGGCGCGCGTCAGCAATGGTTGGATTTTCATGATCTGGACTCAATGGTTCGCTTGGAGCGCATCCAGCAAAGATCGAGCGTCGCGTTGTCGATAGCTGCCCGGTTGAGCATCGGCGAAAGGCCCGCGCGGCTTCCTGCTTGCGCCCCAGGCGCAAGAGGCACAGAGCCGAATTGTAGCGAGCCTCGGCGGACAGACGCCCCGGGGAACTTGCCCCGGTCGCTCGCGTTGTGTTCAAAGGCAGCGCTGCATGTTACCCGCTTGGTGTCATGCCTCAGCGCGTTCTCATCGTCGGCGCCGGCTTTGCCGGTATCAATTGCGCCAAGCGTCTCGGCAACGAAAAAGACGTGGAGGTGACGGTCATCGACCGGCGCAACCATCACTTGTTCCAGCCCCTGCTCTACCAGGTGGCAATGGCGGGACTGAGTCCGGCGGACATCGCCGTGCCGATTCGCAGCTTGCTGTCCAAGTTTCGCAACGTGCGCGTCGTGCAGGCCGAAATGACGGGCCTGCATTTCGATGCCGACGGCCAGGGCCGTGTGCGCGCCGGGGACCATGATTATCCGTTCGACTCGTTGTTGCTCTCGGCGGGCGCTCAGCATGCCTACTTTGGGCACGAGGACTGGGAACCGCTGGCGCCGGGCCTGAAGAACCTTGAGCAAGCGACGGAAATTCGCCGTCGAGTGCTCAGCGCCTTCGAGCGAGCCGAAGAAACGACCGACTCCGACGAACGCCGCGCAGCCCTGAGCTTCGTCGTCGTGGGCGGTGGACCCACCGGTGTCGAGTTGGCGGGTGCTCTCGGCGAGATGAGTCGCTTCACGCTGTCGCGCGACTTTCGCTCCATCGATCCCAAGCTGACTCGGGTCATCCTGATCGAAGCGGGGCCGCGCATTCTGCCCTCGTTTTCGGCCGAGTTGTCCGGTCGCGCCACGCGCGATCTCGAGCGACTCGGCGTGCAGGTGTGGACCCAGAGCCTGGTGACCGGCATCACCAAGGACGGCGTCGAGTTGGCTGGTGAGCAAATTCGCGCCAGCACGGTGCTCTGGGCGGCAGGCGTGCAAGCTTCGCCGACGGGCGCTCTCACGGGAGCCGAGCAAGATCGCGCAGGTCGCGTCGTGGTCAAAGACGATTTGTCGTTGCCCGCACACCCCAACGTATTCGTCGCTGGTGATCAGGCGTCGGTGAAGAGCGGACTGGACGGCAAGTTCTTGCCGGGTGTCGCGACGGTGGCTCTGCAACAAGGCGTGTTCGTCGCCAAGACGATTCTTGGCGACATGAAGGGCAAGCCGCGGACGGATTTTCGTTATTGGGACAAGGGCCAGATGGCGACGATCGGACGGCGGCGCGCCGTCTTGTCGAGTGGCAAGCTCGAGTTGAGTGGCGTGCTCGCCTGGGCGGCCTGGCTGCTCGTGCACATCTACTACCTGACAGGCTTCAAAAACCGCCTATTCGTGCTGATTCAGTGGGGCTACAGCTACCTGACGTTTGCCCGCGGAGCGCGGCTGATCGTCAGCAAAGAATGGCGCTCGTATCGCTCTCGAGCCGCCGAGGTCCCGCCCCCCGCAAGCTGACGTCTTGGCGGAGCGCCCCGAGTTCGGTCATGCTCGGGCAGCCGTGGCTCATTTGGTCGTCTCTCCAGGGCTCGTCTTGCCCGATCAGGAACTCTCCTGGGTTGCAGTCCGTTCGAGCGGGCCAGGAGGGCAGAACGTCAACAAGGTCTCGACCAAGGTAGAGCTCCGCTTCGATGTCGTGCAGAGCGCGGTACTTTCCGACGGCGTGAAATCACGCCTGCTCGCTTCGGCAGGCAAGCGTATCGACGCCACGGGTTGCTTGATTTTGACCTGTGACGTCACGCGCTCTCAAACGCAAAACCTCGAACTCGTTCGCAGCAAGCTGGCCGCAATGGTGCTGAGCGCCTTGACCCCGCCGCGCAAACGTCGGCCGACGCGTCCGACGAAAGCCAGCAATCAGCGGCGCCTGACTCAGAAGTCGATGACGAGCCAGAAGAAGGCCGACCGCCGCGGCGGAGATTGACCCCCGCCCGGCCTGAGCGGCGGATGCCGCCCTGGGCGACGAGTTCAGTCCGCAGCGCGCAGCGTCGCTTGTTCGATCTCGGCGTAGTCCGTGCCAGCGCAGCCCGGAGTGCTAGCGCCACCGTCGTCGGGTGACACCTCTTGCTTGCCGCAATCGGCAGGCGTGCCTTCGAAAACGGTGAGTACGCCGCTCGTCACATCCAGGGCCCAGTTGACGTCATAGCCGAACTGGAAGGTCGCCACTTTGCCCGCGTCGAACACGAAGCCCGAGATGCCGGTCTCCTGCTCGAAGACGTCCGCCTCGAAGGTCGCGGCCAAGTAGGCATCGCGAAACACATGAAGAACGCTGGGAGCGCCAGCGGGGTCGAGTTCGATGTTCGCAGAAAGTGCCCACTTCCCATCGATACGTCCGTCTGCTGATTCGGCGCGCGAAGAGAGTTCGAGAGTGACCGTCTCCACGTCGGACCAGGCGCCGTCGAGGTAGCAGATGCGCGAGACTTCGCTGTCGAGCGCAAGACCCGTCTTGTCGCCGTTCTGCCAGGTGAGATCCAAGTCGATGGGCTCGTCGACCAAAGCGACGAGTTCCGCGCCCCAGTCCGAATCGGCCGGGATCAGGTAGCCGTGTTCGCAAGATTCGACGGGAAAATGACCGAACTCGAGCCCCATGGCGGAAACACTCGCGCCGTCGTTGCCCTCGACCATGCCGCTGATTTTTCCCGAAACGCTGCCCGGCAAGAAACCCAGCTCGAGATTGTTCTGAATGCTCTCGCCATTTTCGGGGGTGACGACGGTGACGTCGAACGAGCCCTCGAGTTTTCCGGGGGACAGCTCAATCGATGTCTCGACCAGACGGGCCGCGCTGGCTCGGAACACGGCTTCGAAGTCGTCGTCGAACGCGCCGTTGTCACTCTTGACGTGCACGTTGGCCGTGAAGCGCAACTCGTCTTTGCAAGGCCCGTCTTCCGAAAGCGCATTCTCCATGCCGCCGTCGCCCTCTTTCGGTTCGAGGTCGACCAGTTCGAGAGTGGCTTCGTCGGCCGTCACGTCGAAGGCGATGGTCGACTCACCAGCGGCCGGCGCCAGCTCGACCGAGGTCTGGTTCGACGCCCACGCAAGCGACGCCGCATGCGACCCCTGTGCGAGCGCGATCACCTGCGCACCGGTGAAGCCGAGCGCCGTGGCTTCGGCCACGCCGATCTTCTTCTTTGACTTGACCTGGCAAGCGCCACCTTCGGAGTTGGTCCCGCCATCACCGTCGGCGCCAACCTGTCCACCGAACTGCCCATTGGTGCAGCCGGCGGCGAGGCCCATGAAAAACAAAACCGAAGTCAGCTGAAGTCGTAAGCGCATTTGGAAATCTCTCCTCAATCCCAGAGTTTCATCAAAGGTGCCCTGCAACCATGCGCATTGTGCACTTATTTTCTATTGAATTGCCCAGACGAGTGCAGTTCGCCACTATTGTCGGGTGCAATGGGACCTTCTGAGTTCGGAGCTCGTTCGCGCGCTGCGCGGCAAGCGCACCCAAAAGCAGCTGAGCCAGAAGCTCGGCTGTCGCAGCAACGTGCTCTTTGCCTGGGAGAATGGGCGGGACTCGCCTTCCGCCCGCAAGTTCTTCGAGCTCTGCCACGCGACAGGCAAGCCCCCTATGGCCATCCTGGCCCAGTTCAAGCGCGGTGAGCCGGAAAGCTCGGTCCTGACCCAAGCGGGCACGAGCGAATGGCTGCGCCTGCTCGCCGGCAACCGCAGCGCACCCGAACTCGCGCGCGGGCTCGGACGCGATCGCTACGCCGTCGGACGCTGGCTGCGCAGTCAGACGGAAATGCCGCTCCCCGTGTTGCTGGAGTTCATCGAGCTGACCACTCTCGGCCTGCTCGACTTTCTCGCCTGCGTCGTAGACCCCAGTTCCCTCCCCCAAGTCGCGCTCAGCTACCAAAGACTCGAAGCCGCTCGCGCCTCGGCGCGAGAAAAACCTTGGTCCCACGCCATCGTCCACATGGTCGATCTCCCCTCGTACGCGCGCCTTCCGCGCCACGAGCCCGGCTGGTTTGCGTCGCGTCTTGGCATCACGACCTCGGACGAACAGGAGTGCTTGGCTCTGCTCGTTCAAATGGGACGTCTCAGCTGGAACGGCGCCTGCTATCGCAGCACGGCCGTGCTCAACGTCGACACCCGGAGCGATGCCGAGGCCACGCGCCAGTTGGCAGCTTTCTGGATGCGACAAGGTGCCGAGCGCGTGGCGACGGGCGGCAGCGGACGCTTCGCTTTCAACACCTTCGCCGTCAGCCGCAAGGACTTCGAGCAGCTTCGCGAACTACAGAGCCGCTACTTTGCCGAGCTGCGCAGCTTGATTGCGGAGTCGAACGTCGCCGAAGCCGTAGCCGTGGCGACCTTCCAGCTCTATCCGTTGTTTGTCGAACCGGACGGCGAATAGAACGACGCTTGTGGACGGCGCGGCCGACTCGGGCAGCGATGCCGACATGAGCGCCGACGTCGACGACGACTCCGCTATTGGCGCCGTAGATGCCGACAGCGGCAGCAGCGGCGGAAGTCGCCCCAAGGGGCCGTACTCGCTGCCTGCGGGCTACACCAAGGCGGAGCTGGGCGGCTGGAAGCTGGGTCCGCCAGTCACAGGGAACTCGGCGGGTGCTGGTGACGAATGTGGCGCCGAAATCATCGGCGTGGGGCGCGACTTCAAGCGCGGCGACGACGCGGGCAAAACCTACCAGGGTCAACCGCTGCCCACTGGACATGCGGAGAGACCTTCACCTTCGAA
>Ga0105048_10000048_pt1 | contig 150338 bp, 155 predicted proteins | sample MAT05_FD_78382 | JGI IMG/M metagenome (GOLD analysis project Ga0105048, IMG submission 78382) | Freshwater microbial communities from Lake Fryxell liftoff mats and glacier meltwater in Antarctica - MAT-05 | ecosystem: Environmental > Aquatic > Freshwater > Ice > Liftoff microbial mat | place...
CTACTTTATTACCTATATCTTTCCTTGGCTCTTTGTTCAATTCTATCTTCTTCGCCTTTGGTAGTCATTAAAGCAATGTATCTATCGTAAAATGGCATCGCCTCATCTTCACGTTTTAAATCGTACAATGCATCACCGTGGATTAAAAATGCTTCTTCCAGTTTAGGATAACACATATTTACGAAGCCAGCGATTTTTGCACATTTCTCCAATGAATCTGCCTTATACAAAAACATTGAATAACGGGTGATCCATGGACCCAAAGAATCTGCTTGTTTCTGATCGAAATTATCCCTCACAATTTTATTGAAGGCATATTCATCTTTTGCTTCGATGAGTGATTTATTTAATTTATATACAAATGCTCCATCCATGTATTCAATCGCTTCCTGAAAACTATTTCCAAGGTATGCATCATCAGCAAGAAATATTGCAACCCCTAAAAGATTATAGGCAGTTTTGGCCTGAGTGATAATGGGTACATATTCTACCAGATTATATAATTCTGCGGCTTCACGAATTTGTTTTTTACGCAATGCAGCTTCTCCTCCCTGTTCGGCTTCTTTGCTTGGGTCATGCGTAAAACTCGACATCATACCAAGTTTTTTACTATCCCATGAATAATAATTGATGGTTTCAACAGCTTTATATTTTACATGCGACTGAAAAAACAATGTATCGTTTCGGAAATAAACTTTTGCATCGGTTCCGTTGTACCCATCGTACTCTTTTCCGAATTTTGAAATGATCTTATAATTTTCTCCTCCCATGTCGTAACCAAAACCAATAGGTTGATTGTTATCGCCTGATAAAATAAACCCTAATTCAGAAACTCCGGGGGGTAACATTTCTTCGGGGATGCTATCCACAATCATAAAACCTGTATAGGTTACCTTTTGTGAAAAGGAGAATGCGGAATGTAGAATGAAAAAAAGAAAAACGATTCGATGCATACGTTTCGGTTTATTATCAAATATAGTGATTTAAAGGCAAATATTGAGCCCTTAAGCAAAGGAAGACTCATGTCACAAATAAGCGGCACCGTCCGCCACGGCGGAGTAGAGGCATCCTTTGTTTCTTTACAATGATAACTTTTCGTAGCCGTTGGAAACGACGGGCAATTACCCGTCGCTACAACCGTGTACCAAGGTGTTTTATAGAAAAAAAATAATACGCGAATAGCTGTCCGCCGCAGCGGAAAGCCGCCATAAAAATCTACCCCTTTAATCTTACTCTTGGATCTACCACTGCATATAAAACATCAACAATAATGTTGAGTAAAACAAAGATGCATGTAATTGTAATTACCGAACCCATTACCACAGGATAATCCAATTTCTGTAATCCATCTACCAATGTTTTACCTAAGCCCTGCCATCCAAAAATATATTCAATAAAAACGGCCCCGGCCAACATTCCACCAAGCCAACCAGAAATAGCGGTGATCAACGGATTCGCAATATTGATCAATGTATGCTTATACAAAATTTTATTGGTAGATAATCCCTTTGCTTTTGCTGTTCTAATAAAATCCATTTTCTGTACTTCCAATAAATTATTTCTTGTTAATTGTGCAATTACCGATAATGGCCTTATTCCCAAAGTAAACGCAGGTAAGATTAAATTTTGTAACGATAGGTATTTTTCACCAGTATATTCATCTACATTGTATAAACTTCCCCAGGTAGGTAATCCGGTAACGGAATGTAAAACATAACCGAGCAGCCAACTGATTAAAATCGCCGCAAAAAAAGAAGGCAGCGCCATTCCACCCGATGCCAGAAATATAATTATTCTGTCTATAAATGTGTTTTGATACTTCGCTGCAAAAATCCCAAGGATAATTCCGATAATGGTTGCAAAAAATATGGCTGTGAATGCCAAAACTATGGTTCCGGGCATTGATTTGGAAATTGTTTGCGATACAGAACGATTGGTTTGAAAACTTTTCCCCAAGTATGGAAGTTTAAACATCCAATATTTTTCTGAAGTGGAAATAAATTTTGCTCCATCTCTTTTTACTTCGTTGGGATAGACAGAAATAAGGGAAAGGTCATTGGCATAGAACAAAACTTGTTTCCAAACTGGTTGATCCAAATGATAAGTTTTTTTAATCTCGTCTACTATTTTTTGATCGGTATTTTGTCCGGTCATTTCGTATACCGCTTTTCCATCTTTATTGATAAAGCTGAAGAAAATAAACGAAAGAGAAAAAATGACAGAAATAACAATGAGTAATCCGTACAGTGTTTTATTTAGGATATATCGGATGCTCATTTGAATTTCTCTTTAGCCCAAATTTAGTCATCCTGTCCGCCTATGGCGGATCAGGATCTGTAAACGCATTGTTGAAGTATTGAAGAAGTTTCGCTATTGATTCAAACCTACTTCAAATAATTCTTCTGCAATTTTTCTATCGTTGGGAAGTCGTTATAATGCCACTTGTCAATAACAACTCCATCCTTAATTAATACCAATCCCGGATTTGAACGTAGAATTGTTTTCAACGCCTTCTCATCGTTTTGATAAATGCTAAACATGATGTTGTTGTCATGTCGAAATTTATCAATCTTATCAGAAGTAGAAGAGGTTCCTCCCAGCATAAAGATTTTGTTTTTGATACAGTAATCTGCAAGAGCTGAAATTCTATCCATATTCTTAAGATTCGTTTTCTCAACATTGTATCCCAACCATAGGAAAGTAAAGCCCGGGTTTTTAATCAAAGAATCAGCCATTAACTGTCCTGTTTCAGGATCTTCCAAACGGAAATCTTTGATCTTAGGTTCTATTGCAGGTTTAATGATCTTTTTATCTTGTTTGTAGAAAAGATGATTTGCTTCAAAAGTACTATCCAGCCAACTCCATTCTTTAGTTGAATGATGTACTTCTTCACAAGAGGTTTTATTTAAATAAACCATTTCAACTTCGGCAACTTCGGCAACTGAGATAAGTTGTTCACGAATGTTATTTCCCGGAGCCCATGGACGATAATCTTTTATCGGCATGTGCTTGGTTCCATACAACGTGAAGAATGTACACGAAAGAATAATTGCCAAAGTGGTAACATAAGGTTGAAATTTGGAATCGGAAAATTTACCTGATACCAATTTTGACAACATAAACGCCCCTATGAATAAAACCGGGAACCACCAGTTGAATTGAATGAGTACCAGAGTGGTCATAAGGATTAGTGATCCAATAGCCACAAATATTTCCTGTTTATTCAGTTTGCCTCCTTTAATCTGTCTGTTCCAGATCCATAATGGAATAATGAAGGTCATCAATATAATATCTTTCCAGAACGACTGCCATGGCTCAAGATGCAATGCATCTCCGAAACAACCACAGTCGGTTACTTTGTTGAACTGTGCTGTATAGAATGTGAGGAATGCAAAGAATATCGTCATTCCAAGCAACGACCATGTGGCAAAACGCATATTGATGCCAAATAATACCAACAATCCAAGCGCTACTTCAAAAACGCAGAGGAATATGGAGAGCTGTTGGGCATGGTCATGAAAATATTTGAATGTTTTTAGTAAGAATTTTTTAAAACCACTTAATTCTGATGCCGGAATCTCTTTGTATTCATATTGTTTTTCAAATTTCAATTTTGAGAAACAGGGAGAGTTTTTTACATCATCCGGAATTTCCTGTGGAATTTCGACCTTGGTTGCTCCTATGTCCTGACTAAAAACTTCGAAATATTCTTCTAGTTTATATCCTGTTCCGTAGGGGTCGTTTGCTTTTATAAGTCCGGATAGAACAAATATGGTACCTACAATAATTCTGCAGATGGAGGTAAAAGTGAGTTTCATAAACTATAGTTGTTTATTATTGATCCAAAATTAATTGAGAAAAGGAACGGTTGCTTTAAATTTAACATCATTAACAAACAACTATGATTCCGCAATTTTAATTAGTGCGAAGATGCAATAGTTAATCATATCGTAATAGTTTGATTCGATTCCTTCAGATACAGTTGTTAATCCTTTGTTATCTTCAATTTGTTTAATTCGCAGGATTCTAACCAAAAGTATATCAGTAAAGGAACTTACTCTCATATCCCTCCATGCTTCTCCATAATCATGGTTCTTGGCTTCCATCAATTCCTTCGCATATTTTGAATGGGAATTATATTGACTTTCGGCCTCTGTAAGGGGTAATTCCAACTGTTCGTAGTTATTTAGCTTAAGTTGGATAAGGGAAATAATGCAATAATTAAGAATTCCTATGAATTCTCCCTTTATATCATCTTCTATTTTTTGCGTACCTTTATCTTCAATGGTACGGATACGTTGGGCTTTGATAAAGATTTGATCGGTAAGGGAAGAGGGGCGTAAAATTCTCCAAGAGGAGCCATAGTCCTTCATCTTTTTCATGAATATATCTTTACATATATTTATAGCCTCATCGTATTGTACCGAAGTGTTACTCATGAATTGATCAATTATTGCCCGAATGTCGCAAATTAGCCCCATATTACCAATAGTACTCTCATCTGGAGTAAGAACTCTTGAGCTGAACAGGCCATTGATCATGGGAATATTGAATTTAACTCCTGATTCTTTTTACGATGGAGGAAAACACTCTATTTCGGAGACTGTGGCTCTAAATCGAGTAAAAGAGATAATTCAACAAGGCGCCCGAATCATTGATATTGGAGGCACCTCATCAAAACCGGGAGCCCCGATCATTGATCCTGAAGAGGAGCAACAAAGACTCCTGCCTTTTTTTAATGCGATTCGCACCGCTTTTCCTGATGTATGGATTTCTATAGACACCTATCATTCATCAACAGCGGCTATTTGTTTACAGAATGGTGCTGATATAGTAAATGATATTTCCGCCGGAACTATTGACGAGAATATTTTTAAAGTAACTGCCGATTTTAATTGCCCGTACATTTTATTGCACATGCAAGGAGTACCCGGAACAATGCAGAATGAACCATCATATTCAAATGTTGTTGAACATATTTCTCAATTTTTTAAAGAGAAGATTCAATTACTAAATAAAAACGGAGTAAAACAAATTATCCTTGATCCCGGATTTGGTTTCGGTAAAACAGTAGAGCATAATTATGCTATTTTAAAAAATCTCAATCAGTTTCAAATTGATTTACAATTACCTGTTTTAGCAGGGATTAGTAGGAAATCTATGATCAACAAAGTAATTGGAACAAAACCCGAAGATGCGCTCAATGGAACAACAGCATTACACATGATTGCTTTAATGAATGGTGCTTCCATCTTACGGGTACACGATGTTAAAGAAGCTCATCAGGCAATTTTACTTTTCGAAAAATATAAAACTACCAATAATTGATCTGGCCAATAAATATACAATGGATCGATGTTGTCGATATTCTTCTGGTAGCGTTGCTTATTTACTATGTATATAAACTGGTAAAAGGCACTGCAGCGTTAAATATATTTTTTGGAATACTTACTATTTATATTTTATACTTATTGGTGGATGCACTTCAAATGAAGTTACTATCTAAAATTCTTGGCCAGTTTATAGGGGTTGGAGTGTTGGCTTTAGTGGTTGTGTTTCAGCAGGAAATTCGTCGATTTTTATTGTTGGTCGGGACCTCATGGTTGAGTAGCAGGTTTAAGTTTTTAAACCGGTTGGTTCCCACTAAATTGGTGGGTACATATGTGGAAGGTACCAATACTAAGGAGCTGGAATTGGCGTTAAATGATTTGTTGAAGTCCCAAACAGGAGCTTTAATCATTATTTTGAAGAACTCAGAACTCAAATATTACCTCCGTTCCGGAGTCCCAATGGATGCGAAGCTATCTTCTCAACTCATTCAGAATATTTTCTTTAAAAACAGTCCTCTACATGATGGAGCAGTTATTATTCAGGGAAATACCATTAAGGCCGCCAGATGTATCCTGCCTCTGAGTGAAAAGACTGATTTTCCTGATAATTTGGGCCTCCGACATAGAGCGGCAGTTGGTGTAACTGAACTTTCTGATGCGATTGCTATTGTTATTTCGGAGCAATTTCAGCAAATTAGTGTTTGCTATAAAGGGCAAATTGAAAATAACCTGGAGCCGGCAGAGGCCGTAAAAAAAATGAACGAATACCTAAAGAAAAACTAATGCAAAAACGAATACTATATTTTATCATCATTACATTCTTTAGCTCTCTTCATGCACAAAGTTTTAATGAGAATTTCAATGATGTTGATTCCCTTTTTCTAAATGGATGGGTAAAACAAAACAATAGTGCACCGTTAGGATCAGGTAGCTGGGAACAGGATGTGGGGAATTTTACAGCACAAAACGGAGTGTCTAATTCAAGTGTAATTTGTGGATTTAAAAGTATTCCTTTGGGTCAGTCAGGTGATATTTCAAATTGGTTAATTACCCCAACTATTAATTTTTCAAACGGAGATTCAATTGTATTCTGGACTATTTCACTTCAAAACGGCACTTATCCTGATAGATTAGAAGTAAGACTTAATAGGAGCAATACTGCTGATGTTGGGACAAGCTCTACATCGGTAGGAGATTTCGATACTACATTTTTGGTAATTAATCCAACATTGATTTCCGCCGGGGCATATCCAATGATATGGACCCGTTATGCATTTAAAATTGATGGAATTTCATTGTTACAACCCTGCAGATTAGGATTTAGATACTTTGTAACAGACGGAGGACAAGCAGGGTCAAACGGATCTACAATAGGGATTGATCATTTTCAATATAAATCCAATTTGGTTGGCATTGAGGGTGAATCACCATTATTAGCTTTTGTACAACTTTTAAATGGACAAATAATGATTAGTATTCCTGGAGCAACAGGTTCGTTTACTGTAGAGTTATTGGATATGTCGGGTAGAACAATTTATAGCAGCGAATATCAAAAGTCTGCCGGAATTAATATTGGAGATTATTCCAATGGAGTTTATATGGTAAAGATTGTTTATCAGGGAAAGTATCTCATTAAAAAGATTTCCTTTTAATTTGTTTCCTCATTTTTATTTGAGGGAATATTACGCTTATCAAATCAAATAATTTTTAGACAGCCGAAACTGAAAAAGCGGAGTTTACATTAGTAAATGAGCATTTTGAAGTTGAGTCTAACGCAAAAATTCAAAGATTTCAGAATCGGCTTTTCAGAATCTCGTGCATTTTATCGAATTGTGCTAAAACATTTTCCATAAACGCATCATCACATATTTTTTTTACTGCCTCCACATCAACGGCCATTTCTTTGGTGAATTTATAGATCTGCTCGTAAGGTCCAATTTCAAACTTTAAAATAAACTTTTCATTCATGTACATAATGGCGATGTACATTTTAGGATGATATATAGTGTCTAAAGTTCTCATGGTAAATAATTCCAGGTAAAGATAAATATTTTTTTGGCGGCTTAACCTGTGTTTCGCTGTATCTTTTTTGGTGTTTAGTTTTATGGGAGGCCAATCTTGTCGGGAGGAAACTACGGGCGATCGCCCGTAGCTACAACTGGCTTCGAAAGATCTTTTATAGCACACCAAAAAAGGATGCCGCTGCACCCAGGGCCGCATAGCAGTTGGTATTTAAAAGCGGAGCGAATTAAATGCTTACTGCTATGCGATGCTGACCGCAACGAAGCGGAGCGTCAGTACCGCTTTGAGCTATTTGAAACCTTGAAAAATAATTTATATATTTATAAACAGGACGCTAACACAAAAGGTGCTGATATCCCGTTAAATTACCGGGATTGCAGTACCTTTAATGGAGGTAATTCAAATCAATATGAAACCACAATTACTTTTTATAAAACTACTGTTTATTTTTGGCTTAACAAGTCTGAATATTTCAGCACAACAATTTCTAGTAAATAGCGAATGGGTATTAACTTTTGGTAACGATACAAGTCAATACTTTTATAAAAAAGCTACTGTAAAAACAGATACATCTAATAATGTATATACATTAGGTAATTCAATTACATCAACGGGAATGATTTTTTATTGATGAAACAAAACAGTAGTGGTGATACTCTCTTTATGTCAAACTGGAACGGCGATGGTTATGGAGAGGATATCGCAATGGATCTTTGGGTTGACCCTTATACGGAATATGCTTATGTTGTTGGAGGATCATATCAAAATGGAACTGATAGTCTTGATGCAGTTATTGTTGTTTTTGATAATCATGGCGGCAGTAACTAACTACTATTTACAAACAGTGCCAGCTAACCGTTTAAATTCAAGTTAGTAGTAGTCAACCCGCTTGGGCGTATTTAAAAAAATATACGCCCTGCTATCATCATAGAATAGAATAAAGTTTATATCTTTAAACTGGCACCGTTTGTAAACAGGTTGGTCGTTATTTACAAGGTTAATTATGCTAAGATTACGATTTATACTAATGCTCCTTATTATAACGACCAATTTCGTTGGTGTAATTTATGCCCAAAGCAATCAATACTTTAGACATAATGAAAACTGGGCGGTTCGTGAAAATAAATGGTGCAGAAGTATATTGAGATTCTTACTACGTTTTAGCTGGAGATACAATAATATCAGGCGATACATTGGTGAAAATATTAATGTACGGAGGTAACTATGATTATCCTTATAATTTTAACGGAACTTTTGGGGACACAATAAATCCAAGCTTCTTAGAAAAAGATTCAGCTGGCATTATGACATTATATGTTTTTAATTCAAGTTATACTGCCATCCAGGATACCGTGACCATTGACTTTAGCCGAACAGACTCTATTACCGTAGAATATAATGGTTCAGGACATTATTATGATTCTTTTTCTATATTAGGTATTGATACTTTTTCTACGACTGGAATTACCAGAAAAAGATTCAATATAAATAATGGGTTTCCTGACAACAGCGATGATTTTGTGTATGAGGGATTATTTCTGCCTAGTGGAAGTCCGTTGATGAACGGTTTTTTTGAATATTGGAATAATCTAACCTGCTTTGATGCTACAGACAGTTTGTACTTTGATCCTAATTATCATGGATCATGCATTATAACCAATTTAGATATTACTGATTTTCAAGAACCCAATATTTTAATATATCCGAATCCTGCGACTGAATTTATTTCAGTTGTTATGACGGCAGTTCATGATGACATATCATTTTCGATTTCTAATATAACTGGACAATTATTGGAAACTGGACAATTGCAAATCCAAGGAGGAACCATTGATATATCGAATCTAAAAAAAGGAATATATATATTGACTATTAATATAAATAACGTTTTTTCTAAATCCATATTCCTGAAAGAATAGCAATTTCAAACCCAGTACCTAACTAAGAACTGAGCTTAAAAGTTTATTTGCCACAGCCATCAATCCGATTTCGTCGATTTTCCTTTATATACAAACCTTTCATTTAGCGCTTAACAGGTAATTTAAAATGGCTATAATCCCCTCTTCATATTAAAAACTTTCATTGTTTTTCTGGAAGGTTGTGCATTTTTTATTTTTTGGTTGAACTGGTGTAACGACGCTTCTTCTTTGCTGTGAAATATATTCTCCTTTTTATGTTGCTCAAAAGGCGTTACAGGATGTGTTATTCCATCATGTTCCGGAAGCGTATGCAGCTCTTCTCCCTCCGAATGAATGGATGGATTTACCGTAGTCTCAACAGCTATTTTTGTTTTAAGATCGGTGAGCTTTTCTTCTCCCTTACGAGGTTTAATAAGGTTTTTGGTTATTACTGCTGTTGTTTTTTGTTTTGCAGACGTAGTTGATTCCTTTACAGCCTTCATTTTTGTGACAGGCTTGGTCTGAGAACTTGGTCTTTTTGCTGTTACTGCTTTGGCTTTTTGCTTTACTGGTGCTGTTGCCTTTTTTACCACCTTAGTTTTTGCCTTCGGTTTTACCGGAGTGATTTTATTTTTTACATTGGCTTTTGCTTTAGGATTAACGGAGGCTTTTTTCTTTTTTGCAATGAGTTTGGGTTTTGGGTTAGTAGCCACCACTTTTTTTGCTGGCTTCGCCTTTGCTTTGTATTTTACCACTTTTTTCTTTTTGGTCGCAACCGGTTTTGATTTTGCCTTTGCCTTGGGCGCTGCTTTCTTTTTAGCCGATTTCCCTTTTGCTGGTTTAACAACCAAAATAATAAGTATTCCCTCTTTGGTCATTTTTTTAATGGAGTCACGATAATTGCTTTTAGATAAAGTCATAACGGTAAGTTTTTGATTAATAAATTTACTTATAGTATTTGTACGAAAAGTGAGACAATATTGGACTAATCTCATTACATATTTTTTTTAATTCCTTACAAGATTCTCACCTTGTTAGAATACCCAAAACGAATTAATCATTAGGTCTTTAAAAAAATTGGCGTTGTACCCAACTGCTATCCTAAAAAATTCCCTTCATTCAGTTTTATTGAACATCAAAAACAAGGTTCCAGACATAACGCACCTCCAGTAAGTGATCAACTCCGCCAACTAATCTGTCATAAAGATTAAATTTTCCACAAATTTCATTTAGAATTTTGTTCGTTCGTTTCTACGGCTAAATTGAGAGTACTATTCCTGACATGAAACTTAGCAACTAAAAATGGACCGCTCTATTATTCACATCGACCTCGATACTTTTTTTGTTTCCTGCGAAAGGAAACTAAATCCTAAATTAAATGGAATACCTGTATTGGTTGGTGGTACCAGCGATCGTGGAGTTGTGGCTGCTTGTAGTTACGAAGCACGAGAATTTGGAATTTACTCTTCTATGCCTATGAAATTGGCTCGTAAACTTTGCCCACAAGCGATTGTTATTCATGGAAATAGTAGCGTTTATGCGAAAGAGTCGGACACCATTAATGAGATTATAAAAGAATGTTCTCCCTTATACGAAAAAACTTCTATTGATGAATTTTACATCGATGCAACCGGAATGGATAAGTTTTTTGGTTGTTATAAATGGGCCAAGGAATTAAGAGAGAAAATAAAAAGACAAACAGGTCTTCCCCTTTCATTAGGACTTTCAACGAGTAAAACCGTAGCCAAAATTGGAACAGGACAAGCGAAACCTGATAACCACACTCAGATTATTTTGGGAACAGAAAAAGAATTTCTTGCCCCACTTTCAGTAAAAAAAATACCAATGGTTGGTGATCAAACGTATAAGTTATTAAGAAATATGGGAATCGAACATATTGGAACCATACAGGAAATGCCGGTAGAATTAATGGAAAAGGTATTAGGTAAAAATGGAATTACTCTTTGGAAAAAAGCAAATGGTATTGACGATTCTCCAGTAATTCCATTTCACGATAGAAAATCTATTTCATCGTCTTTAACTTTTGAAAAGGATACCACTAATATTCGTGATCTAAAAGAAATTCTAACCACCATGGCAGAAAAACTTTCTTATTATTTAAGAATGGGAAACAGACTTACTTCTTGTATTACAGTTGTTATTCGGTATTCCGATTTTGATACCAGAACAAAACAAATCCATATTCCATATACAGCGAATGATCATACAATTATTAAAACAGTAATGGAACAATTTGATCTTTTGTATAACAGAAGAGTCTTGGTTCGGTTAGTAGGAGTTCGATTGAGTCATTTGGTACAAGGGGGCTATCAGATTAATTTATTTGAAGATACTACGGAGATGGTGAATTTATATCAGGCAATGGATAAACTTCGTCAACGTTTCGGACAAGATGCTATTAAACGTGCATGCACAATGGATACTACCGGAGTTGGGATGTTCCAAAATCCATTTAACGGTCAGCCACCAATTATTCCAGCACATAGAAGGAATTGATTTGCTATTTTGGATTTACGAAATACGATTAACAGCCAATATAAAACAATGGAAAACGAAATTAAAAATAGGAGTAAGAAAATAGCATTGAGGATTATAAAAATTTACCAATGCTTGCCACATCATCCGATTAATCTGGTAATTATTAAGCAATTAATCCGAAGTAGACCTCAATAGGAGCTAATTATAGTTCCGCTTGTAGGGCCAAATCTGGCCCTGATTTTATTCATAAACTTAAAATTGTAGAAGAAGAAGCTGATGAAACATTGTATTGGCTTGAAATTTTGGAGGAAAGTGATTTAATCCAATCTGCGAGATTGGTTGAAATAAAAAACGAAATCAACGAAATCATTTCAATTGTTATAGCCTCCTTAAAAACGCTCAGATTGAAAAGTGCTCAATAATGTATTAATCGTATTTCATAAATCGTAAATCCAAAATTGTACTTAAATTGTCATACCTATTTTAGTTTAAAGTACGGAACTTTTTCTCCCGAAAATCTTCTATTGGAAGCCAAGGAAAAAGGAATTACGGAATTTGCATTAACTGATATCAATAATACTTCAGCATTAATGGATATTCTCCGAAGAAGTGAAAAGTATAACACTCGAATTATTGCAGGAATTGATTTTAGGAATGGAGCCGACCAAAAATTTATTGCTTTGGCAAAAAACAATGATGGCTGGTTCGAAATGAACGAATTTCTATCTCTTTGTAACAAAGAGGGAAAGGAGATTCCAAACAGAGCTCCCACGTTTAAAAATGCTTTTATAATTTATCCTTATCACAAGGTAAGTCCTGGCGATTTAAGAGAAAACGAATTCATGGGAATAAGGATTTCTGAAATCAATAAGCTTTTGTTTGGTGAATGGAAAAATCATCAGGATAAGATAGTTATTCTGCATCCCGTTACTTTTAAAACAAAAAAGGATTTTAATGCACATAGAATTTTAAGAGCTATTGATAAAAATGCATTATTGAGTCAACTGCCAAAAACGGAAGAAGCGAAACCCGATGAAATGATGCTTTCGAAGAGTGAACTTGAAAATAAATTTGAGAACTATCCTGTCATCATAGAAAATACCGATAGAATCATGTCATTATGTAAATTCGATTTCAATTTTACTGATGAAGGACATAACAACCAAAAATGTTATACTCAAAGCGAAGAAGAGGATTTTGATAAGATGAAAGAGGAGTGTTTTAATGGATTGCCCTATCGATATAAGAACGAAGAAGTAAATGATGAAATTCTGGATCGAATTAACAGTGAATTGAAGGTAATTAAAGCAAAAAATTTCGTTTCGTATTTTTTAATAGCTTGGGATATTCTTAATTATGCCCGAAGTAAAGATTACTATTACGTAGGGAGGGGAAGTGGAGCTAACAGCATAGCCTCTTATTTAATGCGGATAACAGATGTTGACCCTATTGAACTGGATTTGTATTTTGAAAGATTTATTAATTTATTTAGGAAAAGCCCACCGGATTTTGATATAGATTTCTCATGGAAGGATAGGGTAGATGTAACCCGTTATATTTTTGAAAAATTCCCACATGTTACCTTGTTGGGGGCTTATAGTACTTTTCAACGTAAATCTGTTATCAGGGAAATAGCTAAAGTATTTGGACTGCCAGATCATGAAATAAAAAAATTACAAACGGATCAAAATTCTTCTCACGATATTGGTCAGCTTGTTTTAAATTATAGTCAGCATATTCATGATTTCCCGAGTCATATAACTGTCCATGCTGCAGGTATTATTATTTCAGAAAAACCAATCTATCATTATACGGCAACCTTTATGCCCCCTAAAGGTTTTCCAACAACTCATTTTGATATGCATATAGCCGAAGATATTGGCTTATATAAATTTGATATTTTGGGTCAGAGAGGGTTGGCAAAAATAAAGGATACGCTGGCAATACTTAATAAAAAGGGAATTGAAGTAGATCTTCATGATATCAAGCATCTCAAAAAAGATATTCCATCTAATAATTTATTAAAAGAGGCAAGAGCAATTGGGTGTTTTTATGTTGAATCACCAGCCATGCGAATGTTGTTAAGAAAACTTCAAGTGGATGATTATCTTGGATTGGTAGCTGCCAGTTCGGTAATTCGTCCGGGAGTTGCACAAAGTGGAATGATGCGGGAATATATTTTAAGACATCGAAATCTTGATGAAAGAGAAAAAGCAAAAAAAATGTTTCCAACGTTGTACAAATTGATGCCTGAAACTTATGGAGTAATGGTTTATCAGGAGGATGTAATAAAAGTGGCACATTATTTTGCAGGACTTACTTTGGCAGAAGCAGATGTATTGCGAAGAGGAATGAGTGGGAAGTTTAGATCAAGAGAAGAATTTCAAGAAGTAAGAATGAAATTTTTTTCCAATTGTAAAGAAAAGGGAATTTTAGTTGAGCATGCTACTGATATTTGGAATCAGATTGAAAGTTTTGCCGGATATGCATTTGCAAAAGGCCATTCTGCAAGTTATGCTGTTGAGAGTTACCAATGTTTATATTTAAAAGCGTATTATCCTTTAGAGTTTATGGTAGCTACCATAAATAATGGGGGAGGGTTTTACTCACCTGAGGTATATTTGCATGAAGCACGACAACATGGGGCAACAGTTCATTTGCCATGTATTAATAATAGTACTGGTATTGCAACGATTGAGAATAAGGATATTTACATAGGTTTTGGCATGGTTGCTTCATTGGAAGAAAGATCTATTGATGCGATTTTGCATGAACGTAATTTAAACGATTCTTTTATTGATTTGATAGATTTTATTCAACGTGTTCCTATCTCATTGGAGCAGATCATTATTTTGATTAGAGCATCTGTTTTTAAATTTACCGGGAAAGAGAAAAAGGAATTATTATGGGATGCTCATTTTTTATTAGGAAAAACAAAAAAAACTCAACCTTCATTGTCTTTATTTGAACATAAGACAAAAGAATTTACTCTTCCGAAGTTATGGAGTCATCCTTTGGAGCAAGCTTATGACGAAATGGAATTATTTGGGTTCACCATTTCTTCACCACCCTTTGTATTGGCTAAAGAATTACCTAAGGGAGATTTGATTGCCAGTATGTTTCAATTTTTTATCGGGAAGAAAGTAAGTTTGGTAGGGTATCTGGTTCATATTAAAAATACAAATACCAAAGATGGACGACACATGTATTTTGGCACTTTTATCGACATTCAGGGAGGATGGATAGATGCTGTAATCTTTCCACCTGTTGCCGAACGATTTCCTTTTACAGGACCGGGTTGTTATTTACTACATGGAACGGTGGTGGAAGAATTTGGATTTTACAGTCTAGAAATTATCTGGCAGAAAAAGTTGGCCTATGTAAATCTTGATGAACCAGTTTCCACAAGATTAAAAATCCCCCAAAAACCGTCTCCAAATTCTATTTAGAGTACTTCTTTAGTTTTTCGTAAAGTGAATTTAAAGGCAATCCCATTACATTGAAAAAATCTCCTTCAATAAAACGGATACCTACATACCCAATCCATTCTTGCACGCCGTAGCTTCCTGCTTTGTCGTATGGTTTGCAGGTATCGATATAATAATAAATCTCGTCATCAGTTAATTCATTAAAATAGACATTCGTTGCAGAGACAAAAGCTTCTTGCTTGTTAGCTATGGTAATGGCAACTCCTGTAAAAACCGTATGATTATTTCCATTCAGCATTTTTAGCATTCTAAAGGCATCGTTACGGTCTATTGGTTTATTTAAAATTTCATCGCCTATTGACACAATCGTATCTGCAGTTATAATTAGAAGTGATGCATCTACTTTCAACATCTCATTAAAACAATTTCCTTTATCCATTGCAAGTGCTGTAGCAATTTTCGCTGGACCCCATTCTTTATTGAATTCCTCTTTAGTAGGAATTACATGAACTTCAAATGGAATTCCTAATCCTTCCAATAAACTTTTTCTTCTTGGGGATTGTGATCCTAAAATGATCTTGTATGGAAGATTCAACGGTGAATTCATATTAAAAAGATAAAATCAAATAAATTGCCAAACAACCAAGCATGCCCGCTTTTACAATTCGGGTAGCTCTTACATATTTTGAGGGATGTGGAATCATCATAAAAACAGATGCTCCAATTGAAACCACCAAACTCCAGACTGAATAAAGAATAAATGCATTCATGTAATTTGCCTGTCTCCATTCCATTAATACATAAATTCCAGCACAACCCAATAAATTGATCACTACAATCAATACAGCTATCCATTTATCTTTTAGAAATTTTGCAATGGTATTAAATCCCGCAAAATGATCTCCTTTTCTATCTTCTGCATCTTTTAAAATTTCCCTAATGAATGTGGTAAGAAAGGCAAACAATGCTAACATTTCAATTTGTTTATTTTCAATGCCAATTTCAAAATAAACAATTCGATTTGAAACGATAGCATCAATTCCGAAAAAAATGAGAGCAGTGAGTAATGAGATGATCAAATTGCCCACCAAAGCAATTTTTTTAAGAACATAGTTGTACAAAAGAAGCAATATTAAAGCAGCAATACTTAATTTTAAAAAAAATACCCCATTAAAAGAGAATAAAATAGCGGCAGTTGCAATAGTAAGAAATAGGGTTATTAGGATCAATGCAGTCCCTTTTTGCCCAGGGGTAATAAAAATATTCTTCTTCTTATTTTCTTTATCCTGCTTTACATCCATCCAGTTATTGGTAATATTTCCGATGGCTGCAATTGATGTGCAGATTAAACCCCAGCGTAGAAATTCTCCTAGCAAAAGGCCACTGTAAATAAGATTAAAATATGGAATGATAACAACCAGAATGCTTATCCATATGATGATAAGATTTTTCCATCGTATGGTGTGCAGCCAATTCATTAGGGAATGCTTAACATATCGTCAAGTTCATCAGCCACTTTGTCAAGATAACTTTTGATGGGTGTGTCTCTTAAAGGAATTTTTACCGGAATATCCATTACGATAGGAATTTGTCCTTCAATTGGCATAGTGGTTGTAAAAGAAACTATTGCCGTTTGTTTGATTGGAAGTCTCAACGGAATTTTTTGATTCATAGGAACAATCATTTTAATTGCTACTCTCATTCCATCACGAATTGGCAGTTGAACTCTAAGATCAGATGTAATTTGTAATAGCTCTGGAAACTCAATATAAACGGGTTGCTGCAAAGGAATAGTAGCTTCAATTGGAACATCAATTGGAAAACCTTTTCCTAGCATGGTCATTCTAAAAGTTTGGTTGATGGGTATGTCGGTGAACAACATCACTTTTAATCTGTTATTTACCCTGAAATTTGTATCTACTTTAATATTTTGATTGATGTTTAAATTAATTGGAACATCAATACTATCTCGTACCGGAATATTTGCTTGGATTAAAACGGAATCATTTACGGTCATGTCAATATTTACAGGAATGCTTCGCGTAATTGTTACTTCTGTTTTTAGCGGAATAGTTTGTTCAACATGTACAATATAGTCGATATATTGTTCTCCCAATTCACGCAGATAACCTGATGCTTTGGTTAATCTTTTTTCTGCTTTGGCTTTTACCATCAGAAGAATTCCAATGGTGGATCCCATCATGATAAACAGGACAATATTGGCTACCAATGAAATTTTCTGAAATTTTGACATTTTGATTAAACATTTTTGGTGCTTAAAGATACATTTTTTGACCAAATAAGAAAGTCTTTACTGCACTTATAGCTGTATTCCGGCATCTAAGAGAATATTGGGATTTTTTACCATTATTATTTTCTGATTTCCTGGGTAAGTTGGATAATAGGAAATATTGATGTCTTCGGATCCAAAGGTTCTAATCAACCACCCATATTCATTGGCGGGGAGTTTCCATTGTTGCGCCTCCCATAAATAAAGAACGAAGTACTCAGCATTTTCTTTGGGACCATCTATTTCAATATAATCCTGTTTTATTTTGCTTAACCAACTTCTTACAACTGGAGAAGTCCAGATCTTTTTATGAGGATTTGAGTTTTTATATTTCACAAAATTCTCAACAGGTGTATATTCATTACTTTGTAATAGTTTGATATCTGTGCGTATTACAAAAGATAAACTTAGTAGGCCCATTATCAAAAATGCCGTGACAATTATTTTATTGAACTTAGCTATTTTTATATACAAGTAGCACATACTGTATCCTGCCAGAATACAAATTATAGGCCACCATACTATCAGGTTTCTTACAAACATTACTTTTTGGGAAGAGAGATACAATAGGAAGCAACAAGCAATAATTCCCGTATAAATCCATACAAATCTCTTCTCTCGTATTAGTGCAAAAAGTCCTAACGGAATAAATAAAGATATGCAGATACCAAGTACAATATTTTTCGATGGCAAAATCGCCAGTAAATACAGTATGTTTCTTTTCAGATGCAATGCGAAGGAATCAACTGTATAATTATTATGTCCTTTTGCATAATGTTGTTGCTCGAATAGGATATCCTGTGATGCTTTTGCCCATTCCAGAATTATTCCTGGATTGCAAACAAAAAACGTTACAATGAAAAGAAACATAGCAAAAGCAATATTTTTGAATGATCGAGTTTTTGAATCCATTAACATTAGCAAAATTACGGGGAGAATGAATATACCAGCGGTATATTTGGTACTGAAAGCGATACCGGCCATTACCGATGCAAAAATATAGGACTTTAGATTTCCTTTTAATAAATAACAAATACTTGCGGTAGCAAATAATGCCAGAATTGTATCAGGTGCAACCCATCTTGAATGATAGTGGAATTCCCATGAGCCCATAAAAATAATTGCAGTAATAAGACCAATCCATTCCAAACCTTTTCTTCGAAAGGTATTGAAAATAAAAAGTGCAGGAAGGGTAGATAGGCAGTAAAACACCATCCGGTTGAAAATATTAAAATCGCCAATGATATTTTTAAAACAGATCTGCCAAAAAAAATAATCAATATAAGTGATGTAAAATATTACAGATGGATAATTGTACCAGATTGGTAAAAATCGCCCATGAGAATATTGTTCGATAACGGAGTCGACCAATTTAGCTTCATCCCAATGTTGTACAACGTGCACAGTGCAAATACCTATTATGAGTTGAACGGCAAATAATACTAGAAATATTATTTTGGCCATTGATTATGGTTGGAATTCCAGGTACCCAGATTTTATTTCAGAACCATCACCATATACATCCACTGCGTAGAAATATGTTCCCGTAGGTAAATAATCATTTCCCAAGCTAATGGTGGAGTTTGATTTGCCATCCCAATCATTAAGATAAGGCGTCGAAGCATAAACTTCATTTCCCCAACGGTTAAATACAGTAACTCTGGCATTCGGGAAATTATTTATTCCCTGGATAATCCACGTATCATTCTTGCCATCTCCATTAGGAGTGATTAACTGAGTAATTATGATGGAAGGAATATTACAAACTACAACAACTGTATCGGTTTGTTTACATCCAACTGAATCGGTAACTTCCACTATAAATGTACCATCGGAAATATTTGTTAAGCCTGGAGTTGTGCTTGATGATCCACTGATCCATAAATATGTAGTAGGGTAGGTGGAGTTGTCTCCAACCAATAAAGATCCATTGTTTGAACCGCAATCATTAGGTACCACATTCAACACGAAAACTGAGAACGTGTCCATTACAACAGTTATACTATCGTAATAATCAATTCCACAACTGGAAACTTCCACCCAATACAATCCTGTCTGTGTTACGTTAATATTTGAAGCCGTTGATGCGTTAGACCACAAATAAGTTGAAAACACATTTGTTGCATCTAACATTACATTCCCAATTGCACAGATAAGAGAATCATTTCCAAGATTAACTACAGGTATTGGATAATAAGAAATCAATGCACTATCTCGAGTAGTACAGCCGTTTTCAGTTATATCGAGCCAGACAGTGCTGTTGCCAGGAACTGAAATGGAGCCTGTATTTGCTCCCGTCGACCATAAAATAGTTCCAGTGGTAGCAGGTGCAAATAAAGTTACAGGAGCATTTAAGCAACCAGTTGAATCCGGACCAATATTGAAAACAGGATAATTATTCACAGTAATACTAAAGAATGCAGTATCCCGACATCCAGCAAGATCCGCAGTAATTACATTATATGGAGTTGTAATGGCGGGAGAAAGAGAAATAGAATCGCTAACGGTAGGTCCAAGGCTCCATGTATATGTATAAGGGGCAGTTCCTCCACTTCCGTTTCCAACTATGGTGGTAACATTTCCCTGACAGATTACAAGATTACCGGTATATGCGGAGGTTGGTGTTGAGCTGAAGGTAACCATGATTGAATCACGGGTTGCGCAGCCATTCAACATTACATCCACCCAATATATTCCAGATGTATTTACGTTAATAGTTTGAGTGCCTGCACTTGTTGACCAAGTGTATGCAGATCCTGAATTCTGTGCGTCTAAGGTTACGAATGGAACAACTCCATTGCATATTCCACTATCAGGGCCAAGAATTACAACTGGATAATTAAAGACGTTTATCAACCGCGTTTCCGTATTAGTACATCCGTATGATTCAGTAACTGTTACGGTATAAGTTGCGCTGGTTCCAGGTGATGGAGAGATCGTATTTGATGTTCCCAATCCACCCGCCCATAAAAATGTATATCCTGGAGTTCCTCCACTTGGATTGGCTGTTAAGGTTGTGCTCTGACCAACACATAATGAATCGTCACCTGTTATAGATACCAGTGGTTGTGTGCTAATTCCTAAAATAATACTATCTCTTGTTGTACATCCATTGGTTTTTACATCTACCCAATATATTCCTGAAGTTATTGCGTTAATTGTTGCGGTGCTTGCTGATGTGCTCCAAGTGTACTGAGCACCAGGGGTTGTTGCATTCAGTAACACGGGTCCACCATTACAGACTGTATCATTGGGACCAAGGTTTACTGTTGGATAAGGAAATACATTCACAAGTTTTGTTGCAGTATTTGTACATCCTAAGCCTTCGGTAACTGTAACTGTATAAGTAGTAGTTGAAGGAGGGGTCGGCGATATTGTATTAGTCGATCCTAATCCGCCAGCCCATAAAAAAGTATAACTTGCTGATCCTCCGCTTGGATTGGCTGTTAAAGTTGTTCCTTGTCCAATACATAATGAATCATCTCCTGTAATAGTTATTGTAGGGGCAACACTTATTCCTAAAGTAATACTATCACGAGTGGTACAACCATTTGTTGTTACATTTACCCAATAAATTCCAGTTGTAGCTGCATTGATGGTTGGAGTAACAGCAGTTGTATTCCATAAATAAGTTCCACCAGCAGTAGTTGCATTCAGTAATACAGGGCCTCCATTACAAACGGTATCATTGGGGCCGATATTTACTACAGGATATGCAAAAACCTGCACAGTAATATTATCCGTACCAGTACATCCCCATCCATCGGTTACAATAACCGAATAAACGTTTGATCCTAAGGGAGGAGTTGTAAGAGGATTTACTGCATTGTTTGGTCCGGATGGAGCCCAAGCCCAACTAGAAATACCACCTTGTGCATTAACTGTATTGGCTGTTAGAGTTGTATTGTCACCTATACATAACATGCTATCGGGAGTAGTAATTGCTGTTGCAATATTATCCACGGTCATATTGATAGTATCGATAACAAAATCACTGCAATTTCCATCATTTGATGCAACTATCAATTGCACATTTGTATTAGTAAAGTTAATACTAACGGTAGTATCTGTAGCGGCGGGTGGAGTCACAAATGTACCTCCGGTTATAGTCCATAAGTAATTATTGTGGCCTGGAATTTTGTTTATATAATACACACCGCTGCTGTTACGACATACATTAACAGCTCCGGCAATTTCTTTGTTTGGGGCGTATTGTTCACATAAGCAAGCCAAGGGAACAAGTGTATTTGTATTCACCATTGGCTGGTTGATTTGTTGAATTGACGGGTTTCCAGGAGCCTGCGTAAGACCGGTGGTTACTGAGGCTAATACAGGGGAATTGGTAACTGTAGGTGTTACCGACATCTCATTACATCCTCCACTATAACCAGTTGAACTGGAAGCAACCAAATATATATCTTGACCATTGCCGACTGTTGAAATAGGTTCACTGCAGGATCCAGTAAAATAAAATCCACCATCAGAACGAATGGTTAATGCCTTTCCATCATCCGCATTTACTCCACCATAACATTTTGCCCAACTTAAATTACCCGACGAATTTAATTTAACAACAAACATATCCGAGTTGCCGAATCCGTAACTCGAAGTTTGACCAACTATTATATATCCTCCATCAGATGTTTGTTCTGCTTGTTGTGCTCTATCATCTCCCGTTCCACCAATCATTCTTGACCAGGTAAGATTGAAGTTTACATCTGTTTTTATTACGAGCATATCATTACTTCCCGCCGAACCAGGACTGTTTGACCATCCAACTAATAAGTAGCCACCATCAGCTGTTTTTGTGATGGAAGTTGGCACATCGGTTCCTGTTCCACCAAAAGTTCTATACGCACCTAAATCGTAAGCGGCGTTCATGTGTATGGCAACAAAATCCATTGTTCCTCCAGCGCCAATGCCTGTTTCACCTAGTAACGTATACGAATATGTTACTCCATTCTCCTTGCATAAATCTTTTCCGGCATCGTCAACTCCAGCAACGCTTATCGGCGCACCAAAATGTCGAGTAGCCGATACATTTCCGGCAGTATGATCATATAATACCCACGTAATTTCTTTTTCATTTGCCGTTCGGTAATTCATACTAAAACCAACCATTCCAACCAGATTGGACAAAATATATTCTTCTGCAGCAAATAACTCATCATCCCATGATGCACCACCAGAAGCGGTGAGACTGGTTTTACCCAGAACAGTGTCTCTTATTTTGGTTCCTGCCGAAGTATATTTAGTGATTAACCAAGAATCATTAGCATCAAGATCTTCATGTGTTCTGCCGCCTGTAAAATAATTTCCGTCAGTTAGTGTTACTGCAAATTTTCCCTCTTGTCGAATATTAGTTTTTCCTAGTTCTCTTGACCAGGTTGTGATGCCTAATAAATTTGCTCTCATTAGGTAAAGATCCCTGGGGTTTGCCCCTGTCGTTCCATACGAACCAGTTGTACCAGAAATTATGAAACCTGCATCTGGTAATATTTTTATTCCTTCACCATAATCAATATTTGTTCCCCCGTATGTTTTCTGATAAACATTTTGGGCTTTAAGTGAACAAATAAATAATAAAAATAGGCCGGTAATAATTAGGGATTGGACTTTCATCAATTTCACAAACACGGGTGTTATATAGTAACAATAATACGAATAATTTATAAGTTTTTCAACCCATGCCCGGTTAAAGGTACAAGTACCTTTTCTATAGATGATTGAGGCACCGCTGCGGTTGCAACGGCCGATGTTAATTCAACAAAATAACCAGCTTTGTGTAAATTGATGTGCTCTTTAAATATATCATCCTCATTAACAGTGTAATAACAGCCTTTTGTACTAATTAAAATTTCATTAATAAGTGATTTTCTTACGGGATTTTTTACCGCAATCCCCTCAGCTATTGTTGGTTGAAATTTATCTACGCCTGTATCCGAAATAGATGGGCAATTCATTGCCTGAGCTATCGAAAGCATTGGGATTTTCTCAATCAACCCAGCAGATTTTAGCTCGTTAAACCCAATATAAGATCCAATAATTAATGTTCCATTTCCAACGGGAAAAATAATTTCATCGGGCATATCGGTGCATTGCTCCCAAATTTCGTAAGCAAATGTTTTTGTTCCTTCAAAGAAAAATGGATTGTATGAATGGCTTGCATAATATGAATTCCTCGCAGCATTTATAGCAGCATCGGCAACGTCCTCTCTTGTTCCATCAACAACTATTACATTTGCGCCATACCCTTTCATTTGTTTGATCTTCGCAGGAGATGCTTTGGATGAAACATAAATTTCTGAATCAATTTTCGCTTTTGCAGCATAAGCCGCAATGGCACAACCTGCATTCCCTGATGAATCCTCGATGATCTTGGTAACGCCCAGTTCTTTTATTTTACTAAGCAAAACTGTTGCGCCTCTGTCTTTATATGAGCCTGTTGGGAATAAGAACTCCAGCTTAAATCTTACATTTTTTTCATGCCATTTTTCGTTTACAACAGGGGTATTTCCTTCTCCAAAGCTTACAATGTTATTTTTGTCAAAAATGGGAATTTGCGGATTGAATTTCCATAAGCCCTGATAATCATGATCGGTATAAAAAAGAAATTTTTTATTGAGTGGCGACTGTATACTCAATAATCGGTTATCATCCCCGATCCAAATTTTTTCATCAATCGGATAAGATTCTTTCCCGTCAAATAATTTCCAAAGTTCTTTCATTTTAGAGTTTATATTTTAGCCATTTCTAAACTCATTTTCCAGAGCTCTTCTGCAACCTTTGGATCATTAGAAATATCTGACGATTGTTTCTCTTTGCATTTATCAAAATATTTTCCGTTTACCCCTTCTACCTCAGGAGATGTTGCCAGATACAAACTTGTTTTTGCACCTTCTTCCTCACTGATTCCTTTAAATGCGGTAAGTAAACTCCATGCAGCAGCACCCCACCACTTGGTATTTTTGCTTCCAATTTTTGTTTTTACAACTCCGGGATGCAAACAATTTGCGGTTATATTCGAATCCTTTAAGTCTTTTGCAAGTTGTTTTGTAAATAGTACGTTGTATAGTTTTGAATTACCGTAGGCCCACAATACAAAATATTTTTTCGCCATATTAATATCTTTCGGATTCCATCTTCCTTGGTAATGCGACATGCTCGAAACATTCACTATTCTTGCAGGGCCGGATTTTTTTATTTTGTCCAGCAGAATATTAGTAAGAATAAAATGAGAAAGATGATTAGTAGCCATTGTTTTTTCAAAACCCTCTGAAGTCAGTTCTCTGGATTGATAAACTCCGCCTGCATTATTGATCAATAAATGCAAATGCTCGTATTTGTCATTGAATTCATTGGCAACTCTTCTTGCATCATCCATTACAGAAAGATCACCTAACAAATATTCAATATGAGGATTTGTTGTATCTCTTTTTATTTCAGCGACACACTCTTCTGTTTTTTCTTTGTTTCGTCCTACTATAACAATCTTATAATTTTTGAAGGCAAGTTTTTTCGCAGTTACTTTTCCAATTCCTGCGGTAGCTCCGGTAATTAAGGCTGTTTTTCTTTCCATAATATGGTGATGTTATTTTTGTTCCATAAAGTGCATTATAATTAAATCCAACGATTGCATAAGTTGTCCTTTTTCATTTGTAAATTCAAAAAACCAGTGAACAGAACTATATCCTCTCTCTGGTTTTGGATCTATTTTTTTTATATGGCATTTACAAAACGAAGTGGTATTTGTATAAACAGGTTTCTCAAGCCACCAATTGGTAATTCCTTTTCCTGCAAATACAGTATGTTTAAATCTGGGAACCCATTCACGATTGTAAAAAATATGAAATAAATGAGGGCCACTTGAAATCAAACCTTTGAAATGCGATTTTTCCGCAACCTCTTTGTCAATATGAAAAGGCATGGGATCATATTGCTTTGCAAATTCAATAATCATTTCATCAGTAAGGGTAATCGAACCAAAATCAATGATTTGATTTTCGTGAAGATCTTTAATATTTGTTGGGTCCATTTCTGAAATTATAAACCAATGATAAATAAAAAAGCCGGTCTTTCAAACCGGCTTTTTACACACTTTTCTAAAGCTTTACTAATACTGTAGAATCACTTTGATTGTTTCTGAGGACGTGTTATTTTGGAAATTAACGAAATAAATACCCGGAGCTAAACTTGTAAGGTCCAACTACTTGTAGTTTTAATCGGCAAACAACCTAGTTTGGTAAATGGAAGCTCCTGACACATTTATTACCGATATAGTCCAATCGTTATTATTATTTGTAACCTGAACATTAACTATTCCTGCATTAGGAACAGGATAAATGTTAAAGTTGGCACTTTCTTCTTCTATTCCTGCACAGCCAACAGTTATGGTAACCGCATTGGAGCAACCTAATAAAACAGTTTGAACAGTACCTGTTGAGTGATTGCCCGAAGCATAACCTAAAGTTTCATTTACACCACCAAATTGTACTGAGCCTTCATAGTGAAAATACCAACGATTGTTCCAAGGTGTGTGGGTGAAGCTGGCCATGTCGCTTAAATCTGAAAACGTTCCAAAGATTGCGTCGTTGTCTGAAAGAATGGAAAATCTGTGGATATTGCCATCATTATCGTTTCTATAGTTAACAGAATAGTCACTACCATTAAATTCTCCGATTCCCCAATTGGCAAAATTTTCACTGTAAGAGGCTACATTAAAATCTACATCCGACAACATGGTTACAATTCCGGTTGCAATATCGATTACATACCAGGAAGTTTGTGGACTTGAGTAGATAGGTACAAATCCATTTCCTGAAAAAATTCCGCTTTGATAACCATAGTTATCGTCCCAACCAAAGGAGATCGAATCAGATAAAGCAATGTTACTTCCAAGAGTAAGATCAGCATTTAAAACTTGTATATGGGTCGCATAAAAAGAGGGGTCAACCACATCTGGTATACCAACTAACGGATTATATAATGTATATAGCTGTCCCGTTCCCAAATCACTAAAGATCGCATCTGCCCTGATGTCATAACTAACTGGGTTAGTTAAGTCCAAATCAAAACGTGTTGTGCTGTCATCTCCAACAATATAAACATAGTTGGTGGTTACAGCGATACCGCCGCGGTCGTCACCACTTAATGCGTCGTGATCAACTGTTAGAGATGCCGTATCGCTCAATGCGGTGATCATAAAGTATCTATCTGTAGATGCTGCGTTAACATAAAAAGTGGTGGTGCTAACAATCACAGGACTTGTAATAGTAAAGCCAGTATCAATAGCTTGTGTCAAGGCCAGGTCACTGAACCAGATCGCAGTACCATCAACAGTTGCATTTAGCTGAACAGTATTGCCTGGGCAAATAGTATCCCGGGTGCTACGTCGGGTGCAAAACCCGTTGTCATAGTAACAGAAGCAGAACTTGGGCAACCAGCTGTATCCGTATATTGATAAGTAATCGTAAAACTGCTATCGGGAGTGAGTCCGCTTGGACTAAAAGAATTTCCAGTAAGACCATCTCCAACCAAAATTCCACCTGCGGGAGAAACAGTTAATGTAACTGGTGCATCCAACGGACAGAAATTGTTTGTTGGTGTAGAGATAAATGCAACAATTCCTGAAGTACAATAATCATAAGTAAGTACGAGTCTCGCCTGGTTATTTGTACAGAACAAATCTACTTGGTCAGATGTAACTCCATAATTTTAATTGTATCATCAGCGCTCCAACTAGTAATATAGCTGGCAGGAATAGTGAATAAGGTAGAATCCACCATACAATCGTTGCCATTGAAATAAGGTTGAGTAACACCAATCAGGTAACCACCTTCATCATAAAATGAAATGTATTCGGAATTAGCTCCAAAGTCTCCTTCAAAATAGACCACTAATGTTAGAGTGCCTGTTGCACCTATTTGCACTGCAGTGAATTCGTAGAACAAAGAATCCGGTGTAGCCATGATAGTATCAAAAGGGGTGGATTGAGTGTAAGTGGAAACTTGCGAATATGCAGTTCCGACTATCAAAGCGATAGAAATTAAGAGAAAAAGTTTTTACATGAGATTTAATTTTTGCGCAAATATACATTTTTAATCAAAAAAAATCGAGTGGATTCTTGGATGGGAAAACTCTAAGATTTTTTATATGTTGTTAAAATGAGTCTCGAAAATATTGGTGAGAATTAATTCTAAAATATTAGGCTGCATATTGTTTAAATATTTTATTGAGCCACTTCAATATTAAAATAATAATGACAGCAGCAATTCCGAGTAAAATAAAATTTACAAAGAAGAATCCTGATTTATGATCGTATTTATCCCAGAAACTTGATAGTACTCCACTCAATTTATTTCCAATAGAGGTTGCTAAAAACCAACCACCCATCATTAAACTGGTAAATCGAGGAGGACTTAATTTAGAAGTAAGGGATAATCCCATTGGGCTTAGACATAATTCTCCCACCGTAATTACCATGTATGATCCAATAAACCACCAGCTGGATGCTTTTACTGCCCCGTTGTTGCAATACCAAACGGCGGCAACCATAACTAATGTAGAAAGTGCTGATATCACCAATCCAATCGCAATTTTGGCTGGTGTGGATGGTTCCCTTCCCCTTCGCCTTAGCATACTAAAAAGTGCTACTACTAATGGTGTAAGTACAATTACCCAACCCGGATTTACCGATTGATAAAGATTAGAGGTGAAAACAGGAATGCTTTTTCCCTCCTCAGGCCATTGGTCTTTCGGAAGGTTTTTGAAATAAGGATGATAGTTATATTCTTTTACAGTTTTTCCATTTACTTTTTCGGTTCTAAATAAATGGTCATACTTGGTAACCGAATCTTTTTGAAGCGTAATGTTTTGGGAAAGTTTTAGAAAAGCGATAGGCTTTTCAATTGCTGCGGGAACTCTTTTATCTGTAAATCTATCGGCCCAGGTGCTTAGTGTAGATCCATTCTGTTTGAACACGGCCCAAAACGCAATCACAACAAAAAATATAGCAAGCATTGCGGCAATAGGTTTTTTTTCTTCCGGGTTTGCTCTGATTAAAATGGATGCATAAAAAATAACTACTGGAATACAAGCAAATATAAATGCATTGGTTGACGTTGAATGTAATCCTAGAAGATTTTCTGGTAATAAATAACCAATAACCCCAAAAATAAGTGCAGGTAAAAGAATGATCAAACAAATCATCCCTAACTCATATCTTCTTTTCTTGCCGGCTTTAATACATCAGCGTGTTTATAATGTTTAGTTCCTATGAGGAAAACTACAATACCTACAAACATTCCAATCCCAGCAGCAAAAAATGCCTCTCCCCAACCGAATATATTGTATAATGCCGCTCCAAAGAAATTACAGATAAATGCACCTACATTGATTCCCATGTAGAAGATATTATATCCGTCATCTTTTTTCGATTTGAACTGTTCTTCATTGTATAAATTTCCAAGGAGAGTGGATATGTTTGGTTTAAAAAACCCATTTCCAACAATAACAAGAAACATGGAAACATAGAGCATATTGAGGTCATGAATAGACATCATACAATATCCAATTCCCATTAGAATCCCGCCTATAATAATTGATTTTCGATAACCTAAAACTCTATCCGCTAACAAACCACCAATAAAGGGTGTAAGAAATATCAAGGCTATAAAAGTTCCATACAAATCTGCAGATTCACTTTCGGTCATTCCAAAATCCACCTTTTACATCTTTAAGATAAAGGGTAAATATTCCAATCATTAAATAATATCCGAACCGTTCCCACATTTCAGAAAGAAATAAGAAGGGCAGACCTTTTGGATGCTTACGAGTTTTAATTGAATTCATGTATTAAAGCTAAAAATGGAATTGAACTTTTACCATGTACTATTGATTATTTAACATCGCCCATCAACTTGCGGATCAACGGAGAAATCAATATCAATACTACTCCGGCAATAATTGCATACCACGCAAAATTCATATAGCCGGTAGTGTAGGTATTTAAACTTTCAATAGGCGCTGCACCCTCTGCAGGGGCAATACTTGCTCCAAACAAACCTGCCACATATTGGCCATAAGCACTTGCTAAGAACCACATTCCCATCATAAAGCCTTGTAATTTATCTGGGGCTAATTTTGTCATTAGCGAAAGTCCTATTGGTGATAAACATAGTTCAGCTATTGTTACTACAAAATACCCTGCAACAAAAACATCCATATTCGCGATTGCATCGGCACCACCGAAAAATTTAATGGCATAGAAAATAAAAAACCCTACACCCAGAAATAGGAACCCTATTCCAAATTTATTCACCGAATTGGGCTCTATTTTTCTTTTTGCCATTCCCAACCAAATCAAGCCTACTAATGTTGCAAAAATGATAACGAAGATTGAATTCGCGGAGTTGTTCACTCCGTTTTGATCAATCTTTACAATTCCCAAATCTAAAACGGCAATATGTTTAGATGAAAATGCGCTTAAAGAACCTCCTGCTTGTTCAAAGATGGCCCAGAATATTACAGAGAATAGAATAAATGCCATTGCTGCTGCCAGCTTTTTGTTTTGAGCAGTATTCAATTTGGTCATTTCATAAATCAGATAAATTAAGCTGAACGGACCAATGAAATACATAAAGTAGTCAGTGTACACTGTATTAGCTACCATTTTCATGATAATAGGAATACATGCAAGCGCTCCAAGGTAAACAAGGAAATAAACCCATTTTTTATTAGTGATTCCTTTTGCTTCAAACGGCGAAATTCCAATGGAACCTAAAGTTCTTTTTGTAAAAATAAATGTGATTAAACTAATTGTCATTGCAACAGCTGCAAGACCGAAAGCTACATTCCATGAAAGTTCGTGAGGGATTACTGATCCAAGTAAAGTTGATTTGCCGATTGAGATACAAATGTATCCTCCAAGTAAAGCACCAAGGTTAATTCCGGCATAGAATAGTGAGAAGCCTAAATCACGACGAGAATCACCTTCTTTATAAAGTTTTCCAACCATGCTGGAAATATTTGGTTTAAAAAAACCTGTACCAACAATATTAAAAGCAATTCCTAAAAAGAAAAAGTCGGTTGGATTGATTGCCAGAATAATACTTCCGATAATCATTAAGATTCCTCCCCAGAATAAAGATTTGCGAAATCCTAGAATCTTATCAGCGAATAATCCTCCTATAAAAGTAAAAGCATATACCCATGCCTGAGTTGCACCATACTGAAGATTTGCTGCATCTTCCTTCAGTAAAAGTTCATTCATCATGAAGAACATGAGCATGCCCCTCATTCCATAGAAGCAAAATCTTTCCCACATTTCACTGAAGAACAAGGACCATATCTGTTTAGGATACTTTCCCTTGAAACTTTGAATGTTTTCTAATTCTTCCTGATGTGTCAACACAATATTTTTTGAGAATTATCTTACCCCGTGCATCATTTTCTTTAACAACGGACTTAGTGCAAACAAAAGTACCGACGCAATTCCGGTTAATACAACAAACACCATAAAGAATTCAAATAAATTATGAATCTGCATTCCTGCAAATTCAGGATATGCAATTGGGATTTTATTTTCCGTCAATAATTTTAATTGATCAGCTGTTGGAGTAATTGTTTTATCCATTACAGCTTTTAAATCAACTCCAAGTTCAGTTGCTTTTTTGTATTTATCTCCAGTAGCAGGTAAGATTGAACCTAACGTTCCAGCTAATGCATAACCTGATGCATTTGATAAAAAGAATACACCATATAATAAAGAAGCAAAACGTTTTGGAGACAATTTACTTACTAGCGATAAACCAATTGGTGACAAACAAAGTTCAGCAACGGTTTGTATAAAATATAATAGGATTAACCATTTTACAGCAAGCAGACCATCATTACCTAAATATTTTACGTTGTATGCAATGATAAAGTAACTCAGCGATATTAATAATAAACCAAATGCTTGTTTAACCGGAGACATAGGTTCTCTATTTCTCTTGCGAAGCGCATCCCACAACATACTAAACGGAATGGCAAGCATAACTACAAATAATCCGTTGAAAATTTGCACCATTGATGCAGGCATATTCCATCCAAGTATATTTCTGTCGGTTTGATAGTCGGCAATAAAAGTTAACGAAGAACCTGCTTGTTCAAATGCAGCCCAGAAGAAAATAATAAAGAAGGAAACAATATAGATTACCCAGATTCTTTGTCGCTCTACTTTGGTTAAAGATTTATCTGTTAGAATCAATCCAGCAAGGGAGATACCAGTTGAGTAAATAATTGAATAGATTACGTTTTGCCCAAAGACAAAAAACATCGTAAGGCCCAAACCAATAAACGCTATTAATGCACCGAACAATGCACCTCCTCCAAATTTTGCTTTTGTTGCCTCACCTTCCTCAAATTCAGAAACATCTTTTTTAGATGGTAAACCTCCAATTGCTTTTCCGTCAGGACCAATCACGTATTTGTTTTTAAGAATGGAGAAAATGGCAGTTCCTAATACCATTGCCAAACATGCAGCAAGGAATCCCCATTTGAATGCATGAATATCTCTAATCGTATCAATTTTTCCTGTAGCTGCATTTGGAACCTCATTTACAACATCCGCAATCAAAGGACAGAAATATTGACTTAATAATGCACCAATATTAATACCCATATAGAAAATGGTAAAGGCAGTATCTAGTTTGCTTTTATTTTCTTTTGGATAAAGACTTCCAACCATACTTGAGATGTTTGGTTTAAAAAATCCATTACCAAAGATGATAATCCCTAATGCTACCCAGGTTAACGTTTTTGCCATTTCCAAATTTGAACCGAATGTGCTGGCACTTAGAAATAACAAAAACTGACCAATAGCCATTAACGATCCACCTAGCATGATACAATTTCTGTTCCCAAGAAAACGATCAGAGATAAATCCACCCAGCATTGGAGTTAGATAACACAATCCTAAAAATCCTCCGTATATCAAAGAAACTTCCGCTTCACCCATCATTAAAGAATTCACCAGAAAGAGGGTAAGTACGGCTCTCATTCCATAGAAGTTGAACCTTTCCCACATTTCGGTTCCGAATAAAACCCAAAGTCCTTTAGGATGTCCCTTTTTAGCAATTTCAGTCATAATGATTTTTATAATGTTGGGCTAAAATAGAAAACATTTTCTTAATACCAATCGGGTGTAATGGCCTCTGGCCTCAGTTCAAAGTTTAAGTCGTTGAAAGTTCAATATTGGCGGTACTTTCAGAGAAAATCATTGGAGTACGGAACGACCTTCGATAGCCACTGACGTTTCGTTTTGCTTCAGTAAGCGCAAGAGCGACATCCTTTTAATTGGCAATGAAATTCATTAAATACTGTTGTAGGGACGTATTAGGATAGGTCCTTGGCCCGTTTAACAAAAAAGGGCGACAAACAGCGCCCTTTTTAAATAAATTATCTGAATATTTTACAAATTTGTTTTTACAAAATCAGTCATCATGTTGTATAAATGTACACGTGTATTGCCTCCATATATACCATGATTTTTATCAGGATAAACAAAAAGATCGAATTGCTTATTTGCTTTTACCATCGCGCTAATTAATTCAACTGAATTTTGAAAGTGTACATTGTCATCTGCTGTTCCGTGAATTAAAAGAAATTTACCTTTTAATTTATCAGCATAAGCTGTTGGCGCCTGTGCATCGTATCCTGTTGGATTTGATTCTTTAGTACCCATGTATCTTTCTGTATAAATGCTATCGTAAAATTTCCAGTTGGTAACCGGTGCAACTGCAATTGCTGCTTTAAATACATCAGCACCACGAGTAATACATAAACTTGTCATGTATCCACCATAACTCCAACCAAAAATTCCGATCCTTGATTTATCAACGAAATTTAAAGTTCCTAAATATTTTGCGGCATCAATTTGATCATCCACTTCAAGTTTTCCCAATTGTTTGTAAGTACAAGTACGGAATTCTCTTCCACGGGCACCTGTTCCTCTATTGTCCACACAGGCAATCATATAACCTTGTTGTGCTAACATTTGAAACCAAATATAATTTGAACCTTGCCACTCATCTTTTACTTCTTGTGATCCCGGACCACCATATACATACATGAATACTGGATATTTTTTATTTGGATCAAAGTTTGTTGGTTTAATCACGTACCCATTTAATGTAGTTCCCTCTGAATTTTTGAACGTGAAAAATTCGGGGGCATTGATGCCTGTTTCTTTCAGCTTGTTTTCAAGTTCAGTATTATCTAGTAATTTTCTTACCTGTTTGCCTTTAGCATCGTATAGAATCATGCTGGTAGGTTTTGATAGAGTAGAATTGCTTATTATATAATATTTAAATCCACTTGTAAATTCAACACTGTTTACTCCTTTGTCTTTTGTGATCTGTGTTTTCTTTTTTCCATCAAATGAAATTGAATATGCATGTCTTTCCATTGGAGAAACTTCTGCTGATTCATAGTAGATTAATTTTGCTTTTTCATCAACACCGTAAATATTGGTTACATCCCAATTTCCTTTGGTTACTTGTGAAATTAATTTACCTGATTTATCATAAAGATAAATGTGATTAAAGCCATCTCCTTCGCTTACCCACATATAACCTCCGTCTGCTAAAAATGTCATGTGGTCATTGATCTCCAAATAACATGGTGCAGATTCTTCCATTAATAATGAAACTGATAAGTTGGAAGAATTTACTTTGTTAATTTTTAAATTATTCTGCAATCTGTTCATTGTAAAAATCAAAAGCTCATTAGAAGGTGTCCATTTAATTCGTGGAATGTACTCGTAAGATGGGAGTCCGGTTATTGCGGTTACCTTTTTTGAAGTGAGATCATAAACATGAGCAGTAACCACCGAATTTTTTTCTCCCACCTTTGGGTATTTGAATTCATAATCCTTTGGATACAATGCACCACCATACATAGCCATTTCAAATTTTGGAACGTCGGTTTCATCAAATCTTACGAAAGCTATTTTTTTACCGTCTTTGCTCCACTCAAATGCTCTTACTAACACCAATTCCTCTTCGTACACCCAATCTCCCTGACCATTGATAATACTGTTCACTTTACCATCTGTGGTAACCTGGGTTTCAGTTCCGCTTGCAAGATTAAAAATGAAAATATTATTATCAGCCACATAGGCTACTTGTGTTGCCGCAGGATTAAATGCTGCACTCATTATTTTATTATGTTTTGGAAGAGCCGTTGTTTTCTGAGTCTTTATATCATATATATGATAATATCCTTTGCTTGAATGACGATAGATCTGATCAGATTGGGTGTTCAATAATATTTTTGACTCATCATCACTAAACGTATAATCATCAACCTCCAAATCCCCAAATGTAAACTCGCCAACTTTATTTCCTGTTTTATAATCGTATTTGATTACTCCTTTCTGTTCCTGAACCGTATAATTCAATCCATCGTTCATTGAATTTAGTCCATAGAGGTATTTACCATAGTAGGCGTAATTTTTCCAAAGATCTTCTACGGTAATTGATTTCTGTGCAAAGCCGAACTGAACGGAAAGAAATGCAACAACAAAAAGTAGTTTCTTGCTCATAAATGTGGTTTGTTTATTTAAGATGCGGTTAAGTGAATAACGAATATAGAATTTAAATCGTTTGTGAAAAGGTTAACATAAGTAAAAAAGACTTAAAATGAAAAAGTCCCCTGTGCTTTGGGGACTTTTCAGTAAATAAACACCACGAAATAGCATTACCAACTAAGCAATGTTACTCCAATTGTAAAAGGGTATAAGTTTGGACTTTGGCCCCTGAACATTGGTGTAAACTGATAACTGGCATATATGCTGAAGAACGAATATTTTATACGGACCATTGCCGTTGCAGTAAACACTTGCAAATTGAAGTCATCTTTTTTCTCCTCTTCTACATCAGTTCCGTTTTCGGTATAAATGATTCTGCTACTTGCTCCGGTTTTAATTCCTCCAACAACTCCAAAAGTAAAATTGAATTGACGAGGATTCTTAGCTGTTTTCTTTGTTCTTAAATTAAAGAATAATGGAATATTAAAATATTGAACGGCTAAGCGGCTTCTGTTAATACTATGCACTGTATCTTGAACACCAATTACTGGAGTTGTAAAAGTTTGTCCGGGATAATCATCAGGTTCATCTAATCTAATTTTTTGTGAGAATGCATAGTGTTGGAAATCAAATCCCATTCCGGTTACAATATTGAATACATTTTTTACCAGATTGAATCTCCACTCAAAAAAGTTTACACGAACATGTGTATTTCTCCAATAATTCATTTCCATAAAATTATAATCGCCCTGCGGTTGAAGATCGAATCCATTGCTTAGATCCACCAATCCATCTACACCAAGATCGATACCCATCCAAACAAAATCCTGATGGTATCTTCCTCCACCCCACATATCTCTGGGTGATTGAACAAATCTTTTTTTCTTTTTTGTTTGTGTGCTATCGTCGTAGTTGTAATTATAATTGTAGTTATAATCATAGTTAGGGTTGTTGTTATTTGTTTCCTGGGCATTGATTTTTTTTACCTCAGATGCACCTGTAACGTTGGCATTTATTTTTGCTGGTTCATTTTTATACAATACATCTGATGCGCCTGATGAGGTTACATTTAGTTCATCTTTTACATCTACGAACACATCACTGGCCCCTGTTGAAGTAACATTCATTGTTGAAACCGGAAAGTTCATTAAGTGTAGGTCGGAGCTTCCCGATAGAACTGCATTTACAGAACCAGCCCCACCAATTAATTCAACATCTGATGCTCCTGTAGCAGTTATGTTAATGTGATCTGCAGTAATCAAGCCTTTCAAATCACTACTGCCACTTAATGTAATGTTCATTTGTGAAGCACTGAATTCATTTTTAATTTCAGTATAGTTACTTCCACTGATCGTAAGATTTTCAATGTTGTTTGTGTAGATTTCAATGGATGAACCCATGTTACTGTTGTCAAAGGCAGGACTTTCTACAGTAATTGTAGTTCCTTGAGCACCAGGCTGAATATCTACTTTTTTTACTCCATTCTTGTTGGTTTTTACAACAACTTTCATGGAGTCGGATTTATAAATATAGACTGGAAGCTCTGTTTTTATGTCAAGATTTTTTGTGCTTTGAATCGGATACTCAGTGGTAGTTTGAGCTTGCATCGAAATTCCTCCAATAAACAGAGCTAGCAGGAGTAATAATGTTTTCATTTGAAAATCTTTAGAGTATGACGAACAACCGTAGAAAAGGTTACAGTTAGTTTCTCGTTTTAAAAGAAAAAATAGGGGAGGTGAATTTTACTTTTTTTGATTTTCCTTTGTTATCTCTTTCAACTTTAAGAACCCATTTGTCTTCGTCTTCTTTATTGTTCTTGAATACACTAAAGGTTGCATTTACATAATCCTCAATGAAAACTTGTTCGCCACTAAAGATTTTATTCAATAAACCTTTTTTCTTTGGATTTTCAGAAGCGACTAAAGGATTATTTGTATCAACAATTGGAACAGATTGTAGTGCTAATTGATTGTTATCAGCTGCAATATCCAATTCAACAGGATTGCTATTTTTTATTGAAACAGGAATTGATTGATCGCGTGACACGGTGTTGTTTGTTACGACAGAATTGTTTATTTGATTTTTTTTATAAACAAGAGTCCCGGACTGAGTAGTTTGAATTGATTCTTGCACTATAAAATTATTTGTCTTCAATTGTTTGGTAAATGCGGTAGAGTCAAATGATCCCATTGATATTCCATTCTCAACAATATTTGTTGGCCAGAACAACCATAATCCAACTACAATTAGAATGGAAGCAGCCGCAGATATGCTCCAGAATAATGGAACTGCTGGCCTCGTTCTTTTTAACAGGCTATTTTTATCTGGGAACTGAATGGTGTTGTCAACCACTAATAATGTTGATCCATATATTTTAAATTCTTTTTCCAATTTAGGATTCAAAGAATGAAAAGAACTTAATTCCTGTTTCTCAATTTCATTTAAGATTCCTTCGTAATATCCAATAAAGTACTCGGTAAAATTAACAGTATGAATATTTATGGTGGGTTGAATTGATATACTCAATTCATTTTTAGAATTATGCGTAATATTTTCAGGTAATAAACTTAGTTCTTCGAGTTCCGAAAGATACTGATCGAGGATACTGGGATTTTTTTGCAGAAATACATCGACTGTAAGCATATCTTCACGACCAAGGTTGCCGTTTAAATAGGCCTTCATCCATTCTTTATAATTATGTATGCTGCAATTTATCATCCTAACACATTTGCTATACTTCCAATATGATTCTTTAATGTTACTCTTGCTCTAAAAATGTACACTTTTACCTGACTGGCATTTAGTCCCGTAATCTCACCTACCTCCTCGTAGCTGTATCCTTCATAATCTCTTAAGATCACAACGGTCTTTTGTATTTCCGGCAAAGTGTTTAATGCAGTATGAAGAATTTCCTGTAAATCAGGATTACCCAGATTGCTGCTTATTGAATGAGAAGGAATGGTTTCAACGAAGTCCATTCTTTTATCTTTTCTCTTTTTATCGATCATTGTGTTATACGCTGCAGTAAACAAATATGACTTTGCTTTATTACCCTCCACAGTTTCTCGCTTTAGCCACAATTTTTCAAAACAATCCTGAACTATGTCTTTGGCAGTTTCTTGGTCAGCAAATTTCAGCATGAACCGATACAAACCATCAGCATGGGACTTTACGGAAAAATTGTATTCTTCGAGGGTCAACTATGCGGTCTTTATGGGTGTGACGTATAACTATATATAAAGTTACAGATTGGGTATAAAATAAAAAAGCCATCCGGACAGTATCGTCACGGATGGCTTTTTCTGAGATATTTTAGAATTATTTTCCTCCATTTGTAGGAACCGTTGCTGTTTCGCTGATTCCTAGTTTTTTGCGTACATCTTTGTTTACGTCATCATTTTCATTCCAATAAAGGATTGCGCCTTTGCTGATGTCAAAAATATAGGTCATTCCTTTTTCAGCTGCAACATCTTTAATTGCTTTTAGGATTTTATCGTTCAATGGCAACAACAACTTATTTTGTTGGTTTACAATCTCATCTTGAAAAGTTTGTTCTGCTTTTCCAAGAAATTCCTGTTTAGCAAGAATTTCATCTTGTGTTAATTGTAATAAGGTTTGAGAAGCACCATCTTTTTGTTGGGTTTGTATTTTTTGAACTAGTGCATTGTACTCGTCCATGTGTTTTTGATATTGCTCTCCCAAAGACTTTTGAATTGAATCCAATTTCTCGTTTACTGTTTTCATTTCAGGCATAAGATACATGATCTCAGCAGCATTTACATAGCCGAACTTCTGTGCATTCACCTGAGTAATTACTAAACCAATAAATGCAGCTATAATGATAAATTTTTTCATCCTGTTTTGTTGTTATTTATTTTGTGCCGTTAAGTTTTGCATCTGCCGCAATTCCTAGTTTTTGTCTTACGTCTTTATCTACATTGTCTTTTTCATCCCAGTTAAGCAAAACTCCAAAACTGATGTCGAAGATATAATGTAATCCTTTTTCAATGGCCACTTCCTTTATAGTTTTAAGGATCTTGTCATTTAAAGGTTGGACCAGCTTGTTTTGTTTTTCTGAGATCTCATTTTTAAATGTTTCTTGCGCTTTATAAATAATCTCTTGTTTTTTTGCAAGATCTTCTTCACACAATTGTCTAAGCGGACCAGCTTCAGTTTTTTCGCATTGTTGTACTGCGTCATTAAAGTCGTCAACCAAAGATTTGTATTCTTTGTCAAGAGTTAGTTGGAATGAATCCAAAACATGTTCTACTCTTTTCATTTCAGGCATCAGATATAAAAGCTCTGTGGCATTTACATATCCAAATTTAGATTGAGCATTTATATTACCTAATCCTAATCCAAGAAATGCGATAATTAAAATAATTCCCTTTTTCAATTTCATTTATTAAAATAGTTTGCAAAGATATGATAAATGTTTAAGGTTCAATGTTAAAGGATAAAAGGTTGACTTTCTCAACTTTAAACCTGCAACTTCAAACTTTAAAACATTTCTTTAAAAATGTTCCAATACTTCTGATCAGGAGTGGAGGCGGTAATGGTTAGCTGGTGACCTTGTACGGGATGCTTGAATATTAGTTGCCTGGCATGTAAACAAATTGATTTATCGTCGTTACCACGACGGTCACCATATTTTACATCCCCAGCAATCGGACATCCAATAGAACTTAGTTGAACTCTTATCTGATGATGTCTTCCCGTTAATGGTTTTACTTCCACCAAAGAATAATTATCACCAGCTTTAAGAACTTCGTAGCTCAATTCGCTTCGCAATGCACCTGTTACTCCTTCCTTAGATATAAATGAACGATTGTCTTTCTCATTCTTTTTCAAATAGTGTACCAAAGTCGATTTTAGTGATTCCGGGGTACCTCTAACTACAGCCCAATAAATCTTTTGGATCTCTCTTTCTCTAAATTGCTCATTCATTCTTGAAAGAGCCTTGCTTGTCTTAGCCAAAAGAACTACACCACTTACAGGGCGATCAAGTCGGTGTATTACCCCACAGAAAACGTTACCCGGCTTATTATATTTCTTTTTAAGATATTCTTTATATATATCTGATAAAGGAATGTCACCTGTTTTATCGCCTTGAACTATTTGGGAAGCCAACTTATTCACTACTAATAAGTGATTATCTTCAAACAATACCTGCTTTTCCAGATTTTTTAAATCCATAATACTTAATGTAGAATGCCCATAAAAATTGCAATCGTTGGCAAAGGTAGTGGAAACATTAAACTTTTTTAAGAATTATGGGACTGATTGTAGGTTAATTTCTTTGGTTTAATCAGCCATTAACAGCGTGTTTATTTAGTACTTTTGTGCCCGATATGCATAAGAAGCGGCAAGCAGCCATCCCCGTTTTATTCCTTACCATCTTTATAGACATTCTTGGTTTTGGAATTGTTTTTCCATTATTGCCCGGTTATGCGAAGGAACTCCATATTAAGGTTGAATATATTGGAATTCTGATGGGTTCTTTTGCTTTTGTTCAATTTTTTGCCACATCTTTTTGGGGAGCCCTAAGTGATAGGATTGGCAGAAGGCCTGTTATTTTAATAAGTACCATAATATCTATGGTAGCATATTTTGTTTTTGGGTTTGCTAATACATTTACGTTGATTCTCTTTTCAAGGATCTTATCTGGTTTTGGTAGTGGAAACATATCTGCCGCTCAGGCTTACATTGCGGACATTACTCCTCCTCAGGATCGTGCAAAAAAGATGGGAATTATTGGTGCTGCTTTTGGTTTAGGGTTTGCATTTGGGCCCTTTCTAGGCGGAATTATACAAACTCAACTAGGGATTGAATATGTAGGTTTCATTGCTTCAGGATTATGTCTCTTGAATTTTATTCTTGCCTTTTTTATTTTACCTGAATCATATCATGATCGGGTTAAAGTTAAATACAACCCAATAAAGCCTTTTGTAACAGCATTCAAGAACTATGGAATACTCCTAGTAATGCTCATCAATATTGTATATATGATCTCCTCATTTATATTCAACGTTTCGGCAAATTTGAAATGGACCGACAGGAATGAATTTGATCCTTTGCAAATAGGATTCGTATTTTCCTACATAGGAGTTTGTACAGCTATTACTCAGGGGTTATTAATAGGACCCATGGTTAAAAGATTTTCCGAAACCAGACTCATGTTTATGGCAATCATTATTCTTGCTATTTGTTTGATAACAATTACCCTTGTTCCTATTGGAGGTTTCCTTCCGTATGAGTTGTTTATTCTGGCTTTACTTGCTTTGGGTAACGGAATGTTGCGGCCTACAGCGATGGCAATTCTTAGCAGACTTACTGATAGAAACAGTCAAGGATTAATTATGGGAGTTTTTGCTTCATTAAGTTCATTATCAATGGGAATTGGAGCTACTGTAGCTACTCCTTTATATTCTCTGGGTTGGAGTAATCCATTTTATTTAGGAGCGACCATCCTAATTTTTCCTATTCTTTTGGTCTTTGTACTTAGAACAGTTTTATCCAGGATTCCGGCATCTAAAGATCTGGTGGTTAACGCCACCGATGCGAAGGGCATGGCCACAGTTGAAAGCGGGGGCGGAGCGAAGAGCGACTCCTAATGTTTAAAAATCAGGATACTGACCACCAGTGTCAGAGCCCGGAGCATAGGGAAGACGCACAAATTATTGAAAGACAGATTTAAGCAATCTTGATTTTAATATATTGATTTTTAGGAATTTAGGTAAATAAATGGACTAAATGCCCCGTCGAATCATTCATTCTTTGGGTTAAAGTGGTCCAACGCGTTGTAATTGTTCAAAAAAAATTGCACCTTTGCGTCCCCAAAATTGGGGAATGAACAGTTTGTTGTAAATAAATTTTAGAAAAAAAAGAATGCCAACAATTCAGCAATTAGTAAGAAAAGGCCGCACAACAGTTGAGTATAAAAGTAAATCGCAGGCTTTAAAATCATGTCCGCAACGTCGTGGCGTATGTACAAGGGTGTATACAACTACTCCTAAAAAACCGAACTCTGCACTACGTAAAGTAGCTAAAGTAAGGTTAACCAATGGTAATGAAATCATCGCCTATATTCCGGGTGAAGGTCACAACTTGCAAGAACATAGTATCGTTCTAGTTCGTGGTGGAAGGGTGAAGGATTTACCAGGTGTACGTTACCATATCGTTCGTGGTGCATTGGACACTGCCGGAGTAGACGGGCGTCGTCAAAGAAGAAGCAAATATGGAGCTAAAAAGCCTAAGGCTGGTGCACCTGTTGCCTCTACCGGTAAAAAGAAATAATCTAACTTATTTAAAAACTTAAAAAACGCGTCATGAGAAAGTCAAGACCAAAGAAGAGGATCATATTACCTGATCCAAAATTTAATGATACGTTGGTTACAAAATTTGTAAACAACTTAATGTATGATGGTAAAAAAGGCACCTCATACGAAATCTTTTATGATTCAATCGCAATCATTGAAAAAAGAGTAGCTGATCAAAATCCATTGGATGTATTTAAAAAAGCATTGGAAAATGTAACTCCTGCTGTTGAGGTTAGAAGCCGTAGAGTGGGTGGTGCAACTTTTCAAATTCCACAAGAAATTCGTCCTGCACGTCGTTTAGCGTTGGGTATGAAATGGTTGATTGTTGCTACCCGTAAGCGTAATGATAAATCAATGGCTCAGAAATTGGCCAATGAAGTTGTTGCAGCTTTCAATAATGAGGGTGGAGCTTTTAAAAAGAAAGAAGATACTCACAGAATGGCAGAAGCTAATAAAGCTTTCTCTCATTTCCGCTTCTAAGGCTAGTTCAATATTTTATTACATTATTTAGACAAGATAAATTTATGTCACGCGACTTAAAATACACGAGAAATATTGGTATTGCAGCTCACATCGATGCTGGTAAAACCACCACCACAGAGCGTATCCTTTATTATGCTGGTGTAAACCACAAAATTGGAGAAGTTCATGATGGTGCTGCTACTATGGACTGGATGGCTCAAGAGCAAGAAAGAGGCATTACCATTACATCGGCTGCTACAACAGTAGGTTGGAAATACAGGGATAATGATTACCATATCAATATTATTGATACCCCTGGTCACGTTGACTTTACCGTTGAGGTAAACCGTTCATTGCGTGTATTGGATGGATTGGTATTCTTATTCTCAGCAGTTGATGGTGTTGAACCACAATCTGAAACTAACTGGCGTTTGGCTAACAACTATAACGTAACCCGTTTGGGATTCGTAAATAAAATGGACCGTGCTGGTGCTGACTTCTTAAACGTGTGTAAACAAGTAAAGGAAATGTTAGGATCTAATGCTGTTCCATTACAATTACCAATTGGTGCTGAAGATAATTTTATTGGTGTGGTTGATTTAATCAACTTCCGTGGAATTCAATGGAACGAACATGATAAAGGGATGACCTTTAAAGAGATTCCAATTCCGGAAGATATGATGGAGGAAGCGAAAGAATATCGTGAAAAATTATTGGAAGCTATTGCAGATTTCGATGATAAAATCATGGAGAAGTTTTTCGAAGATTCAAGTTCTATAACTGAAACTGAAATACTAACTGCTTTGCGCAAGGCTACAATTGCTGGTTCAATTGTTCCTATGTTATGTGGTTCATCTTTTAAAAATAAAGGAGTTCAAACAATGCTTGACTATGTAATGGAGTTGTTACCTTCTCCATTAGATCAGGAAGGTATTATTGGAACTAATCCTGATACAGGTGAAGAAACAGTAAGAAAACCAGACGAAAAAGAACCATTTGCTGCATTGGCATTTAAAATTGCAACCGATCCTTTCGTAGGTCGTTTGTGTTTTATCCGTGCTTATTCTGGTAAATTGGATGCAGGTTCTTATGTATATAATACACGTACCGAAAATAAAGAACGTATTTCACGTATCTTCCAAATGCATGCAAATAAGCAAAATGCTATTGAGTGTATTACTGCTGGTGATATTGGTGCTGTAGTAGGATTTAAAGACATTAAAACAGGAGATACTCTATGTGATGAGAAACATAAAATTGTTTTGGAATCTATGGATTTCCCTGATCCGGTAATCGGATTAGCTATTGAGCCCAAAACTCAAGCTGACGTGGATAAGTTAGGTATGGCTTTGAATAAATTAGCTGAAGAGGATCCAACCTTCCGTGTACATACTGATGAGGAAACTGGTCAGACCGTTGTTAGCGGAATGGGTGAGCTTCACTTAGAAATTATCTTGGATCGTTTAAAAAGAGAATTTAAAGTTGAATGTAATCAAGGTGCTCCTCAAGTTGCATTTAAAGAAAGTATCAACTCGAAAGTATCACACCGTGAAACGTATAAAAAACAAACAGGTGGTCGTGGTAAATTTGCAGATATTCAATTTACTATTGAACCAGGTGATCCTGAAAAAGGCGGATTGGAATTTGTAGATAGCGTAAAAGGTGGTAATATTCCTCGTGAGTTTATCCCTTCAGTTGAAAAAGGATTTAAAGCTGCCATGGTAAATGGAGTATTGGCAGGTTTCCCTGTAACTTCATTGAAAGTAACTTTAACTGACGGTTCTTATCACGCGGTTGACTCTGATGCACTTTCATTTGAGATTTGTGCTAAGATCGCTTACCGTGAAGCAATGCCGAAATGTAATCCTGTATTACTAGAGCCAATCATGAAGATTGAAGTAATTACTCCAGAAGAAAACATGGGAGATATTGTTGGCGACTTGAACAAACGTCGTGGACAAATTGAAGGTATGGATAGTCGTGGTACTGCTCGTGTTGTAAAAGCGAAAGTTCCGTTAAGCGAAATGTTTGGTTATGTAACTCAATTACGTACCATCTCTTCTGGTCGTGCAACTTCTACAATGGAGTTCTCACATTATGATCCAGCTCCTCGCAACGTACAGGAAGATATCGTTGCAAAAGTAAAAGGTAAAAAAGTAAATGCTTAATTAGCATTCACTCACAATAATAAAAAGCCTTTCAGAAATGAAAGGCTTTTTTGTTAAGAATGTATAGAATGAAAGTAGCACAATATATAGGTCATACCGGTTTTACTTCACGCCAGAAAGCAAAAATTCTGATCGATGAGAAAAGAGTAACCATTAATGGAAAATTAGTAACCCATAGTACCTCATTTACTGAAGGAGATGTAGTAAAGGTTGACGGAAAAAATTTAAAAGGTGTTTTTGAATCACCTTTAAGAAAAACCTATCCGGTTAAAAGTAAATCGAAAACTACGAAATCTAAAGGAGAGGCAACCTATATCGTATATAATAAACCGAAAGGAATTATTTGTACAACGGAGAAGATTGCCGATAACATAATTGATGCAATCAAGCATGAAGAAAATATTCTTCCGGTGGGGCGTTTGGATAAAGATTCGGAGGGATTAATCATACTTACCAATGTTGGAAAAATAATAGACAGAATCATTAATCCTAAATTTGCTCATATAAAGGAATATGTGGTTACTCTTAATCTTCCGGTAACTACACAATTTATAAAAGCAGCCTCCGAAGGAATTGATATTGGAGGAGAGATAACCTCTCCTTGTGAAATAAAAATTGAGCCAGGATCAAAAAGAATTTTTAGAGTAACGCTAAAACAAGGAATCAATCGACAGATTAGAAGAATGTGTAATAAATTCGGTTATCAGGTAGTGAAATTGAAAAGAGTTTCCGTTATGCACATTAAATTGGGAAACTTGAAGCAGGGAGAGTGGAGAGATTTAACGCCGGACGAATTAGAAGTTCTTCTTGCTGCCTTATACTAGAAAATCATCTTCCTATAAACAGTTCCTTCCTTTGTTTTTATCTCCAATAAATAAATTCCTGAAGCAATCAACGGAGTTTCCAACGCTAGAGATTTTTGTTCAACTGGAATTTTAAACGAATGGGTTAACTCGCCATTCAAAGATAAAATGGTTACTGACTCAATCGCATTTGAAGAATTGATATAAAAGTGTTCGCTTATAACAGGATTTGGAAACACATCTATATTCCCAACATTTAATTTTTCTATAGACACAGTTGGCGTATCCGGAGATTGCATCATTGTATCTAGTTTCAATAAAATGCACGAGGTAGGACCAGGGCCCCAGTTTTCCGAATATCCTGTAACAATAAATCCTTTATCTAGTGATAGTTTAAAATCATTTTGAAAAGTGCTTTCACTAACACCACCGGCACAAGTTCTTTCCAGAATAGGAACAATGTTATATTGCGTTTTTTGGAGAAATAAAATTGAATTTTGATCAACAGCTTCTTTATAGTTTGTGATCAGGGAAATTTTACCTGGTTCTCTTTGCAACACATGAGGATGATCCAATATTACGGTGCTTGCTTCGTATTGCGGGTGCAACGAGATTGAATTTCCCATCGAATCAATTCTAAGCAAATAAGTGTTTTGTGCAAGATCAGGAATATACCATGATGTGTAACCCACTACAAAACTCATTGCACCCGAAGTATCAATATACATGTCTGCACTATAACCAAAATCATCATCAGCGGTTCCAATTGTTTTTGTCCAGATGCTATCACCGTTTAAATCTAGATAAACCAGATATGCATCTGAGTTACCAGCACCAAAACTTTCAGTATTTCCTACTAATAATATATTTTGGTGTCGATCGATGTGAATATATCTTACAACATCATCATTAACTCCTCCAAATGTTTTTGTCCAAAGAGTATCTCCATTACTATCTATTCGCAAAATATATGCATCACGCTGGCCATTCCCAAAGGAATAAGTTTCTCCGGCAATTATATAAGTAGAATCAGGTAATTTATTTATTGAATAACTCACTTCCCAATCATTGCCTCCATAGGTTTTTGTCCATACGGTGTCTCCATTTAAATTTATTTTCAGGAGCCATACGTCATATCCGCTTGGTGTAAAATCATTTTTATATCCACATACCAAATAGCCTGAACTGTCTGCTGTCATTACAACGGATTTTCCACTTTCTATTCCGGTCCCACCAAAATTTTTCCACCATATAAGATCTCCTATGCTGTTGGTTTTAAATATAAGCAGATCTGTTCCATTCATGCCTGTAGTATTGGTGGTGCCTGCTACAATGTAGTTGGTGTCGGCCACAGGAACTACACATTCACCAACATCAAATAAACCAAGACCATAGGTTCTGAAGAATTTTGTTTGTTGAGCATTCAACATTCCAACAAAGAAGATAAGGATTAGTAAAATTCTTCTCATAATGTAATATTGAATTTTACATCTGCTATCATTCGTATGATCATATAATAATCGCTGTAGAATTGCAAACGACCGGCAACTGAAGGTTGGGTGTTGAATACAGCCTTCAGTTTAATCTTACTGGCTGATTTTAGCAATTGTATTCTATTGCTTGTTACTGGAATGCTTAAATCGGTGGTGGTTGCTTGTATAACTCTATTATTGATATCTAAAGGAGCAGCAGCAACCAAAGTGCTGGCAAAAAGAGAATCCATAACAGCACCTGAGCCATCTAATAAATACAATTGTAAATCACTTTGCAGCGGAAATTTATTTTCTACTCTTACAATAAATTCTCCGTCGCTAATCGGATTTAAAATTTCCAAACCGGTAAAAGGATTATCAATTGTATCTACCAATAGCAAATTGGTAGCAGAAAGTTTTAAAGGCATGTTTAATTGCATTTGAATATATGCAGGATAATCGTAATAAAAGAAATCGGTATATCCACTTACATTTCCATAAGGGTTTAACTCTACATCTGCTAATAATGATAGTTGATCAGGAAGTAACTCTAAAATCTGCTCGATATTTGAATTCCCACTATTAATATTAAATGTATAGTTGGTTTCCGTAACCGGATTCAATACACTTAAATTTTCAATGGCGCGATTTATATTTATGGTAGTTCCAATAACCGAATTGGTTAAAATTACCATTTGACCATTTCTTGTATTGGTAGCTTTAATTTCTATTGGGTGAAAGCTAATATCTGATCCAATTGTATTATGAAAAGTTAAACTAAGATTTATATTTTCTACATCTACCAAACCGCTTCTTATCATTTGCAATCCTTCAAGATTAGTTGTTGTATTTGCTTGATCAAAATTATATTGGCCCAAGTACCCCTTTGCATATTGGGGGGTAAGATCAATAATTTCTGTTTCAGTTTTAAATAATGTTTGTCCATTTGAAATGGTTACTCCTGGATTTCCTGCAATGGTCATTACATCCACATAAGCAGTAAGAGAATTAAAATCATCTCCTTGGTTACCGGTAAGATTAATTTGATAATCATCTATTGTAAAATCTGTGATTGCAACTACAGTATCGGTTGGACTTGTTTTTCCCGGAAGAGTATCGATCAACTCAAGCATTATACCATTTTTAGTAACACCGGGAATATAATAACGGAAAATAAGTGGTTGCGATAAGTTTGATTTAAAAGTGCATCTTAATTTTCCATGTTTAATATCAAATCGCGAAAGACGAATATCAGTTCCTGTAATATCGAGAGACGAGGTAAGTCCGGGAATCCCCGCACCGCCCGGGAGTGTTACGGTTGGATAAGTCCATACATAAGCGTAAACACTTTTTGCAAGTGATAAATTTGAAAGTGTATCAATATTAAAAGTATAAAGCGGAGCATCAATTGCAATGTTTACAGAACTATCAGTTCCAATAGAAAGATTCTCATCACCAATTAAATTTGTAAGATCAAGTTTTGTCTCAACCACAGGAGCGGTTGCATCAACATCCCAATTAGTTCCATCAACTGAGCAGGAGATGAGAGTTGTAATAAAAATTATAAGTGTTAAACTCAGTTTTTTCATTTACTGGGGATTCTAGAAGTAAATATAGCTATTTAATTGAATTTGATGGCGCCTTACCCTATGCTTCGGGGTACGCTTCGCTTCCGCCCTTCGGGCCAAGCCCTTCGCAGCGGTGGCGCAGTTAGTGTTTCTGAGTGGAACGAAGGAACAGTTACTGCGCCCCATCCAGACAAACGCAGCTTATCAAGTTTCGTCAGTGGCGCATTTAGAAATCAAATAATTCTCTAGGGTGAATATCTAAGTTCTTTGCTATTAGAAGAATATTAGAAAGGCCAGTATTTAATAAACCTCTTTCAAGTCTGCTAATTTGTGATATTTCCATACCCCAACCAAAGGCCAAGTCAGCTTGTGAAATACCTTTTTCTCTCCTAATCTTTTGAAGATGACGGCCAAAGGTTTTTCTGTAACCAAAAACAGGAGGGATGTTAACCAACTTCTGCCCTAAAGTGAGGAAGGAAAAAACGAGAAATGATAATGATTCGTCTTTTTTTTACATATATTCTTTTTTTGTAGTATCCCAGCTTGTTTTTAGTCAAAATCTAGTTTTGAATGGCAGCTTTGAGCAGTATTCTACATGCCCAAATTCAACTGGTCAACTTCCCTATTGTAACAATTGGCAATTTTCAGGTGCAAGCACGGATTATTACAACAACTGTGCAGGAGGTGCATTTGTTTCTGTTCCACAAAATCTTCAAGGCTTTCAATATTCATCTCATGGTAATGGATATTTAGGCATGATTGTTTTAGCATTGCACGAAGAACAAGATACATCAAACTACTTTAGAGAGCCTGCAGGGAGTTTTTTGGGCTCTTCTATATAATTGATGAAAAATATTTCGTATCATTTAAAGTAGCTTTAACGGTCAATAATTTTGAAGCGTGCTGTGCAACAAATAAAATAGGGGCTTTGTTTTCTACTGTCCCATACGATAATATAAATCGTTCTCCTATAAACAACCTTGCACAGGTTTATACAGAATCCATCATTACAGATTCAATTAATTGGACAACCATTTCTGGATCTTTTATCGCAGATTCAGCTTATAGTTTTATCTCCATTGGTAACTTTTTTGATTCTACAAACACTCAAGTTATCGATTATAATAACAACTATCCTAGTACTTATGCTGCTTACTATTATGTTGACGATATTAAGGTATCATCAGATTCTTTATTTGTAATTGGAATGGAGAGTATTAATCAGGAGTTATTTAGTGTTTATCCCAATCCCAGTGGAGGGGATGTGTATGTTCAATCCCATTATAGTGGAGAATTTGCAATTGAGATATACAACTTGATTGGAGAACTTGTTTATACAGCAGAGAGTGAAGGTCCATATCATTTAGACTTGCATCATTTGATATCCGGCCTATATTTCCTTAATGTAAAGAATGACGAACAACATTATTTCTCACATAAATTATTAATAAGAAAATAATGAATTATGAGAAATATCGTATTGATTATGGTTGCCTTATTGGTGACTATGATAAGTTCATTTGCGCAAATCAATTGGCAAAAAGGTGGTAACGGAAATATTCCGCTTATCGCCCCATCAACCATTGGAACAGATGCTACTTGGAATGCTCCCTTTCGCATGATGACCTTTGGCCAAGAACGAATGCGCATCAATCAAAACAGAAATTTCAATATTCCGTACTTTGGATCTAACCCTATTCATACAGCATGGTATTTGAATAATTCATAGTGCATGGAATGTTTTAACACCCCAATCTGCCCCAAATGGTTTTGTAGGTATAAATACAAGCGACCCAAGAACTCAACTGCATATACAAGGTATTCAAATTTGCTCAGGTACACTTGGTTCCGGTTGGCGCCCTTGGATGAGAACTGGCGTTTTTATGAATGAAGAAAGTAACAACATGTATGTGGGCATGTATCAAAGGGAGAACTGTGGTAGCGGACCGTTCGATGGCCATGATCAATTGGGGTGACGATGTAAATGCACCTTCAAATCGTTTACGTATTAATTTTTCTCCATCTATCAATTCATTTATGAGCCCCATGACTCCCGGTTTTGTTGCTGCGGAAAATAAAGATATGGAAATGATGTCGTTTTGGGCAAACAGAAATGTAGGTGTTGGTGATTTCATCAATTTTACTGGTGGTCCTGTATCTCAGCTTCACATGCACAATCAGTTTGCCGCAAGTAATTTTCTAACCATTACAAATTCTGCAACCGGATCCACAGTTACTGATGGCTTAAGGGTAGGGATGGATAATTTTGTAGGAATGCAGGCCATGTTTATGTTAAGTGAAAATAATCACATGACCTTTCATACAAATTCCACGGGAATATTAGGTGAAAGAATAAGGATTACACAAACCGGGGCGCCGGGAGTATTTTCAGCCGGGGTATTGAACAGTACCCGTATTGGAATTCCATTACAAGGTAATAATCCAATCCTGAGTCCTTTGAGCCTGATCCATTTGGGATTTGATATGCCCGCTGGTACAAATGCCGGATGGAGGCCATGGATGGAACAAGGAATTTTTAATACACGTAATACTGATCACGTGTATATCGGATTAAAACCAGAGCCGTCTATCTTGGGTGATAGAAATGACGCAGTGATAGGATGGGGAGATAACAACTCACCGGTACTTAATCCCGTAGGCCCCGATAACCTTCGTTTCATCTTTTCATCGGAACAAATCAGTCCGTTACCAAATGGTGAGTCGGCGATTAATGGGCAAGAAATTGCACGTTTAACTCCTAATTGTGTTACTTGTCCGAATAATAAAGGGTCATTTGGAATCGGAGATTTTTCACCCTCAGGAATTCAAGGTCCAAGTGTTCTCGCTGATTACATTGGAGCCACACTGGATGTTGATGGAGATGTTATTATCCGTGATGTAAATCAGAACGATAATATAGATAAACTTCTCGTTTGGGATGATAGTGATCATCACGGAAGATTAAAATGGAGAGATGCAAATTCTATTATTGCAAACGTACAAGCAAATAATGGATTGTATTCTAATAATAACGTTGTTCAGCTGGGAGTTGATTGTGCAAATCCAAATTTTGGTATGGTGTATCCGAATACAGGACTTATGGGCGATAGAACTATAGGTTTAACAGGTAACAATCTTGTTTTTGATGGCAATGGCGGAGGTAGAGTGGGTATTGGAATGGGACCATGTGTACCAGTTGGGAATCGGGTAGAAATAACAGGATTAGGTGCTAATCAATCAGGTTTAAGATTTACCAATCTTAATATTTTCTCGCCATCATTTACTCCTGCTCCCGGCTTGGTTAAATACTTAACAGTAGATGCAAATGGTGATGTAGTGCTATCAGATGGAGTAGGGGGAGTTGTTAGTGCCGATAACGGATGTTCTATAAATCCGATTGGAAATGTTCAGTTTGGGAATGATTTGGGAAACACTACAGCCAATTTATTAAACGATCGTGAAATAAATATGGTGAATAATAATATTTATTTCAAAGATCAGGGGGCAACTAGCACAGGTGTAATCAGCGCAATTGGTGTTGGTTATGCTATTGTTACACCTGGAACAAGTTTACGTTCCAAATTGAGTGTATTGGAAAATAGTGGAGTTGTTCCATATATATTAGGCCCTCCAATATATTCACCTAATACATACTACCCTGGAGGACCTAGCAAGGAGCAGGAACTGAAGGGATAAGTGGTGTTAACCTTGATATAAATACAAATCCATTGAGACCCGTGCTTCAGTCTGGTGTATATGGCGAATCCAGCGGTAGTAACAGCGGACAGAGTATGAACTCAGGTGGACATTTTTTTGCAGCTAATTCTACCGGATCAAATGTTGGCGTGTATGGAGTAGCTAGTTCAACCAGTACCTGTGTAGGTGGATTTTTTATCGCAGAAAATAATCCAACAAGCTCAGGTTCATCTGTTGGAGCATGGGGACGTGGATTAAAAAGCGATTTGTCTTTCACAGGAGTTAGGGGGAGAAGTAAATAACCCAAGTGCCACATCATCCAATTATGGAGTAAATGGCAGTGTTGTTGGTACAGGAGTTGGTGTTCTTAATGTTGGAGTTTATGGTAAAGCAACTGTAACTGCAAATAACTTTGCAGGATATTTTGAAGGAAACGTACATATTAATGGAGGAGCATTGTCATTTACATCGGATTCTATATTAAAAACTAATGTTAGTTCTTTCTCCAATGCATCTCAAATATTAAGTCAACTTGATGCAATCACATTCAATTATACAAACGTAAATGTCCCACAACTTAATCTTGATAATCAAAACCACCATGGATTAATTGCTCAAAATGTTGAAAATATTGTGCCAGATATGGTGAACAATACCATTGTTCCGGCGAGTTATGATTCACCCATCAGTAAATGTAAAGTCAGTTGATTATGTAGAAATTATTCCAATTCTTATCGCAGGTTTCAACGAGCAACAGGACAAGATGGATGCTCAGGATTCAATTATAAGTTCGCAGGACTCTACCATAAACAGTTTGCAATCACAATTAAACGATTTTCAAACTCAATTGAATGATATGATGGCAATGATCCAAAATTGTTGTGGTCAGGGTGGAGGTTCTTTACAAACTCCAACTAATAACCAAAATGATAATAGCACATATAATGTCGTTCATAACACCGATGTCCGTTTGTCAGACACTTATTGTGTATTGGGTGAAAATAGTCCGAATCCTTTTAGAGACCATACAGTATTCAACTACACTTTATCAGAAACGATTAAATCCGCTCAAATCGTATTTTACAATACTTTAGGGCAGGTAATTAAAGTAGTTGAATTGAACGACAGAGGCGAAGGAAGATTAAATGTTTATGGTGAAGATTTAAGAAGTGGTATGTACACCTATTCGTTAATTATTGATGGAAATGTTTGTGAAAGTAAAAAGATGATCAAAGAATAACTAAAAAAATTACATTTTAAATTGAAAGGCATTGATATCTATCAGTGCCTTTTTTGTGGAAAAAGCGCCCCGGGGTGTAGCGGCATCCTTTTAAAACAGTCAACAACTCATAGTCGGCAGTCTTCAGAAAGCAGTCCGTAAATACACTTTGCGTTTTTTAGACTGCTGACTGAAGACTGTTTTAAAAGATATAGCGAAACACCAGTAAAGACGCCCTAAACAAAAGATTTACACAGTCTAAACGCCTTAAATTCAGGCAAAAACAAAAAAATTAACATGCCCTGTTGGTTTATTGAAAAATAAACCGCACCTTTGCCAACCCAAATTTGGGGTATTTTCTAAAAGGTATATAAACAGTAAGGTTTAGAGTAAAATGAGCCAAAAAATTAGAATAAAACTGAAGTCGTACGACCATAACTTGGTAGATAAGTCTGCTGAGAAGATCGTAAAGACTGTAAAATCGACTGGTGCAGTGGTTAACGGACCAATTCCATTACCAACACACAAAAGAATATTTACAGTATTGCGTGCACCACACGTTAATAAGAAAGCACGTGAGCAGTTTCAGTTGAGTTCTTATAAAAGATTAATGGATATCTATTCTTCATCTCCAAAAACTATTGATGCTCTTATGAAATTGGAGCTTCCTAGTGGAGTAGAAGTAGAAATAAAAGTTTAAGGTTCAAAGTTGAATGTTTAAAGTTTGCGAACCTTAAACATTCAACTTTAATCTTAGTAATATTGTTTAACATGCATGAATAGCGAGATATTTGCTATTCCGCTGCAAAAAGTGAGTAAATATGTCAGGACTGATAGGTAAAAAAATTGGTATGACTAGCATTTATGGTGACAATGGCAAAATGATTGCCTGCACTGTTGTAGAAGCTGGTCCTTGTGTAGTTACACAAGTTAAAACCAAAGACAAAGAAGGATACGATGCTATCCAATTGGCTTTTGGTGATAAAAAAGAAAAACACACGATTAAAGCGGAGAAAGGCCATTTCGATAAGGCTAAAACTGCTCCAAAAAGAAAATTAGCTGAGTTTAAAGAATTTACCGACGTAAAAAATATTGGTGACGTTTTAGATGTTACCTTATTTGCAGAAGGTGATTTCGTTGATGTTGTTGGAACTTCAAAAGGAAAAGGTTTCCAGGGAGTTGTAAAACGTCATGGTTTTGCTGGTGTTGGAGGTCAAACTCACGGACAGCATAACAGAGGTCGTCACCCTGGTTCATTGGGTGCATCATCATGGCCATCACGTGTTATGAAAGGTATGCGTATGGGTGGAAGAACAGGTGGTGAAACTGTAAAAGCGATTAACTTAAAAGTTTTAAAAATAGTTCCGGAACAAAATCTGTTGGTTATCAGCGGAAATATTCCTGGATGTAAAGGTTCATTTGTTTTAATTGAGAAGTAAGATGGAACTGGCAATTTATAATATTACAGGTAAAGAAACCGGGAAAAAAGCGAAGCTGAATGCTGAGATTTTTTCTGTAGAGCCTAATGATCATGCAATTTACTTAGATGTAAAGCAGTTCTTGGCGAATGGAAGACAAGGTACTTCTAAAACCAAACAAAGAAATGAAATTCACGGTTCTACCCGTAAATTACATAAACAAAAAGGTACTGGTGGAGCTCGTAAAGGTTCTATTAAGAATCCATTGTATAAAGGAGGAGGACGTGTTTTTGGGCCACAACCAAGAGACTATAGCTTTAAATTAAATAAAAAGCTAAAGAAACTTGCTCGTAAATCAGCTTTAAGTTACAAAGCACAAGAAGGTAATATTACCATTTTAGATGCTGTAAACTTTACTGCTCCAAAAACAAAAGACTTTTTAGCTTTCTTAAAAAGTTTTGATTCAACAGAGAAAAAAATCTTGTTGGTGATTCCTGATAACAATACAAACGTATTCTTGTCAAGCAGAAATCTTGCAAACTCGAATGTAATTTGTGCATCTGAATTAAATACTTACGAAGTATTGGATGCTGAGAAATTATTCATCGTTGAAGAATCATTAGGAACCATTGAAAATATTTTAAACAATAACTAAGATGGAAAATATTATTGTAAAGCCGTTAATCACTGAAAAAGCCACACGCATTAGCGAGTCTAAAACTCCTAAGTTTGGTTTTATCGTTAAGCCGGAAGCTAACAAGCTGGAGGTAAAAGCGGCCGTTGAAAAAATGTATAGCGTAAATGTTACAGGAGTTACTACCATGAATTACATTGGTAAAAAATCTGTTCGTCACACTAAAAAAGGTCTTTCAAAAGGAAAGAAAAATTATTTCAAAAAAGTATTTGTAACCTTGAAGAAGGGAGAAACTATTAACTTCTTCGATAATATTTAATAGCGATGGGTGTAAAGAAATTTAGTCCGGTAACGCCAGGTACAAGGTTTAAAGTAGCGAACGATTTTACTGAAGTCACTACTAACCAACCTGAGAAAAGCTTATTGGTTTCTATTAAGAGATCAGGTGGACGTAACCATGATGGTAAAATGACCATGCGTTATATTGGTGGTGGTCACAAAAAACAATATCGTTTGATCGATTTCAAAAGAAATAAAGACGGTATTCCTGCTACTGTAAAAACAATTGAGTACGATCCAAACCGTACAGCTCGTATTGCCTTGTTGGCTTATGCGGATGGTGAGAAATCATACATCATTGCACCACAAGGATTGCAAGTTGGCGCAAAAATAATGAGCGGAAAAGATGCTACTCCTGATTTAGGAAATGCAATGTTCCTATCTGATATTCCATTGGGATCAGTAATACATAACATTGAAATGAAACCTGGAAAGGGTGCTTCTATTTGCCGCAGTGCAGGTGCTAGTGCTCAGCTATCTGCTCGTGAAGGAAAGTATGCAACAATAAAATTACCTTCAGGTGAATCAAGAATGATCTTGGTTACTTGTAAGGCAGTTATTGGTCAGGTTTCAAACGCAGAACATAACTTAACAGTTCATGGTAAAGCAGGAAGAAGTCGCTGGTTAGGTCGCCGTCCAAGAACAAGACCGGTTGCTATGAATCCAGTAGATCACCCAATGGGTGGTGGTGAGGGTAGAGCTTCAGGAGGTCATCCAAGATCTCGTAAAGGAATACCTGCTAAAGGTTATAAAACTCGTAAGCCTAGAAAAGCTTCAAGTCAATATATTGTAGAAAGAAGAAAGAAATAATATTAAGTTATGGCAAGATCACTTAAAAAGGGCCCTTTTGTAGATTTCAAATTAGAAAAAAGGGTATTGGGTATGAACGATGCAGGTAAAAAGTCTGTAGTAAAGACTTGGAGCCGTAGATCAATGATCACACCTGATTTTGTAGGACATACTGTAGCAGTACACAACGGAAATAAATTTATTCCTGTTTTTGTAACTGAGAATATGGTAGGTCATAAATTTGGAGAGTTTGCACCAACCCGTACATGGAGAGGTCACGCCGGTCAAAGAAAAGATAAAGGAAAAAAATAATTATTCCTGATATAAAAGGAGATAAAAATTAATACAATGGGAGCAAGAAAACGTTTAGCAGCCGAAAAAAGGAAAGAAGCGATGAAAACTACCTACATAGCTAGGTTAGTTGATTATCCAACTTCTCCACTTAAAATGAGAATCGTAGCAGATCTTATTAGAGGTGTTGATGCTAACAAAGCTTTAGACATACTAACCTTTACCCGCAAAGATGCCGCCAAAGTATTGGCGAAAGTTCTTCGCTCAGCAATTGCAAACTTCGAAGAGAAATCTGGTTTGAGAGCTGAAGAAAGCGATCTTTACATAAAGGAGATTTTTGTTGATGAGTCAAGAGCTTTAAAAAGAGTTCAACCGGCGCCACAAGGTCGTGCCCATAGAATTAAAAAACGTTCGAATCACGTTACTATAATTTTGGATACAAAGTCTCCAATTCCAACTGAAGAAAAACAATTAGAAACAAGCGAAGCTTAATACATAAAAAAAATGGGTCAGAAAACGAATCCAATTGGCAATAGATTAGGTTACATCCGCGGATGGGAATCAAATTGGTACGGTGGCAAAAAGTACATGGATAAAATTGTGGAAGATCACAAGATCAGAAATTATATTTCTGCTCGTTTGGCTAAAGCAAGCATATCTAAAATTGTAATTGAGCGAACTTTAAAATTAGTTACGATTACAATTCACACTGCTCGTCCAGGTATCATTATTGGTAAAGGAGGACAAGAGGTTGATAAGCTTCGTGAAGAGTTGAAAAAAATTACCAAGAAAGAGATTCAAATCAATATTTCAGAAATTAAAAGACCTGAATTGGATGCTCGTTTGGTAGGAGATACTATTGCAAAACAAATTGAAGGAAGAATTTCATATAGAAGAGCTGCTAAAATGGCAATTCAATCTACTATGAGAATGGGAGCAGAAGGAATTAAAGTTAGTGTATCAGGACGTTTAGGTGGAGCAGAGATGGCAAGAACAGAGCACATGAAAGAAGGAAGAACTCCTCTTCATACTTTTAGAGCTGATATTGATTATGCAATTGTTGAAGCACAAACTACCTATGGGAAAATAGGTGTAAAAGTTTGGATTTGCTTAGGTGAGGTTTATGGAAAAAGAGATCTTTCTCCAAACATCGGAGCCACAAAAACACAAACGAAAACTCCATCAGGTGTAACATCACCAAGAGGCGGAGGACGTAATAAAAAGAAATAATTTTTTGAGACCATAAAATTGTAAGAAAATGTTACAGCCAAAAAGATCGAAATACAGGAGAACGCATAAAGGCAGAATGAAAGGCAACTCTATGAGAGGAGCTGAAATCGCATTCGGATCTTTCGCCCTAAAATCTTTAGATACAGTTTGGATGACGGGTCGTCAAATCGAAGCTGCAAGGGTTGCGTTAAACAGATACATGAAACGTGAAGGTCAGGTATGGATTAGAGTGTTTCCGGATAAACCGATTACCAAAAAACCTGCAGAGGTTCGTATGGGTAAAGGAAAAGGAGCACCTGAATATTGGGCAGCTGTTGTTAAGCCTGGAAGAATCCTTTTCGAAATCGATGGAGTTCCAATGGCAGTGGCTAAGGAAGCAATGCGCTTAGCTGCTCAAAAATTACCGGTTAAAACCAAGTTTATGGTTAGAACTGATTATACAGAATAATAAAATTGAACAAAATAAGTAGTTATGAAACAGACTGAAATATTGGAACTTACAGACCTGGAGTTGAAAGATAAGTTGAAGTCGATGGAGTTTGAATTAGCTCAATTGCTTTTACAACATTCAATCTCTCAGCTTGAAAATCCGATGAGGATTAGGACAATGAGAAGGACTGTCGCGAGATTGCAGACTAACGTTAGAAAAAGAGAACTGCAGGCTATTAGCTAGTCTTTTTGTTGAAAAATATATTTTTCCTAAAATTCAAATAGCCGCTAACAGCGGCTATTTGCTTTGTTTACGAGGGATTGAAGAGGAATAAAAAAATTAACAATCGGGTATTGGTAAATTGAAAAAAAAGTCACACCTTTGCAATCCCTTTTTGGGGGGTAGTGTAATTGTATTAAAAATTAGAATAAAATGGCCGAAATAATTGAAAGAAATGCCAGAAAAGAGAAGGTAGGAGTGGTGACCAGCAATAAAATGCAGAAATCCATCACTGTTGCTGTAGAGAGAAGGGTAAAACATCCTAAGTATGGTAAGTTTCTTACCATGACCTCTAAATTCCACGCTCATGATGAAAAAAATGAGTGTAACATTGGAGATACAGTTAAAATTATGGAGACCAGACCATTAAGCAAGCTTAAGAACTGGAGATTAGTAGAAATCATTGAAAGAGCTAAATAGTAATGATACAGCAGGAGTCAAGATTAAATGTAGCTGATAACAGCGGAGCCAAAGAGGTTCTTTGTATCAGAGTTTTAGGGGGTACCGCAAAAAGGTATGCTTCTATTGGTGATACCATTGTGGTAAGTATTAAAAGTGCTATGCCAGCAGGAAACGTGAAAAAAGGGATCGTTTCTAAAGCGGTAGTGGTAAGAACAAGAAAAGAGATCAAAAGAAATGATGGATCATACATCAGATTTGATGATAACGCTGTAGTTCTTTTAAATGCACAAGGTGAGATGAGAGGTACCCGTATTTTTGGTCCTGTTGCCAGAGAGTTGAGAGAAAAACAGTTTATGAAGATTGTTTCATTAGCACCAGAAGTGCTTTAATATATTGAAGTAATGGCAGTAAAATTGAAAATAAAAAGAGGAGACAATGTGATTGTCATAGCTGGCGAGAACAAAGGTCAGAAAGGTGAAGTAAAGTCGGTAGATCGCATTAAAATGAGAGCTATTGTTGATGGTGTAAACATGATCAAAAGGCATACTAAGCCTTCGGCAAAACACCCTGAGGGAGGTATTATTGAAAAAGAAGCTCCCGTTCATATCTCTAATTTGATGTTTGTTAACTCAAAAGGTGAAGCAACCAGATTAGGAAGAAAAAAGGATGAGACTTCAGGAAAGATTGTAAGATATTCTAAAAAAAACGGTGAAACTATTAAGTAATGTATAAGCCAAGATTAGCAGCAAAATATAAGGACGAGGTTGCTCCTGCTTTGAAGAAACAATTTTCTTACAAAACAGTTATGCAGGTTCCTAAGTTGCAAAAAATTGTACTTAACCAAGGGTTAGGTTCTGCAGTGGCAGATAAAAGAATGATTGAAAATGCATTGAACGAGATGAGCATCATCGCTGGTCAAAAAGCAGTTTCAACCAAGTCTAAAAAAGATATTTCGAACTTTAAACTTCGTAAGGGAATGCCAATCGGAGTTAAAGTTACTTTAAGAGGCGAAAGAATGTATGAATTTCTTGACAGGTTCATTGCAATTTCTCTTCCTCGGATAAGAGATTTTAAAGGTTTAAATGCAAAAGGATTTGATGGAAGAGGTAACTACACATTAGGTGTTACTGAACAAATCATTTTCCCTGAGATCGACATTGATAAAGTAACAAAAATGAATGGTATGGATATCACATTTGTTACAAGTGCAGAAACAGATCCAGAAGCATTCGCGTTATTAAAAGAATTTGGAATGCCATTTAATGATACATTAAAATCAAAAAACTAGAAGATTATGGCAAAGGAATCAATGAAAGCCAGGGAGCGCAAAAGAGAAGCCTTGGTAGCAAAGTTTGAAAAGAAAAGAGCCGCTTTAAAAGCAGCTGGTGACTATCAAGGATTGTCTTTATTACCTAGAAATTCTTCTACGGTTAGGTTGCACAATCGTTGTCAGTTAACTGGTCGTCCAAGAGGTTATATGAGACAGTTTGGAATTTCCAGAGTATTGTTCAGAAAAATGGCAAACGAAGGATTGATCCCGGGAGTTAGAAAAGCAAGTTGGTAATATTAAAATAATAAGGAAAGAATGGATCCTATAGCAGATTATCTTACAAGATTAAGAAACGCAATCAAAGCCCGTCACAGAGTGGTTGAGATTCCTGCATCAAATACAAAAAAAGCGATCACTAAGATCCTTTTTGAACAAGGTTATATCCTTAACTATAAATTTGATGATCAAGCAGGACCTCAGGGGTCAATAAAAATTGCGCTTAAATATCATACGATGTCAAAAGCATCAGCAATTAAGTCTCTTGGTAGAGTTAGTCGCCCAGGCTTACGTAAGTACGCTGGTGCAACTGAATTGCCAAAAGTGCTTAGCGGATTAGGATTAGCAATCGTGTCTACCTCTAAAGGTTTAATGACCGATAAAGAAGCCAGATCTCAAAAGATTGGTGGAGAGGTAATGTGTTATGTTTATTAAAATAAAAGATTGAGAAATGTCAAGGATAGGTAAAAACCCCGTAATAATTCCAGCCGGTGTTACTGTAACAGTTGCAGCTAACAACATAGTTACCGTAAAAGGTGCTAAAGGCGAAATGAAACAAACAATTGATCCTTCTATCACTGTAAAAGTTGAAGGAACTCAAGTGATTTTGGAAAGACATACTGATCAGCCAAGACATAGATCTTTTCATGGTTTATACAGATCATTGATCAACAATATGGTGATTGGAGTATCTGAAGGATTTAAAGTAGAACAAGAATTAGTTGGTGTAGGTTATAAGGCTGAGGCGAAAGGACAAATTCTTGATCTTACCTTAGGTTATTCTCATAATATAATGATTGAATTGCCAAAAGAAATTAAAGCAGAAACTCTTACTGAAAAAGGTAAAAACCCAAAAATCATTATGACAAGTAGTGATAACCAATTGTTGGGCCAGGTCGCTGCTAAAATCCGTTCATTACGTAAACCAGAACCATACAAAGGAAAAGGTATCAAGTTTACCGGAGAAGTATTAAGAAGAAAAGCGGGTAAGTCTGCAAGTAAATCAAAATAATAAAAACGAAGAACCATGTCATTCAATAAAGACGCAAGAAGACAGAAAATTCGCTATCGTATCCGCAAAAAGATTCAGGGTACGGCTGAGAAACCAAGATTAGCAGTTTATCGCTCTAATACAGATATCTATGTTCAGGTTATAAACGATGTTGATGGTGTAACATTAGCATCTGCATCTTCTATGGAAAAAAGTAAAAAGAAAGCTAAGGTGAATAAATCAGAGCAAGCTGTTTTGGTTGGAAAAAAAATCGCTGAGCTTGCTACCAGTAAAGGTATCACTGAAGTATCATTTGACCGTGGTGGATATTTATACCATGGAAGAGTTAAATCTTTAGCAGATGCTGCGAGAGAAGGAGGATTAAAATTTTAATAAGATCATATGGCAAATAGCAACGTAAAAAGAGTAAAATCAAGCGAAATTGAACTGAAGGATCGTCTTGTTTCTATTAACAGGGTAACGAAAGTTACTAAAGGAGGTCGTCATTTTAGTTTTTCTGCTATTGTGGTGGTTGGCAATGAGAATGGAGTTGCGGGATATGGTTTAGGTAAAGCAAATGAAGTAACAGATGCTATTACAAAAGCAATTGATGACGCAAAGAAAAATCTTATTAAAGTTCCTATCATTAAAGGTACAATTCCACACGAAATTTTGGCAAAATATGGCTCAGCAACAGTTTTCATGAAACCTGCAGCAAACGGAACAGGAGTAATTGCCGGTGGTGCGATGCGTGCAGTTTTGGAAAGTGTTGGAGTTAAAGACGTATTATGTAAATCAAAAGGTTCTTCAAATCCTCACAATGTTGTTAAAGCAACTTTTGAAGCTTTGAGTCTAATGAGAGATGCATATACAATTGCTCAGGAGAGAGGTTTAAAAATGAGTAAAGTATTCAACGGATAATTTTTTTGATAATGGCAAAAGTTAGTATTACACAAGTTAGAAGCGGAATCAATCGTCCTAAAGATCAAAAGGCGACATTGATCGCTTTGGGGATCAAAAAATTGCACAACGCTGTTGAGCATGAGGCAACTCCTCAGATCCTTGGTATGATCAACAAAATCAAACATCTTGTTGAAGTTAAAGAAGTAAAATAATTGTTTCCAAATAAGCATTCAGTAAAATGAAACTACATAATTTAAAACCCGCAAAAGGCTCAACCAAAAGAAATAAAAGATTGGGTAGAGGAGAAGGTTCAACAACCGGTGGTACTGCTGGTCGTGGACATAAAGGAGCGAAATCTCGTTCGGGTAATAGCAAAAAAATTGGTTTTGAAGGAGGTCAAATGCCTTTGCAACGTCGTATTCCTAAATACGGATTTACAAACTTCAACAGAGTTGAGTACAAACCTTTGAATTTAGATGTACTTCAAAGACTAGCTGATGACAAAAAAATCACTGAGATTACTCCTGAAGTTCTTAAAATAAATGGATTGGTTTCTAAAAATGATTTAGTTAAGATCTTAGGAAGAGGTGAATTGAAAGCAAAACTTATTGTTAAAGCACATGCGTTTTCTGCAACCGCAAAAGCTGCGATTGAAAAAAATGGTGGAGTAGCTGAAAATATTTAATTGAACTGATGAAGAGCCTGATAAAAAATTTAAGGAATATCTGGAAGATTGAGGAACTAAAAAATCGCATCATTCAAACTGTTATTTTGGTTGCGGTTTATAGATTAGGTTCCTTTATTGTATTGCCTGGTATTGATTCGAAGATATTGGCTGAGCAAACCTCAAAAGGTGGTGGTAATATCCTTGATATTATCAACGCATTTACCGGAGGTGCATTTGCTAATGCTTCTATTTTTGCATTGGGGATTATGCCATACATTTCTGCATCGATTATAGTGCAGTTATTAGGTATTGCTGTTCCTTATTTCCAAAAATTACAAAAAGACGGTGAAAGCGGTCGTAAAAAAATAAACCAAATCACTCGTGCATTAACGGTTATCATTACTGCTGCACAAGCTCCTGGTTATTTATCTCAATACGTAGTTCCAGCAGCTCGTCCTGATACTTTACTATGGTGGGTACTGTCAATCACAATTCTTATCGCAGGAACAATTTTCGTAATGTGGTTAGGTGAAAGAATTACTGACAGAGGTTTGGGAAATGGTATCTCATTGATCATTATGATCGGTATCATCGCAAATCTTCCTCAAGGTTTATTGGGAGAGTTTGTAAAGAAAAACAGCCCTGATGGTGGAGGATTAGTGCTCTTCCTCATGGAAATGGTCATACTACTCGCGATTATTGTTGTCTCGATATTATTAGTTCAGGGGACTCGTCGAATAGACATTCACTTCGCTAAAAAAGTGGTTACTACAAAACAAGGGGCAATGCAATATGGTGGTCACAGATCTTACCTTCCATTGAAAGTAAATGCTGCTGGTGTAATGCCAATCATCTTTGCTCAGGCAATCATGTTTGTTCCGGTTATTATTGCAGGTTTTGCAACTGAAGGTTCTAACGTAATCGTTCGTACTTTCTCTGACTATACAAGTTTTTGGTACAACTTTACTTTCGGAATGTTGATTGTATTGTTTACGTATTTCTATACTGCAATCTCTGTTAATCCTCAAAGTATTGCTGACGAATTAAAAAGAAATGGTGGTTTTATTCAAGGTAAAAAACCTGGTAAAGAAACTGCTGAGTTTATTGATAATGTTCTTTCAAGAATAACATTGCCTGGATCACTATTCCTTGCTTTTGTTGCGATCTTACCATCGTTAGCTAGCAAGTTTAATGTAAACCCTGCATTTGCTCAATTCTTTGGTGGTACTTCGTTGTTGATCTTGGTAGGGGTTGTATTAGATACACTTGCACAAATTGACAGTCACTTAAAGATGAGACAGTATGATGGATTAATGAAAGGCGGAAGAATTAAAGGCCGTTCTCAGGTGGGAATGGTTGGACAGTTTTAAAATGGTAAAGCTAAAAACCGAAGAGGAAATAGCGTTTATCAGAGAAAGTTCTTTGATTTTAGGAAAAGCCCTGGCAGAAGCTGCCAAAATTTTAAAACCGGGTATAACTGGTTTGGAAGTTGACACGCAAATTGAAACTTTTATAAAGGATCATGGAGCAGTTCCTTCCTTTAAAAATTACAGGGGGTATCCTTATAGTATTTGTTGCTCAATAAATGATGCAGTAGTGCATGGATTTCCAACCGCAGATGCATTGAAAGATGGTGACGTCGTTTCAGTTGATTGTGGTGTTTATTTAAATGGATTCCATTCTGATTCTGCTTACACTTTTGCAATTGGAGAAGTTCCGGCAAAAGTTGCGAAGCTGATGAAGGTTACCAAAGAATGTTTATTCAGAGGTATTGAGAATGCTGCAGTCGGTAAAAGAGTTGGTGATATTGGCTATGCGGTTCAGAATTATGCTGAATCAAATGGCTTTACTGTAGTGAGAGAATTGGTAGGTCATGGATTAGGAAAAGACCTGCACGAAGAACCGGAAGTTCCAAATTATGGAAAACGAGGAAACGGATCGGTTTTAAAAGCGAACACAGTAATTGCAATTGAACCGATGATCAACTTGGGAAAAAGAGAAATTAAAACTCTTAAAGACGGTTGGACGGTAGTAACAAGAGATGGTGCACCTTCGGCGCATTACGAACATACAGTTGTAGTTCGAAATGGTAATGCTGAACTGTTAACCACTTTTGAATTTGTTGAGAATGAAATAAAGAAAAATAAAAATTTGACTTATATATAATTAATGGCCAAACAAGCTTCCATAGAACAAGACGGTACAATCGTCGAAGCACTTTCCAACGCTATGTTTAAGGTGGAATTGGAAAACGGTCATATTATTATTTGTCATATTTCAGGAAAGATGAGAATGAATTACATTAAAATCCTTCCTGGCGATAAAGTAAGAATTGAAATGTCTCCTTACGACTTAACCAAAGGGAGAATATGTTATAGATATAAGTAAAAGTTGAAGTCATGAAAGTAAAAGCATCAATTAAGAAAAGAAGTGTCGACTGCAAAATTGTTCGCAGAAAAGGCAGACTTTATGTGATTAATAAAAAGAACCCTCGTTACAAACAAAGACAAGGGTAGTATAAACATTGTATAATTATTATAACTAGATAATATGGCAAGGATCGCAGGTATTGATCTTCCGAGAAACAAAAGAGGAGTTATAGGGTTAACCTATATCTATGGTGTCGGACCAAGTACAGCTAAAATGATTTTAACTAAATCAGAAATCAGCTTCGATAAAAAAGTATCTGATTGGGATGATGATGATTTAGCAAAAATTCGTGGATTGGTTGGAGAATTCAAAACGGAAGGTGCACTTCGTTCAGAAGTTCAATTAAGCATTAAACGTTTAATGGATATCGGTTGCTATAGAGGTATTCGTCATCGTTCTGGTTTACCATTAAGAGGACAAAAAACCAAAAACAACAGCCGTACCAGAAAAGGAAGAAAGAAAACTGTTGCTAACAAGAAAAAGGTTACTAAATAAAATATAAATTGAAAGTTTAAAGTTAAAGGTTCAAAGTTGTCCCCCAAACATTAAACTTCAAATATGAAACATTAAACATTGTAAAATGTCAAAGCAAAAAACAACAAAAAAGACGGTTAAGGTAGAAGCGGTAGGACAATGTCATATCAACGCTACATTTAACAATATCATTATCTCTTTAACCAATAATACTGGTCAGGTGATCTCTTGGTCTTCAGCTGGTAAAATGGGATTCAGAGGTTCTAAAAAGAATACTCCGTATGCTGCTCAGGTTGCCGCAACTGATTGCTCAAAAGAAGCCTTTGAATATGGTTTAAGAAGAGTGAAGGTATTTGTAAAAGGTCCTGGTGCAGGTCGTGAATCTGCAATCAGAACTATTCACCAAGCAGGAATTGAAGTAATGGAAATTATGGATATTACTCCGGTACCACATAATGGTTGTCGTGCACCAAAAAGAAGAAGAGTTTAATCATTAAAATTTGAAATTGAGGATTTGGAATTTCCAGTTTTGATTCTCGAATGAATAAATAAGTTATGGCAAGATATACAGGACCAAAGTCCAAAATCGCAAGAAAGTTTAAAGAGCCAATTTTTGGCCCTGATAAAACATTGGCTAAAAAGAACTACGGACCGGGAATGCACGGGCCTTCTAAAAGAAAGCGGAAGCAATCGGAGTATGCAGTTCAATTGCAAGAAAAGCAAAAGGCAAAATATACTTATGGAATTCTTGAAAGACAATTCCGCAAGATGTTTGAAAAAGCAGCTGCTATGAAAGGTATTACAGGTGCAAGTCTTTTGATCCTTTGTGAATCACGTTTAGATAACGTTGTTTATCGTTTAGGTATTTCTAATTCACGTGCAGGTGCTCGTCAGTTGGTTGCCCATAAACATATCGTGGTAAACGGAGAGATTGTAAACATTCCATCTTACCATTTACGTTCGGGTGATAAAATTAGCATCCGTGAAAAATCAAAATCATTAGGTGTTATCGTTAGTTCTTTAGGAGCTAACCCAACAAAATATGATTGGTTAGTTTGGGATAACAATAGCATGTCAGGTACTTTTATTTCAGCACCTCACCGTGAGCAAATCCCTGAGAATATCAAGGAACAGTTGATTGTAGAGCTTTACAATAAATAGTAAACTTTGATTTTTGAATAGTTGAATTTTTGAACATAAAACATAAAAAATAATACATGGCAATTTTAGATTTTCAGAAACCAGATAAAGTCATAATGATTGAATCAGATGACTTCAAAGGAAAATTTGAATTCAGACCTCTTGAACCAGGTTATGGCATCACAGTAGGTAATGCATTAAGAAGAATTTTACTTTCTTCTTTAGAAGGCTTTGCCATTACATCAGTTAAGATTGATGGAGTTAGTCACGAATTTTCTACCATCAAAGGTGTTGTAGAAGATGTTAGCGAGATTATCCTTAATCTTAAAAAAGTACGTTTCAAAAGACAAATCGACAATACAGAATTCGAAAGAGTTGTTGTTAACTATACAGGTGGACAAACTTTATCAGCTGGAGATATCGGAAAATTTGTTTCTGGTTACCAGGTTTTGAATCCAGATTTAGTTATCTGTAATCTTGATGAGAAAGTTAAATTCAATATCGAATTAACTATCGAAAAAGGAAGAGGATATCGCCCGGCTGACGAAAACAAAAGAGCAGGAACTGATATCGGTGTAATTGCTATCGATTCTATTTTTACTCCAGTAGTAAACGTTCGTTACAATATTGAAAACTTCCGTGTTGAACAAAAAACTGACTACGAAAAATTAGTGATGGAAGTTCAGTCTGACGGTTCAATTGCTCCAAAGGAAGCATTGAAAGAAGCGGCAAAAATATTGATACATCACTTCATGTTATTTTCTGATGAGAGAATCACTTTGGATACCGAAGAGAAATCTCAAACTGAAGAATTTGATGAAGAATCATTACACATGCGTCAGCTATTGAAAACCAAATTGGTTGATATGGATCTTTCGGTTCGTGCATTGAACTGCTTGAAAGCTGCTGACGTTGAAACTTTAGGAGACCTAGTATCATTCAACAAAAACGATCTTTTAAAATTCCGCAACTTTGGTAAAAAATCATTGGTTGAGTTGGAAGATTTAGTAAGGGCTAAAGGATTGCATTTTGGAATGAACTTAGCTAAATACAAATTAGAAAAAGACTAATCACTTTTGAGAAGTGAAGATTTGAAGCAAATGATTTCAAATTTTCAAACCATCAAATTTTCAAATTAATATTATGAGACACGGTAAAAAAGTAAATCATTTAGGCAGAAAAAAAGCACACAGAGACGCATTGTTGATGAACCTGTCTGTCGCCTTGATTACACATAAAAGAATCAACACTACAGTTGCTAAAGCAAAAGCTTTACGTGTATATGTTGAACCATTGGTTACAAAATCAAAAGACGATACTACACATAACCGTCGTACAGTATTTAGCTACTTACAGGATAAAGTAGCTGTTGCTGAATTATTCCGTGAAGTAAGCACAAGAGTTGCTGATCGCCCAGGAGGATACTTACGTATCATCAAATTGGGAAATCGTCAAGGTGACAATGCTGAAATGGCAATGATCGAATTTGTTGACTTTAACACTACATTGGTGAAAGAAGTTAAGAAAACAGCAGCTAAAAAACGTACTCGTCGTGGAGCAGCTACAACAACAACTACTGCAGCGAAAGAAACAACAAAAGAAGAAACAACTGAAACAGGTGATGTTACACCTACAGCAGAATAATCTTTACAATATCTAAAATGAAAAGGGTCGCATTTGCGGCCCTTTTTTAGTTAAAAGCGGATTTAAACCACTTTCTTATTTGCCCTCATTTTGATCCTCACCCGGAGAAGTTTTTGTCTCCATTTGCTTTATAATCTTATTTACCTCTTGTTCAGTAGAACGAAGCTTGGTTTGACAATAGGCAATCAATAAGGAGGCTCGCTTTACCTTTTCTGCCAATACATCTACTGATACAGTTTCATCCTCTATTTCAGATGCTATTTCTCTTAGCTCATTAAAAGCGTCTTCATACGTTAGTTTCAGTTCCATTCTTCTTTTGTGTTGAGGTTACTTCAGTTTCTATTTCGGTATTTTTTAAGGTAACGGTAATAGAATCTCCCTTTTTTATCTTTTCTCCGTTGGTAATTACCTTTCCATTCATGCTTACCAACGCAAACCCACGATTTAAAATATTTATGGGGTCGGCCATTTTTACGATGGATTGGATATGACCAATCTTATTTTTTTTTGCGTCCAAATATTTTCCAGAATTTACGCGAATATTTGCAATCGCATTTTGCAATGCATTTTTCTCTTGGGAATAAATGACTTTTGCTCCGGATTTTAAAGTGCTAATCGACGATTTTAGTTCCGATTGATGATGATTAAGAACTTTAATGGTTGTGCCGGTTACAGTTTGTTTAAATTCCTGCATTTGTTCTTTATGACCCTCCACTAATGAACGTGCTTGATTCATTATGGCAATCTGTTTTGAATTGATCTTTTGTAAATATTCTGCTATCAATTGTTGCGAACGAATAATAATTGATTGCTGCATTTGTAAAATCTCTTCCTCAAAATCACGATTATGTGCAATAATAAATTCGGCAGCCTTTGTTGGAGTTTTTACACTGGTGTTAACCATCATGTCAACGATGCTCACATCTTTATGGTGTCCTAAACCTGTTATAATCGGAATTGGGAAACGTGCAGCAGCTCTTGATAACTGATATGTTTCAAAAACCAAAAAATCTGTTTTTGCACCGCCACCTCTAATTAAAACAACACAATCGTATTGTTTTCCTGATACGTGAATATCAATGAATTTTTGTACCAACTCTTTTTCGGCAGCTAGTCCTTGAACCGACGATTGATAAATATCGATATTGAATTTATAACCGAATTGATTATTGTCTAATGTATGCGTAAAATCAATATATCCTTCCGAATTAGGGGATCCAATAATCGCAATATGATTAATAACAATATTTAATTCGAGTTCTTTATTTCTGGTAATATATTCCTCCCCAACTTTTCTAATTGCATCAGGATTTTCGGCAACTAGTCTATGTAAAGTTTCAAGCCTTTGCTTTTCTAGATTACCAAGTGTAAATGTTTGATCGATGTCAACCAAGATCAATGCAAAACCATGTGCCGGATGAAATTCTACCTTTACTTTAATGAGAACTTGTAAACCGGTGGTAAATTTTTGTCCGGTTGATTCTTCAAAAGCATGAATAGTTTGGGAGCCTTCGTACCAGGCACGTGCATTTACTTTTGCAATAGGCTCATTGGTACCTTCTGCTTTTTCAATCAACTCAAAATAATGGCGATCATTATTTGCATAAAATTTGTGACCCGATACTTCAGCAACAATCCAATAAGTATCAGGAAATGCAGAGCGCATTACATTTCTTACTTCGTGAGTAAGTTCCGACAATGTAATATGCTGAATATTCTCCAAATTTTATGTCAATGATTTTCATTACAATATAAGACTCAAAAAAAAGATATGGAATTGAGCCGAGGATTTTTTATGAACAGATTTTTGGAGGATACCTTTATCCTTCGAAATAGGGGCACTTATCGACCCCTAAATACCTACTTTTAACTACCGGCCACCTATACCAAATGGCCTATTTTTATGTTTTATAGATAACCTTATTCAATAATACTATGAAATATATTATCAGCTTACTATTTCTGGGTTTTACCATGAATTTATCGGCTCAGAACAATAATGAACCATTTAAATTTCCTGCCAAACTCAAAGAAATGAGAGATATGGTATTTGTTCCGGGAGGAACTTTTACCATGGGGAAACATTCTGGCTTTGATCCGCAAAAAAAAGATTCTAATTTACTTTGTTGTTATCTTCCAATGCGTGTTACTTGTATAAATTTTTTTATCAGCAACCACGAAGTAACCAACAAAGAGTATGGGCTATTCGTTACATGGGTGCAGGATTCTATAAAAAGGAAAACTGGAAGGAATATTGTAACACCTGAAGAAACCTTGTACGAGTTTAAAGATGAACATGGAAAACAAATACTGAATATTTATCCTGACACAACACGGTGGACAAGTGAGTTTCCTTATCAATACAATGATCCAATGTCAATGTATTATCATAAACACCCTACCTACGATGATTATCCGGTGGTAGGAATTAGTTATAGAGAGGCTTTAGCTTATTGCATTTGGAAAACCTTTCAAATCAATTTACAAATGCCTAAAGGAATGTTTGCAAGGATTAGACTTCCGTACGAGGGAGAATGGGAATATGCTGCATTGTACAGGACTCCCCCGAAGGATCAAAATGATAATATTCAGGACATTTATTTATATCCATGGAATAATTTTTCATTGCAGGATGAAAAGGGTAAGTACAATGCAAATTTTGGGAATATTGAGGACGAAAATGGTCTCATTTTAAAAAGCTACATGGATGACAATGCAACTTACACTGCGTTGGCAAGAAGTTTTGTGACCAACGATCTTGGACTTTATAATATGTCGGGCAATGTAGCAGAATGGGTGCAAGGGGTTCCCGATAAATTAAATTTTACTGATTCATTGGGAATGAAAGTACAAATCACACATCAGGATGATATCAACACTGTTATAAATAAATTGAGAAGCATAAAATATCTCAATCAATTTGATCGTGAAAGAATAGAATCAGTTGCCATCGACTATATGCATGATGCGGATTTGCTTCATAGGATTTTGGAACCAAAAACTGTTAAAGGCGGCTCCTGGGCGGATGCAGTTATTTATATTCAGCCGGGGACTAAGGAGGTTCAAAATGAAAGTTATACCAGTTGTAGAATTGGATTTAGAATTGCTATGGATGTATTTGACCAAAGGGACACTTTGTAGTAAAAACTCCATTTTCTTCCCTTTTCCTGTAACTTTTCTCCCAAATTTTCATTATAATTGAAAGTCCTAATATGGTGCATTGAGTGACCTTATAAAATACGATCCTAATTACAATGCGTCGCAGGCCACGTATTTACATAACTATGTAAGTTTTTATCGTGGGCTTAGCGAAAAAGGTAAAAGAACTTTCCTTCATCGGGTGCAGAAATTTATTCGAATGAAGGATTTTGAATTCTTTTTTGATCCGGGTAGAGAAGAAGTACTCGTTAAAACATTGATTGCAGCCAGTTGTATTCAGGTTACCTGGGGAATTAAGGATAAATACATCAATTCATATACCTATATAGGGGTTTATGCGGAGGCGCTTAAGTTGCAAAAAGGAAAGGGTGTTGTTTATAGTTCTATATGGCTTACAAGAAACGTAAATTTATCGTGGAGTAAAATAAAAGAAGGGTTCGTTATTGCCGATGATGCAAAACACATCGGTTTATTCGAGTGGACTCGTGCATTAATCATTCAGGCAAAAAAAGATAACATCATGGATGATTTTTTTATGTCGTACTATAAAGTTTGGTGTGAAGCTGCCCGTGATATTATGTTTGTTGTGGACGAAGATGCAAATTTACCATTGGATAAATTCGGACAAAAGCTTCCTGTAATAGTTCAACATTTTTTTGAAGCTCCCGAAGAACTTCAACAAAACCATCCTCAGATTTACGAATACACCAAACGGTTATTGAATCTGGATCTTCTTGAAGGCAAGGATTACGATTACATCTATTCAAAAAAGATAGCAGCGGAGAAAAAGATAAAATCAAATAATCGGGTTTTGATTTTTGGAGTTCAAAATGAAATTCGAAAATTCGGATTAATATCGGGTGTGATGTACTATATTCTGGCTCAATTTCCTGCTGTTGTTTTGATATGGTACATGATGGGGAGATGGACCTATTCTTCATTTACATTCAACATAATATTTTTAGTGAGTTTGATATTGGGGGGAGCTTTAATTTATAAAAGATATTATTTAAAAAGGGGACTTGGAAAAAAAGCATCCATTATTGTTTTCCTGATTGGATTAATTCCGGCGATTTATGGTGCAATGAGTTTTATTAATTATGTAATTCCAATTCAACAAAAGACAAGAATTGTTGATGTTTCCCGAAAGGAAATGTTGAGTTTATATTTACCCTGGCAAGGGTTTACCGAACCTCATATTAAAAATGTAATTCTTCCTGCGGATGCTGACACGACAAATGCAGTGAACAATGTTGTAAATGGAATGATAAAAAATTATACTCAAGGAATCGATATGAAGAATGTAATCCATTTAATGGATGCAAATGATAGAGTTGAATTACATAGTCATATTGGATTATTAGGAGCAGAAGTTTTTGATGGGTATGTGATTGTGATGAATGAATAATGATAACCTCAGCAAAGCGTTTGATGAAAACCAGCCCATGCCTTAAGCGGCAGGGATAGGAGTGATAGCCAGACTGCCAACAGACAGGCCGCTAAAGCGGATAGCCCACCCCTGATGGGCCTGAGCAGGGTCTACAGCGAGTCGAAGGGAGCTGCCAAAGCCTTAAAAATCTCATTGACAAGAACCTTAAAATTGCGTATCTTTGTAAACATGCAGCACCTGCACCATGTTGATACGATTGAAGAAATGCGCTTAATGGCGGTCGACATTGTATCACATTACCCTGAATATTCAATTGTTTTATTAAAAGGTGATTTAGGAGCAGGAAAAACTACTCTGGCTCAAATGATTTGCGAAATTTTTGGTGTAAAAGAACAGGTAACAAGTCCTACATATACTTTAGTAAATGAATATGAAACAGCTAACGAACATGTTGTTTACCATTTTGATCTTTATAGATTACAAAAAGAAGATGAATTACAAGGGATTGGATTTTTAGAATACATTGACAGTGGAAATATTTGTTTGATTGAATGGCCGGAGATTGCATCTAAATACTTGCATGATCTTCCATATATTGAGGTAATCATTCATAAACATGAAGAAGGTAGAGAAGTTGAATTAATTTATCACCCGCTAACCAAGGATTAATAACCTAACTATGTCGACTATTACGCTTAAAGAATTGCAAAAATCAGGGATATTACTTCCACAAGAGGAAATGCTTGAAATTGCAAACAGAAGTACAAGTTTATTGATTGGTATTCCGAAGGAAACTAGTTTTCAGGAAAACCGTGTACCATTAGTTCCAACTGCGGTTGCATTATTATCAAGTTTCGGTCATAGAGTTATGATTGAAACGGAAGCCGGAAAAAACGCAAATTTTCAGGATAAAGATTATAGCGAGGCAGGTGCACAAATCGTTTATTCGAAAGAAGAGATCTATAAAGCAGATATTGTAATTAAAGTTTCACCACCTACCGAGGAAGAAATTGAAATGGTAAAAGCAAAACAGGTTTTGTTTTCAGCCGTTCAATTAAGCACTCAGTATGGCAATATTATTCGAAAACTTGCGCAGAAAAAGGCTACTGCCATTGCATTTAACTACTTAAAAGACGAAATAGGTCAATATCCTGTGGTGCGCTCTATGGGTGAGATTGCAGGGAATACAGCCATTTTAATTGCTGCAGAGTATTTGAGTAACGAAAACGATGGTAAAGGAATTATGCTGGGTGGTGTAACAGGTATTCCATCCGTTGAAGTTGTGATCATTGGTGCAGGAATTGTTGGGGAGTCAGCTGCTAGGGCTGCATTAGGTTTGGGAGCCGAAGTAAAAGTTTTTGACGTTTCGCTAAGTAGATTAGCACGGTTAAAAAACAATATTAATCATCACGGATTATTTACATCGTTGATCCAACAGGATGAATTAGCAAAAAGATTATGTCAGGCCGATGTTGTTATTGGCGCATTAAGATCACCCGAAGGAAGAACCCCATGTGTTGTAACGGATACGATGGTAAGTGATATGAAATATGGTTCGGTGATAGTGGATGTGAGCATTGACCAAGGTGGTTGTTTTGAAACATCCAAAGTAACGGACCATAAGAATCCGGTGTTTAAAAAATATGGAGTTACGCACTATTGCGTTCCTAATATTCCATCACGTGTTGCACATACTGCGAGTATTGCGTTGAGTAATATTTTTGCTCCGATCTTTATAAATATTGGAGAAGAAGGTGGATTGGAAAAATCAATTCACAAGTTTGCCTATATGAGAAGCGGTGTTTATTTATACAACGGAATTCTTACCAATAAATTCTTTGGGGATATGTACAACATCCCTTATAAAGATCTGGATCTTTTAATGGCAGCATGGTAATAATTTACGATTTACAATTTAGGATTAATACAAGGATGTCTTCACAATGAAAGAGCTGCAAGAACAACCAACCAACTGGAAAAGAATAGGAAGAAATGCATTGGCCTATGTATTGGGAATTGGGTTGGGTGCTGTATTGGTTTGGGCATTATGGTTACGAAACAGAGATGTTCCTAATTTTTGGCCGGAGGGAATGGCCAGAGATAAGTTAGTAAGAAGTGAAATTGAAGAGAATGGCCTCAACAAATGTTATCTTACTTGCTTAGAAACCAACGATAGTTTACTAAGAGTGTCTTTTAAAAAGGCAGATATAAAATTCCCCCCGATAAGAAGAGAACCTTACCCGATTTACAGAGTATCAACATCTTCATTATCTGGTGTGAAAATTAGATTTTATATTGAATCAAAAGATTCTACTTATAACATTATGAAAGTGGAGGATCTGCCGGGAACGACCAAGAATCACTTATGTGATTGCAAGGGTGCCGAATTTTAAATTATACATTCATGAACCTAAACGAAGAAAATATTTTTTCTTTCCGGTTAAAGAACGGAATACGGATTGTTCATTTGCAACATTCCCGTCCGGTTTCCTATTGTGGACTCTTAATCAACACTGGAAGCAGAGATGAAGAAGGTTTTAAACCTGGAGTTGCGCATTTTCTTGAACACATGATGTTCAAAGGAACTACCAAAAGAAAAACGCATCATATTTTGAGCAGAATTGATGAGGTGGGAGGTGAGTTGAATGCATACACCGCTAAAGAAAATACTTTTGTTTATACAACTTTTCTTGATGAATATGTAGATCGTGCTCTTGATATTATAGAAGATATTGTTTTCCATTCTACATTTCCTTTAAAAGAAATTGAAAAAGAAAGAGCAGTGATTATTGATGAATTTCAATCTTACAAAGATGATCCTGCAGAGGAAATGGGAGACCAATTTGATGCATTGATGTTTGCCGGACATACTTTGGGGACAAATATTTTAGGAAGTGTTGAAAGTGTATCTTCTATTCAACAATTCGATCTAAAAAAGTTCGTAAAACAAACTTATCATACTGATAAAATGGTTCTGTGTTATATTGGACCAACTTCAAAAGAAAAATTTAAAACAAAGGTTGAGAAATATTTTGGTGGAATTAAATCTAGCACAAATAAATCCCAAAGAACGGCTTATACAAGTTACGATCCATTTATTTTGGAAATTGAAAAGGAAATGCATAGTAGCCATTGTTTGATAGGTAACATTGGTTACGGTTTACGAAACAAAAAACGTTTGCCATTTGCACTTCTGAATAATATTTTGGGTGGTCCTGGTCTGAATAGTAAATTAAATATGAATATTCGGGAGAAATATGGTTATACCTATTATCTGGATGCAAACTATACTCTTTTCGAAGAATGTGCACAATGGGCTATTTATTTATCTACTGATGTAAAGAACTTGGACAAAACAATTTCTCTTGTTTATAAGGAGCTTAAAAAACTTCGAGATCAATCTTTAACCACTTTGCAATTGGATAAAGCAAAGAAACAGATAATGGGTCAAATGGCTTTGGCGAATGAGAATACTTCAGGAATGTTACATGTGATAGCCAAGAGTTTCCTTTTGTTTGATAGATTGGATTCACTTCCATATTTATATAAGCAGGTGGAGAAAGTAACCTCTACCCAAATAAGAGATATTGCCAATGAAATGTTCGATGAAAAAAAGTTGAGCAGGATGGTATATAGGAACAAGAAATAAAAAAAGGCCTTCATTTGAAGGCCTTTTTTGTTTAGGTTATTTTATGGCTATCTTCTCGATAAGCTTCTTAAGATTCTGGGCATTCTTGTTCTCAGGGTCCATTACCAAAACTTTATCAATGTGCTCTATACCTTTGGCTCTGTCCTGCAAGTTAAAATATAAATATGCCAGGTAATAGTTTGCCTCAATCAAATAAGTTTTGTTCTTAACAGGATCAAGATCTCCTAAAGCAATTACTGATTCGTAATATGGTTTAGCTAATCCTGTTTTTGTTTCAGGGTCCAATCCAGCCTTTGTTCTTGCACGATAAACGTGTCCTAGTACAAAATCAGGTTGTTTTTCGATTACCAATTTAAAACAAGAGTCTGCTTTTATGAATGAGATGCTATCTTTTAAAGCACCTGCTTTTGCATAAAAAGCTTGACCAATCTTGAACATATCATTTGCCGATGGTTCTTTTACAATCTTCAACTTTCTTTGTAGAATTTGAATTGCACTATCGTAGTTTTTAATTCTTAAATATCCTTCAGCCAATGAACCGTAAACATCTAATTTAGTAGTGTCCATTTCTAAGGCCGTTTTCAAATATCCAATAGAAATAACTGCACCTGCAGAGTCTTTATTAGCAGCAATGGTTATTTTACCAAGATATCTGTAATCATCCGAAATAATTTTATCTCCACTGTTTGTTGCGCAATTCATGAAGATTTCAATATGTTTAAGCGCTTCCGTATAATTTTTGGTTTCAAAATATGAATAAGCTACTAAACGATGAAGGATACAGTTATTGGGATCAATCATCAACAGATCTTCCATTTCGAAAATTGCAGCATCATAATCTTTAGATAAGAAAAGATATTTTGCATACTTAATACGGGCATTCAAACTTTTTGAAAGCTTCACATATTTAAGCAAATAATTTTTTGCTTCTTTGTACTTTCCGTATTGGTAGTACAAGTCACCCAATTTATAATAAGAAGGAGCAAACATAGTATCAAGACTGATTGCTTTTTCGTATTCAGCTAAAGCTAAATCATAAGATCTGGCTCTTTCATACAAAGTCCCAATATGAATAAGAGGTTTTGGATTTTTTACTTCCATATCTCTTGCTTTCTCATAATTGTTTAACGCTGTTAAACCATCGTTGCTTCCCAAAAGGGCAGCATCTCCGATTAACAAGTAAATGTTAGGATTGTTTTTTTCTAATTTCTCTGCATGTGTTAAACACTCCAAAGCATAAGTCATATTTTTCCACTCATTGTCGATATACGCTTCAGCAATCGCCATGTAAGCTTTTGCATCATGTGTATGATGGAACAATGCTTTTTCGAAAAGTGGCTTTGCCGTTGCTTCGTCGTTTTTACTCAAAGCAATTTTACCTTTACCTACATAGTTCAATCCTATGTTAGCATCAGTTGAAATACCTTTTTCATAATAGAAAGCGGCTGAGTCGAATCTTTCGCTTTTCCACATGTTCTCTCCCATGTAATAGTACAAGTGAGCATCAGTTGGAGTTTTCGCAATCAACTGATGGAGTAATTTACTTGCTTCCTCGAATTGGTGAAACTCAGTAAATTTGATGGCATCTTTTAAAGTTTGAGCCTGATTAACCTGCATGAAGAGCAAGCTTAATCCAATTACTAATCCGGCTTTTTTCATCTTTTTCATATTCGCATTTATTAAAATCACTAATTACTAAATTGTACTATTCTTATTGGGGCAGTTGCTGGAACCATTCCTGATCTTAGCACGATTCGTTGCCCTTTTTCACCTGTAATGAAGGAGGCAAATCCTGTGCCAAGACCTGTACGTGCCTCTCTGCTTAGGATATAGCAAGTTCTCTTGAAAGGATACGTGTCTTCTGCTATATAGCCCTGATAGGGGCCCCTGAATTGGCCGCTTGTATCGGTAACCCCTTCGGCTCCCATTTCCAATACTTTAATCTTTTTTAAGAATGCGATTGTATTTGTATCAGCATCATCACTGATCCAGTTTACACTGACAATACCAATGGCATTTTTGTTTTTTTCTACAAAATCGATTACTTCTGGGTTTGAATTTACCGCAAAACAATTTGCAGGAAGTTTATTGTTCAGCTTAAATAGCTCATTAATCATTCTCACATTTCCTGATTTCGGATTATCAAAGATAATACGAATGGTGTCCTTTGGATATGAAGGATCTAATTGGTTCCAAGTGGTTATCTTTCCCGTGAACATATCATTTACCTGACTGTACATGAGTTTATTTAGTTTACTCTCATTGTTGCCAATAAAGGCCAAACCATCATAAGCAACTTTTAATGTAGTTGGAGTAAGTTCTAATTTTTTGAAATAGTCTATTTCATCAGAATTTAATTCTCTGTTTACTACAATAAAACGTGATGAATCGTTAAGAAGATCTTCGAAGGCTTTTAGTTCGTTCGAATAAGTAACATCTATCTTTGCATGAGGATAGAAATGTTCGAACATTTCTATTTCGGCTTCTATTAGAGGCTGGTATGATTCGTCAACTGTAATGTGAATCCTTCCGGAGGTTGCATCATCAGTTGGAGCGTTGGATTTTCTTCCGCAGCTGGATACAGAAAGAGATATTGCCAGGATCACGGAGAAAAACAAGAAGGTTTTTTTTATCATTCTATTCATCATTTTTTGATTCGTTTTTTCTCTTTTGAATTGCCTGATAACCTCTAAAAAGCGAATACACAACAAAGAGACTTCCCAGAATAATTCTTATTGCCGGACTACCATTTTTGAATAACGGTATGGGAATAAAAATGATAACTAAACCCACCAGGAAATACATGGTTACCCGGCAAATTTGTATGATCAGATTGAACTTACTCACGTCTTTTGTTTTATTCATCATTTTACCAATGAATATTGCTGCAATTGATTTTCGGTCTCAAAAATAACAATCATTTTAGAGACTGAAAGGGTTAACAAACAAATAAAGTTCATTTACTTTTTTAGGCAATAAGAGTGTTGTGAAGGGTTGGTCAATTTTGCCATTAATAAGGCTTAGAGAGCCTTTTAAAAGAAACAGATACCGTTATGGCTAACGGTATCTGTAATATGATATTAATTTAAATTAAAGTTAATAGGGAAACGGAATTTCACAATAACTGGTCGTCCGCTTTGTTTACCTGGATTCCATCTTGGCATCATTCCTACCACACGAGCTGCTTCCTCATCGCAACCTCCACCAATACCCCTCAATACCTCAACTTTATCAATATTCCCAAATTTATCTACGATAAAACCTATCCAAACTTTACCTTGAATGTTTTGTTCTTTCGCCATCGTAGGGTATTGCAGATGTTTGTTCAGAAAGTCATCCATGGCTGCTGGTCCACCCGGGAACTCAGGCATTTGTTCTACTACAGTAAAAACCTCATCAGTATTTGTATTACCAATTAGCTCATCACCACCTTCACTATCAGGCATTCCCGTAAAACCTTCCATACCTTGCTGCGTAACTGATCCGGGGTTCGAAGCTGTTAAATCCTCAGCGGTTGTTACTTCTTCAACATCTTCGGTTGTAACTATAGGAACGGTAAATTTAACAGACTCCATCATTGGAATATCTTTTTTTATCTCTTTTACCATTTCCTCTTTTTCTTCCTCGTCAATGGATTCGGTATTTTTAAGAGTAACTTCAACCGTTTTTTCGATTACCGCTTCCTCTTTTGGTTTCATCGAACGAATCCAATCAGAAATGATGGGGCCTACAATAAGTGCCAGAACAATAAGAACAGCACCACCAAATCCAATTATACCATTAATTGTATAAGATTTACGAATTTGGTATGCCCCATAAGACTTGTTTCTTGCCGCAAAAACCAGATCATCAAAGTGACCGTAATCTGCTGAAGTTGTCTGTGCCATAATGAATGTTTTTAATGTTAATTTATACTCTTACGGACTCTATAATGTTTCAATCATTTTTTGTTCCTCTGCAGTGATATCCACCAGTGCAAAGTTCACAACGCTGCAAATCTGCATTTCATCTAAAATGTTTACGATATTCTCATAATTTGAATCTTCAACGGCTTTTATAATTACAAAAACTCCATGATTTGTTTTTTGTTTTTTAGCCCAGTTCACAGTATCCTTGAATTGCTCTGGATTGAGTTTCCCATCCATTCGTTGCTGCTCAAATTCTGAAATAATATCATACAATTTTTTGTTTTTATTAATCAGAGTTTTTCTAATTCCATCTTTCGAGTAATCAGTTTTTTTGATTTTCGAAATATCCGCTGGATCAAAAACTCCTTCGTAATAAAACAGTTTGTTGTCTTTACCGATCAAAATGGTGGTTGTTATATCATCTTCTACTTTTGTAGGAGGAGTATTCGCATCATTTGGAACCGGCATGTTTATTTCCATCACCTTTGGTTTATTAAAGGTTGTGGTTAACATAAAGAACGTAAGCAGAAGGAAGGCAAGATCCACCATTGGGGTCATGTCTATTCTGGTTGACTGTTTCTTGGCATGGGGCTTTTTCTTACCCTTCTTGTGACCGTCGTCACCGCCTGATTGTATTTCTGCCATTGATTCTAATTTTAATCAGGATGCCAAATCCATGGCCAACCTGAGTTTAATTACAGTACTCTATTATTTACACCCAATTAATGAATAGGTTCATTATTTGGTTTTCATTTCAGTTACAAGATTGAATTTGAATACCTTAACTTCTTCAAGGACCTTCATCAATCTTTTGATAGTTTTATAGTTGGCATCACGGTCGCCTTTTATCGCAACACGATAAGGATTCGTAATATTCCTTTCGTTCATACGACTAAAGTATAACCAGTCTTTGAGCTCATTATTGGTTGAGTCCATTGGAATACCACCTTGTTTTTCGATATATTTTTTGCGGTCAGGTCCTTCAAGGTCAAGCCATCCTGGCAAAGCCCCAATTGGAACACCAACTGCACTAATATTTTCGAATTTATGGATCTGCTCTTCTGTAAAATCAACTTTGTATTTAGCACTCATTTCCATCAACACATCCTTACGGGTTTGTTGTCCGTCAAATGAATAAAATACTTTGTTGGTTTTATCCACGGTTAGTAACATCATGTTTTTTTCTGGCAACAATAATTCGGAAATTGAAGTTGGAGTAGCTGCTGTTGCAACTTCTTCGGGTCTGAATTGTGTTGTTAGCATGAAGAACGTAACCAATAAAAAGCCTAAGTCCACCATAGGCGTCATGTCTATGGACGGGGTGCTTTTGGGCATTTTAATTTTTGGCATCTCTCTTCTTGGGATTAATGATTATTTGGTTTTTGACGCAAAAGTCTGAATCAAGCTGAAACCAGCTTCATCAATTTTATAAGTCAAAGAGTCAATTAACGAGGTAAACAAGTTATACATAATGATTGCGATAACTGAACCACCAATACCTAAGAAAGTATTGATCAAGGCTTCAGAAATACCATTTGCAAGAGCAATCGCATCAGGATTACCTGCTTGTGCAAGAGCCGCGAAGGCTTTGATCATACCTAATACTGTTCCAATCAAACCAACAAGGGTTGCAACCGAAGCCAGCGTAGAAATGATTACCATGTTCTTTGATAACATTGGAAGTTCAAGAGCTGTTGCTTCTTCAAACTCACGTTGGATTACCAATACCTTTTGGTCTTTTTCCATTGTGGTATCCTTGTCCAATTCATCAAATTTAGACAAGCCGGCTCTCATTACATTTGCTAACGACCCTTTTTGTTTGTTACACGCAACGATTGCTTCATTAACCTGACCATTTTTGATCATATATTGAAGTTTAGAAACGAATTTGGTTAAGCTCCCTTTACCCATCGCTCTAATGATAGTGAATAACCTTTCAATGGTAACCGTAACAATTATCAATATAATGGATATTAAAATAAATACGATTGGACCTCCTTTGTAAACGATTCCATAATAATCTCCTTTTTTCGGGTGATTGTTAATGTCATTAGCTTCAAAATGTATAGGGTTACCTAATATCTTGTCGTAAACTAACCAGCCTAAGAGTAAACAGATGCCGATTACCAATGGGGTAAATAATGATCTCAGAATTGAACCAGATCCGCTTTTTGAAGTTTGATTTTCCATACAATTGTTAAATAAGATTTTTGAATGTTCCTAGATTGTTTTTATAATATCGCCAAAAGTAAAAATATTTACTTCATATAAATGGGGAAAAGGGCTTTTTATTTTGTTCTTCAGGATAACATTTTTTTAATATTGTCGGATGGTTCCTATATCTTATAATTATGGGGACTGGGCAAAATCTACCTATACATTGCTTATGGGCACTATTTGTCGCCGTTTATCTCCAAATTTTATCGGGCCAATTATATGATTTGGCAGGAATGCTATATTTACATTAAATTTTTCGGCCCTTGTTTAGGAGCCATTAGCTTTAGACCATGAAAAGGGCACTTATAACAGGCATTACGGGACAAGATGGGGCTTACCTGGCTGATTTTCTGATAGAAAAAGACTATCAGGTTCATGGCATTAAAAGAAGAAGCTCCTTGTTTAACACCCAACGAATAGACCATATTTATAACGACCCTCATGACCCAGACAAAAAACTGATTCTACATTATGGAGACCTAACCGATGGACTCAACATTACCCGTATTATTAAGGAGGTTCAACCAGATGAAATCTACAATCTTGGTGCGATGAGCCATGTTAAGGTGAGTTTTGATGAGCCCGAATACACCGCTAATGTAGATGGATTGGGAGTTTTGAGAATATTAGAGGCAGTTAGATTGTTGGATTTAGGAAAGAAAACCAGAATCTATCAGGCTTCAACTTCAGAAATGTTTGGGAAGGTAAATGAGGTGCCCCAAAACGAACAAACTGCTTTTTATCCACGTTCTCCGTATGGAATTGCCAAGCTTTTTGCTCATTGGACCATTGTGAACTATCGGGAGGCGTATGGTTTTTTTGCAGTGAACGGGATTTTGTTTAATCATGAAAGTCCGGTAAGAGGTGAAACTTTTGTTACCCGTAAGATTACCCGGGCAGTGGTCGATATTTATCATAACAAACAGAAAAAATTATATCTCGGAAATTTAAATGCAACCCGTGATTGGGGCCATGCCCGAGATTATGTGAAGGCAATGTGGCTAATGCTTCAAGCGGATACCCCCGAAGATTATGTAATTGCTACCGGAAACTCCCTTTCCGTTCGTGAATTTACTATTCGGGCTTTTAAAGAAGTGGGAATGGAACTGGAATTTATAGGAAATGGTACCAACGAGAAAGGGTTAGTTAGATCAGTTTCAGAAAACCTTAATCATCTTAAAATAGGTGATATAGTCGTGGAAATAGATACTACTTATCATAGACCAACAGAGGTAGATTCTCTAATCGGAGATGCCTCAAAAGCAAAGAGAAATTTGGGATGGAAGCCAACATGCGATGTGGACGGATTGATAAAAGAAATGATCAACGAAGAATTGAAAAATCATTAGCATTTTGGAATTCAATAGCAAAATATTTATTGCCGGAATAAACGGAATGGTTGGTTCTGCGATCAAGCGAAATTTATTGAACGCCGGTTATAGCATTATTATAGGCCCCTCTTCGAAAGAACTTGATCTTCGTGATCAACAATCAACCTGGAGTTTTTTTGAGAAGGAAAAACCTGATTATGTTTTTTTAAGTGCCGCAAAAGTTGGAGGAATTTTAGCAAACGACACTTATAAAGCAGATTTTCTTTATGATAATTTACAGATCCAATCCAATGTAATTAATGCAGCCCATTTATTCAAATCAAAAAAACTTTTGTTCTTGGGGTCGTCATGTATTTATCCTAAAATGGCCGATCAGCCTTTAAAAGAAGAGTATTTGTTAACTGGTGAACTTGAGCCAACGAATGAGCCATACGCGATTGCAAAAATTGCCGGAATAAAAATGTGTGAATCATATCGAGAACAATATGGATGTAATTTCATTTCAATAATGCCAACGAATTTATATGGACCACATGATAATTATGATCTTAAAAATTCGCATGTATTACCTGCCTTACTAAAGAAAATTCACGAAGCGAAAAAATCAAGTGAGGGAAAGGTTGAGATTTGGGGAACAGGTGCGCCCTTTAGAGAATTTTTACATGTAGATGATTTAGCTGAGGCTTGCGTGTTCCTTATGAATTCTTACAACGAAAAGCAATTTTTGAATATTGGGTCTGGTCAAGAAATTACCATTAAAGATCTAGCCTTGCTGATCAAAAAAATTGTGGGATTTAATGGAGAGTTTAGTTTCGATCATTCAAAGCCTGACGGTACACCCAGAAAACTCCTTGATAGTTCAAAAATCAATCAACTTGGTTGGAAACCAAAGATAGGGTTGGAAAAAGGTGTTCAGGACTTATATAGAAAATATTTTTAAAGATACTTTATCGCAAATTGCACTATTCCTGTAGACGAATCAGGAAGTTTGACTCATAACAAAGCGGCCCCGATTGAAGCAAGTAGCTCGGATAGACTGAAACGAGGGAGGACTACTGTGGATGAGTGACCCCTAGGGTCACCATGATGAACAGCTTGGCTGCGTCATTCAAAGCGAGGAAAGCCGCCAAAAATCTCTTTATTTTTAGTATAATTGTAAGATATTTATTCCGAGTGATAGAAACCAAAATAACACCACCAAAGGGATTGAGCCTCAATCTTAAAGAGCTTTGGCGAAGTAGAGAGTTGTTTTACTTTTTTGCATGGCGTGATATTAAAGTAAAATACAAGCAAACATTAATCGGGTTTTTGTGGGCAATTATTCAGCCGTTAATGATGATGGGGATACTTTATTTTTTTCTTGCCCAACGTTTGGAAACTGAAGGGTTCAAAGTTCCTTTTGTCGTCTATAGCTTAAGTGGTCTCATCATTTGGAATGTATTTTCAACAGGTATAACCAGCGCCGGGAATAGTATGGTCCAGAATTCAAATATGATAAAGAAGATCTACTTTCCACGGCTCATAATTCCTTCATCATCCGTTATAGTTAGTCTATTTGATTTTATATGGGCTTTTTTAGTTTTTCTAATTTTGGTTATAGCATTATACGGATTTCAATATTTTAATTGGACCACACCCTTATATTTTCTTGCAGGAATCTTAACGGTTATATTTACTACTATTGGTTTAGGTAACTTAATTGCTTCACTGAGCGTTAAGTTCAAGGATGTGAAATATGCATTGCCTTTTTTGGTTCAGCTTATGTTGCTTGGATCATCGGTAATTTATCCGCTTAGTTTTATTGATAATAAAATTGTTGGTTACTTACTGGCTTTAAACCCATGCATGGGTCCTGTTGAGCTCTTTAGAATGGGTATAACAGGATATAGTGCTCCTATGGAATTGATCTACATTAATCTTGCGTTTAATTTAATATTGTTCATCATTGGCTTGTATAATTTTAGAAGAACTGAACAATATCTTGCGGATATTATATAATGAAACCGATAATTGAAATTGCCCATATAAGTAAAAAATTTAGGATCCAAGGTAATCATGATCCTTATTTGAGTATACGTGATTCATTTCAAAACGTATTCAGGAAAAATTCAAAAGAAGATTTCTATGCTCTTAATGATGTAAGTTTTACTGTAAATGAAGGAGAGGCGGTTGGAATCATTGGGAAAAATGGTGCTGGGAAAAGTACTTTGCTAAAGATCATCTCTAAGATTACACCTCCCACTCAAGGAAGTATAACCTATAGAGGCAGAGTTGCCAGTTTGCTGGAGATTGGTACCGGGTTTCATGCAGAACTTACAGGTAGGGAAAATGTATTTATGAATGGTTCCATTCTTGGAATGAAAAAAGCGGAAATACGGAAAAATTTTGATGCGATTGTGGATTTTGCCGGTGTAGAAAAATTCATTGACACTCCACTCAAACATTATAGCAGCGGAATGCAGGTGCGATTAGCCTTTGCAGTGGCAGCATTTGTGGAAAACGAAATACTTATTATAGATGAAGTACTGGCGGTAGGTGATACTGAGTTTCAGAAAAAGTGTATTGGCAAAATGGGGGAGGTAAGCAAAGGTGGAAGAACATTGTTATTTGTAAGCCATCATTTAAGCGTTATCAAACAGTTATGTACTTCGGGAGTTATGCTTGAACAGGGATCAGTGCATATAACAGGAAACGTAAGCGATGTGATCAATGCATATCAATCAAGAACCGAAAAGACTGCATCCTATAAAACTGAGAATACTCACAAGGATTTTTATGTGAGATTTGCTTCGGTGGTTGGTGCTTTTAACGAATTTCACTGTGACCAATTGATTGAATTTGATTTTGAAGTGGAGACCAACAAGGGCTTTACAGGGAAAGAAAAATTATTGGTAAGAGTGATGGATGAATTTGATAATGTACTAACGACTTCCGAAACTTACGTAAATAACAATGAAAGAATTAAACTAAGCTTTTCCGGATCAACTTTTTCCAAAGGGAACTATAAATTGAATTGCTTCGTGTATCATCCTGCGGTTGCTCAATATGATCAGGTGAGTGAATGTTGCTTCTTCTCGATTTTAGATAATAAACCGATTTATGGCCATTTGGAGACTTTTGATATTGGTAAAATTTACACAAATAGCTATTGGAGCTAAGTGATATGGACATCAAGAATAACATAAAAAAAATGCTTGGATTAAAAGATGATACTAGTAGTATTTATACAAAGGATCATTTTCAAAATACCAAGTTCAACATTGGAGATTATTCCTATGGCGTCCCGAGGATTTTTTTTATGAATGATGAGGCTAATCTTGAGATTGGCAGGTTTTGTTCTATCTCAAGTGAGGTCGAGATATTTCTCGGAGGTAACCACCGAACAGATTGGATAACTACCTATCCGTTCAACGTACTTAATGCAGATTTTCCCGAAGCAGTCGATATAGTTGGACATCCTTCAACTAAAGGTGACGTAAAAATTATGAATGATGTTTGGATAGGTGGAAGTGTAACTATCTTATCAGGTGTTACAATTGGGAACGGTGCTGTATTGGGAAATGGTTCGATGATATCCAAAGATGTTGGCCCTTATGAAATTTGGGTTGGTAATCCTGCCAAATTTGTTCGAAAAAGATTTTCCGAGGAAGAGATAAAATTCCTTCAGGAATTAAAGTGGTGGGATTGGAGTATTGATAAAATAAATTTACATGTGAAGGATCTTTGTTCGGGTAATTTCGATGCATTGCAAAAAAAATTAAATGATATGATTTTTTGAAAAATTATAATTAGTACATGAACAGATTTAAAAAAATTAGAGAATATTATAATTGGGGTGGGCGATTTATAACGGACGAATTCATCAATGCCGGTAAAGATTTAAATTCTATTGAATTTCAAAAAAAACCTTTTCGCTATGATGTGATTAATTATTTGTTGACACTATTAAAAAGAGAAACCATCTATTTGGAGATCGGAGTTCGAAATCCTGATGATAACTATAATAAGATTAATGCTACCACAAAATACAGTGTGGATCCTGGTATAGAGTTTGAAAAAAATCCAGTCGATTTTAAAGTTACAAGTGATAGTTTTTTTGAAGGAATTGCCAATGGTATGTTTTTAACGTCAGAGGTGAAGTTTGATGTGGTATTTATAGATGGTCTTCATTTGGCAGAACAAGCAGATAGAGATATTGAGAATGCTCTAAAACACATTAAGGACGATGGGTTTATAGTTTTACACGACTGCAACCCTCCAACTGAGTTTCATGCTAGAGAATCTCATAAATTCGTGATTTCTCCTGCTGGCCAACAATGGAACGGTACAACATGGAAAGCTTTTTTAAAAGCAAGATATCGAACTGATATTTCTTCATGTTGTATTGATACTGATTGGGGTGTGGGTATAATTTCTAAAAAAATGAGTCTGGGAAAATCTCCTTCTATTCAAAACCCCTTTTATGAGTTTTCTGTTTTGAAGGGAAACAGAACTGAGTTCTTAAATTTATTATCGTTTGAAACTTTCAAAAAATTGGCCTTAAATGATTGAAAAAGCAAATATTATTCGTGTTACTAAAAAGGTTCCTTGGGAGCCCCATAGTGATATTGAGATAAAACCAATAACTGAGGAGAATATTATGGATGGTGAATCGTTCAACTCAAAAGAAGAAATAGACGCTTTTAGAAATTTTTTAGATCAGGGTCACAAGGGATACTATGGATATTACCAAGGGAATTGTGGGATTCGCATCTGGATATTTAGTTCAAAGGACCGATGTTTGGTGGGAGATGGTTTTTATTACGATTTACCGTCCAACGAAGCTTTTTTGGCATGGTCTGAAACAAGCAAGGATTTCAGAAAAAAGGGATTATATACTCAGGCGCTTAAGTTTGCCATTGATGATAATAAGTCCAAAGTAATTTCAGGGTATGTTGAAAGTGATAATATCGCATCGCTAAAAGGAACAGAGAACGCCGGATTTGAAACTGTTGAGAAGTATAAACTCTTTGCTTTTTGGAGGCTTCATGTGAAGATTAAAGTTTACGAAATTGGTAAAGGAAAGTGTTTTAGCTTTTCGTTTGGAAGACGAATTAAGGTATTATAAAAATGAAAAAACTTAAAACTTTACTTTTTGTTTTACGGTTCTATTCGCTCTATATATATACAAAAATATTAGTTTTATTTTATCAAATTATTGGATACAAAACTCCTAAAAAGGATATTTTGTTTCTAGAATGTTTTCCGGAGGATGGTGCAGGATATACTTATAGGGTAAAGCATTGGATGGATTTGTTGTTGAAGGATGATTTTAAAGTTGAATCTAAGTTTATTATACGTTTGGCCAAAGATTTTTTTAGAGAGAGCTCATCCGAGAATCTCCCCCAATTTTTGATTAAAAGTATTGTCATCAGAATTAAGCAGATAAATTATTCAAGGAACTTCAAAGTGGTAATCGTTAGAAGAAATTTATTGAATTATAACCAGTATGGCAACCATTTTATGGAGAAACTTCTTGCAGCTGCTCACCCAAATAGAATCCTGGATTTTGATGACGATGTTGGTGCAACGGTAACTTATGATGATAGTAAAAGATTTTTTCACAGACTTCTTATGACATCCAAAGATCATTTTTATAAGTCATTTCATTTTTATAACGGATTTATTACAGGGAGTTCTTATTTGAAACAATTGCTAAAAACGAAATTTGAGAATCTTCAGGACAAATATGTTCAAATTATTCCGACATGTGTAAATTATACGGACGTGGCATGTAAAGTTTTTGACAGCCAATCAATTCTAACGTTTGGATGGATTGGTGGTACGCAAAATTTGAATTTGCTTGAGAAAACAATACCTGCTTTAAATAAAATATATCAGAACGAGAAAATTCGGTTGATTGTAATGGCTGGAGTGGACAACTATGATCTTGGAGCTAAATTTCCAGTTCATTTTGAAATATATTCTTTGGAAACTGAGATCGACTTTTTAAAAAGAATGGATATCGGTTTAATGCCTTTAAATGATAATATTATAAACAGAGGAAAATGTGGATTCAAATTGCTGCAGTACATGGGTGTGGGTGTTCCCGGGATTGCTTCAGCAATAACAGTTAACAACGAGATTATTGAAGACAACATGAATGGTTGGCTAGTAAAATCGGATGAAGATTGGGAGTCTGTATTGGAAAAGGTGATCTTAAAGAAAAATGATTTATCCAAATACGGAGCAAATGCAAGAAAAACAGTAGAGGAACGATATACTTTTAAATCAAACTATCAATTTTATAAAAAATTTATAACTCAGTTTGCAGAGCAGCATTAAAAATATCAGAGCCATCAATGAAAATGAGTATCAACTATTATGGGAGACAAATAGTGGTGCTGTTTTTCAGAACGCATTTTGGTTGAATATGGTTATTTCAGCCAGAGAAAAAGTGGAGTATTACGGGTACTATTCTCAGGATACCTTAATGGATGCTTTTGCCATAGTGAAACTAAAGGGTTTTTTTTTTACAAATTATACACTGCCAATATTTACTCCATGCCTAGGATGGATAAAACAATCTGTTGATCCTAATTTTATTGTTGAATTTTTAAGGAAACAAAAGCCTGATGCGATTTATTATGCTGCAAAGCAAGAAGCTGTCGGGTGGAGCTCTGGAACAACTTTCGTGATTGACCTGCAAGAATCGTTAGACCAATTGCATAAGAATATTCGGCAGGATAAAAAACGAAGTATTAAGAAAGCGATAACCCAGCCGCTGGCCATAAGTTTTAAAAAGGATTTCGAAACAATCCAGAGGCTGGTAAAACGGACCTATGAGCGTCAGGGAAAACAGTTTGACGGTTATAAAGAATTACAAAAAATTATAGAAATCTATCCGAATTCTTTTCAAATCACCGTTTCTGATGAGAAAACAGATCTTGCGAGTCTTTTATTTGTTTATGACAAAACAACAGCTTATTACTTAATTGGGGGATTCGATTATGAGGCAAATAATTACGCCGCCGGTCCATATGCTATGTGGAAAGGAATTGAATATTCAAAGCAATTGAATTTGAAAATATTTGATTTTGAGGGCTCTGAAATTCCTTCAATTGCTCAATATTTTCAAAGTTTTGGAGGAATACAAAAACATTACTATTCTATATCTAAATATGGATTTATTTTTTCTCTTTTAAAGAAATATAGATGAACAAAAGATTAGAGATGTATTTAGCACAGTTTGGTTTGGGTATAAACAATCATCCGTTTACATCTGATGAATTGGAGTACATTGATAATCAACTGCAGCATAGAAGTGAAGTTGAGTTAAATAAATTTGACGTATTTGGAAACTATAACGAGGAACTTATCGAGAATTTTGACTCACCATATCTGGATGAATTTGTATTGAAAAAGAATGGTGGGGTAAAGTGTATGAAATGGCCGGATAATAAACCGTTTGCTGTATGTTTAACGCATGATGTGGATCGGGTAGTAGCCTATTCACCTCAAAGTTTTCTTAGAGATTTAAAAAAGAGATTGATATTCTCTCAAAGTTCAAAAGAAAAATTTTGGTTGAGGTTAAATATTCTTAAAACTAGTATTAAATCTATTATTTATAAGAGAAAATCTGACGATATAACAGGTTATGAAAAGTGGGTTCAAATTGAGCAAGATTATGGAGTAAAGTCAACTTATTTCTTTTTTGTTAGACCTCCTGTTAAAGATATTCAATTTAAAGATTGTGATTATTTGTTGGAGGATGAGTTTTTATTTGATAATAGATTTATTTCAGTTAAGGAATACATCAAGATTCTACTTAACTCCGGACATGAGATAGGATTGCATGGTAGTTTCAAATCCATGTTGGATAAATCTGTTTTCCAATTGCAAAAAAGGACAATTGAAAGTATCATTAAGCAGGAGGTTGTATCAACAAGACAGCATTATTTAAGATATAATCACCAAACAACCCCTGAAATTCATATTGAATCAAATATAGAAATTGACAGTTCATTAGGTTTAAATATGTTTGTTGGGTTTAGAAATGGGTCTTCTTATCCTTATCCTATTGAGGTTAATGGAAAGTATCTGTGGGAATTACCCCTGATTTTTATGGATAGTTCGATCTACCGAAATTCGGATAATAATTTAAATTCTGCCAAGAAAAAGGCAGAGGATATTATCAATAAAATAGAAAAAACTGGAGGATGTTTAACTATCAATTTTCATCCTGATTATGTGAATATTCCGGATTATATCAATTTATATAGGTTTATTTTGGACGAAACAAAGAAAAGAAATGCGTATTTTGGAACGGCTAAAGAAATAATAAATATCGCTAGAAGATGTGTGGAATAGCTGGAATTTGGTATGTAAATAGCAAGCCTGTAGAGGATGGTTCTACCCTTAAGGAGATGACGGATAGTATTTCCCATCGAGGCCCTGATGGCGAAGGATGCTGGTTTTCAAATGATAAGACATTACAATTAGGTCATCGAAGATTATCAATCATTGATTTAACCGATGGTGGAAAGCAACCAATGGTTTCTGGAGATAAGTTTGTAATCGTGTTTAATGGTGAGATTTATAACTATGTCGAGTTAAAACAGCAGTTGATAGAAAAAGGATATAGTTTTAAATCGGAGTCCGACACTGAGGTGGTGCTTGCTTCTTACGAGGAATGGGGCACCGGATGCATAAAGCATTTTGATGGAATGTTTGCCTTTGCTCTGTATGATTTGGCACAAAAGAAACTGTTTTGTGCCCGTGACAGATTTGGCGAAAAACCTTTTTATTATTCTTTCTTTAATGGGAACTTTTATTTTGCTTCAGAAATGAAAGCTCTTTGGGCAGCTGGAGTACCTCGTGATCCTAATCATTCACTATTCTATAATTATTTTGTTCATGATCTGGTTGAAAATCCTTTGGATCAGACAAATACATTTTTTTCTAATATTTTCAAATTAAAGGCTGCTCACTATTTTATTTATAATGTTGGAACAACCATAGACCAGAAAAAATACTGGGAACTAAATGTTAATGCTACGCGGGATATAACATTATCGGAGGCGTCAGATAGATTAATGGATCTACTGGAAGGCTCTGTAAAAAGAAGACTGCGTTCGGATGTTCCAGTAGGTACATCGTTATCAGGTGGACTTGATTCAAGTACGATTGTCGCAATCATTTCTAAAACCTTACAAAACAATCATACGTTTTCGGCCAGATTTAAGGATTTTAAAAAGGACGAAGGAGTTTATATTGAGTTGGTTCGTAATAAATTTTCAACGAAACACCATGACATATATATAAATGTTGAAGATTTTATTGGCGAATTGGACAAATTGATCCTTCATCAGGAAGAACCTTTTCAAACAGGCAGTATATTTGCCCAATATTGCGTGTATAGGGAGTCAAGAAAGCATAATATTCCTGTAATGATGGATGGGCAAGGAGCCGATGAGTTGCTTGGCGGGTATGACAAAGATTTTAAATTTTATCTGAGAGAACTTATTCAAGGTGAAAAAAAAACTGAAATATTTTTACATAAGATCAAGGAGAATCATTCAATAAACCTTGCCCCCAATTTTAAGGAAGGACTTCGTCACAGGCTTCCAAAGTTGTATCATAGCATTTCGAAGTTTAGAAGGATGCTTTCAGTAAATCTTCCTCAAGGGATTAACAAAGAATTTCACAAACAATTCCAAGGAAAGGCCTTGCCTTTTTATGACCCGGATGACTTGAAGGCGATACTCAAATATGAGTTGACCAACGATGGCATTGAAAAGCTTCTTAAGTTTGCCGATAGGAATTCGATGGCTCATTCTGTTGAGGTTAGACTACCATTTTTAAACCATGATTTGGTTGAATTTATGATGAGCCTAAAGAGCGAACTATTTTTATTTGATGGATGGTCGAAGGCCGTATTGAGGAATGGTATGAAAGGAATTCTTCCTAATGAAATCGTATATAGAAAGGATAAAATTGGTTTTGAAGCCCCGCAGAGTGAATGGATAAAAAACCAACAATTGACGGAGATGAAAAATGATTTTAAGAGTAAATTGATTAATGATAAGATCATAGCATCAGATTATTCCCATGATTGGAAAATAATAATCGGCTCAAAAGTATTGTATGGAATGTAGAAGATTGGCCTTGATTTTCCAGGGAACGGTAAATACCGATGCAAGGGTTCGGAGAGAGGTGGAATCCATTTCTAAATTTGCAAAAATTGACGTTTTTAGTACTGATGTAAGATCAGAAGATGGTCAGTTTTTTAACAATAATGTTAAACTTGTACAGTTTAAATTATTAGATACCTGGTTTAACAGAAACTTTTTTTTTGGCAAACAGTTTTCCGAAGTACAGAAGCTAATTGATCCAATGCAATATGATAGTTTGATCTGCATAGACTATCCAACTTTGAAGATTGGTGTTGAATTGAAAAAGAAAAACCCGAAGCTAAAACTGATTTATGATTCCCACGAGATTTATGTTGAAACAATTAATCAGTTTTTTCCAAGAAATGGATGGAAATCATTGTATGGTATTCCAATGACGGTCATTAATAAATTATATCACCGCGGGAAAGAAAAAAAGTTAGTCAGCCATGTGGATATATGTGTAACTGTTTGCGATTCTTTAAAATGGCATTTTGAAAAAATTTGGAATAAACCAGTATTCGTTTTGAAAAATTGCCCCGATTTGGAATCATTAGGCAAGCTTCCATTGCGCAATAATCCATATATTGAAGAGTACGGTTGTGTTGAAAGTGATAAAATTTTATTATACCAAGGAGATATTAATCCAGGCAGAGGGTTGTTTCATCTAATTAATTCAATGGCTGTTTTGCCATCCGAGTATAAATTATTTATTCTTGGTTCGGGCATGTCAAAAAATGAACTAGTACAACTAAAATTAACATTGAGTCTCCAAAATGTTTTTTTTATCGATCGTTTGCCATATGATCAGCTTTTTAATTATACGCGACACTCACATTTGGGAATTAGTTTGATAGAACCGATTAATTTGTCCAAAAAGTTATCATTGCCCAATAAGTTGTTTGAATATATGTACGGTGGGGTGCCTTTTCTTGCATCGAACTTACCAGAGCCTAACAACCTGCTCAAACAATCGGATGCTGGCTATATTTGTCCTAATTTTGAAATACAAAGCATTAAGAAATCAATTGAACAAGTATTCGCAAATGCGGAATTGTATAAATTGAAAAGTGAAAATGCGAGAAACTCTATCATTAATTTATTAAATTGGACAACCGAATTTGATTTATTAATGAAAGAAATCAATACTAATTTATCGAATAGTTATCTTCAATGAAAAAAGTCCTCATACTGGCTTATGATTTTCCTCCATACATTTCAGTTGGAGGACTAAGGCCCTATTGCTGGTATAAGTATTTGAAAATGTATGGAGTTGAGCCAGTAGTAATAACCCGAAATTGGACAAATGAACACGGCAGTTCCTTGGATTATATTTGTCCAAGTCCTTCGGATGAAACGGTTGTTGAGGCCACCGAATATGGCACAGTCATTAAAACTCCATATAAACCAACTTGGAGCAATCGTATTTTTTTGAAACATGGTGAATTCAAATATCGATTCATTCGAAGATTGCTTACGGCCATTGGAGAGGTTATGCAATTTATTCATATCTCCGGCACTAAAAAGAATCTATATCTAGAGGCGGAGGAATATTTAAAAAAAAATAAGGTAGATGCTATCCTGGCTACAGGTGACCCTTTTGTTTTGTTTTTTTATGCAAGTAAATTGGGTAAAAAATTCAATACACCATGGATAGCAGATTACCGTGACCCATGGAGTCACGATAAGGTGTTTCAGGAAAACAAGGCTTACTATATATGGAATAAAAAACTGGAATTAAATATCGTTTCAACATCCCACTCTATCATCACAGTTTCTGATTTTTTTTCTGGTAAATTGTTAAATTATTTTTCATCCAAGAGAATTCATGTTCTTCCAAATGGATACGATCCTGATGTTATTGATGAAATTTCAAAAGTACCCCAATCAACAAAAAAATTAACATTGTCCTTTGTTGGAAGTATGTACAAGTGGTATCCATGGAAAAGTTTTCTAACTACCTTTTCCGAAATGATAGAGCAACGTGGTGTTTCAATTCAGCTGAATATGTATGGAATAAATATGGCCGAAGATATTTCAAAATTCGTTTCTGCACTGCCATTGAAAACCCGTGAATCGATTTGTATTTATCCAAGAGTCCCAAATAAAGAATTATTAACGCTGTTAGCCGGAGAAAATGTGATGCTTCTGTTTAATAATTATTCCATGATCGGAACTAAGATATTTGATTACATTGGAGCACGAAGAAAAATAGTTTTATGTTATCATAATGATGCGCATGCTCTGAAATTGAAGGAGGAGTTTTACTCAATTGAAGAAAATGAAAATTTTAGTAATCAATTGCAGGAGGATCTAATTAGAGAAACTCATTCTGGAGTTATTGTCGAAAATGAGGAAGATCTAAAAAAAGTGCTTATGGAACTGGTAGATGAATTTAATCAAAAAGGTAAAATTGATTGTGATTCCACCGGTGTAGAAAATTATTCAAGAACAATTCAGGCAAAAAAATTGGCTGAAATTATAAAAGCATTAAAATGAAACCCCAGGTTGTTATCATTGATTATGGTATGGGTAATATATTTTCGGTTGAAAAGAAAATCAGAAAATTAGGATACCCAGTGACTGTTTCTTCCGAAAAAAAAATAATTGAGAAAGCTGATAAACTGATATTTCCTGGTGTAGGCCATTTTGGTAAAGCAATGACTAACCTGCATTCATTAGGACTTATAGACGTTTTGAATAAGAAGGTGTTGATTAGTAAGACTCCCATTTTGGGCATTTGTCTTGGGATGCAACTATTGGCCCAAAAGAGTGAAGAAGGAGATTCAAATGGATTGGGCTGGGTCGAAGGGAAAATAGTGAAATTTAATATTTCAGATAAATTTAAGTTTAAGGTACCCCATACTGGTTGGAATAATGTTGTGGTAAAAAAAAGCAGTAACTTAATGAAAAATATTACTTCCGATTCTGAATTTTATTTTGTCCATTCCTATCATTTTAAGGAGGGACGCGAAGAGGACATTCTTACAGAAACACATTATGAAGAAGTGTTTGTTTCATCTTTTGAAAGAGAAAATATTTTTGGAGTTCAGTTTCATCCTGAGAAAAGTCATCATTACGGAGAACAATTAATGAAAAATTTTATTGACTTGTAGATATGTTCAGACCCAGGGTTATACCAGTTTTATTGCTAAAAAATCTAGCATTAGTCAAGTCAAAAAAATTTAAGGACTACAATTATATTGGAGACCCAATTAATGCTGTTAGAATATTCAATGATCTTAAAGCGGATGAGTTGGTTTTTTTAGATATTGAAGCCACCACTCAGAATAGAACTATTTCATTAGACTTTGTTAAAGATGTTGGGGAGGAAGCTAACATGCCGTTTTCTGTGGGTGGGGGGATAAGAACTATTGAAGATATTCGTTCAATAATAAAATCAGGGGCCGAAAGAGTGGTAATCGGAAGCTCTGCGATTATCGATCCTGATTTTATATATAATGCATCTGAGGAGTTTGGCTCATCAACTATTACTGTTTGTATTGATGTGAAGAAAAAACTATTGGGAGGTTATCAGGTCTGTTATCAGAATGGTAAAAAGAATTCTGGGTTTTCGCCCGAAGAGTTTGCACTACGTATGCAGGAAAAAGGTGCTGGAGAAGTGATCATTCAATCCATAGACAAAGATGGAGCAATGCAAGGATACGACCTTGATCTAATAAAAAAAATATCCAACTCCGTTACGATCCCGGTAGTTGCCCTAGGAGGGGCTGGAAGTATTCAGCATCTGAAGGAGGCCTATCGCCCAGGAGGAGCAACAGGTCTGGCAGCTGGCAGTTTGTTTATATATAGAGGAACTAAAAAGGGTGTCCTTATCAATTATCCTGAACGGTCAGAACTATCCTTTGAATAGCAAATTAATGTACATTTAGGAAATTTTATTGGCCTGATAATGACAAATAAATATCAGCAATGTACCAGATGTGTAATGGATACTTCAGATGCGGAAATCATCTTTGATAATAATGGAATATGTAACCATTGTACTGGGTATTTTGATAAAACCGCAAGGTTAGTCTATCAAGGAGAATCAAGTGATTCAAAGTTAAGAGAGTTGTTGACCCTTGTGAAGGAAAAGGGGCAGAACAAGGAGTATGATTGTTTGATTGGAATTAGCGGTGGGATTGATAGTTGTTATGTTGCTTATGTCGCAAAAAAATTAGGGTTACGTGCTTTGGTGGTTCACATGGATAATGGATGGAATTCTGATATCTCGGTAAAGAACATTAAAAATGTGGTTGATAAATTGGGCTTCGATTATCAAAGTTATGTATTGGATTGGGATGAATTTAAAGATTTGCAGTTATCATTTCTAAAAGCCTCCGTTCCTGAAGCAGAAACCCCAACAGATATTGCAATACCGGCGGCCTTGCACAAAATTGCGGCGCAAAATGGAATAAAATTTATTTTAAGTGGTGGTAATTATGCAACTGAAGGTATATTGCCTAAAAGTTGGCATTATGATGCGAAGGATCTCAAATATTTAAATGGGATTCATAAAAAATTCGGGCATAAAAAACTTAAAAAATTTCCAACATTCGGTTACCTTAATGAAATGTACTACAAGTTTGTAAAGGGTGTAAAAACTATTTATTTACTTAACTATGTTCCGTTTTCTAAAACTGATGCAATGAAGTTATTAGAGAATGAATTGGGCTGGACTTATTATGGAGGAAAACATTACGAGTCAAAGTACACTGGTTTTGTTCAATCATACATTTTACCTGTTAAGTTCAATATTGATTATAGAAGAGCTACTTTTTCCACTCAAATTTGTGCTGGGGAAATTACCAGAGATACAGCCTTGGAAGAATTAAAAAAGCCTTCTTTTGATAAGGATAAAGTAAATGATGAGAAAGTATATCTCTGCAAAAAATTAGGAATCAAGGCGGATGAGTTTGAGCAAATATTACAATTGCCACCGAAGTCTTATAAGGACTATCCGAATAACAAAAAATTCCTAGAATTTATTTACGATTTATACCGCAAGTTAAAAGGCTGAGGTCAATCATTTGGTCGGATGCTTGAATATCCACCAACCACTTTTAGCGATTTTACCTTGCCCACAGCCAGCATAACAAAGCATACCAGAAATGGTAAAAAAGGAGTTCTAAATCTAATAAGGGTTCCAAATAGTATAGTGGTGAATCCAACGATTACAGCTAGTAACATTGAAAAGACAAAGGAATATAAAATGAAGGGGTGGCTTCTTATGAACTTAAAAAATCCTTTGATACCGAGTCGATAAATCGCTAAGGCAAGAAATATCATAATAAATAAGTTTTCTACAGCGGATATAAGAACAAAAGGAGTTCGGGCTTCCCAAATAAATGGTCTGAGCAACCCAGACATGAATGCTTCTGGTATGACTCGTAACATACCTCCTCCCGAATTGTCTACCTCAGCCGCTTTATATCTGTTCGTTCCATATGTGATGTTTGTTGAAAAATCGTTTCTGATAATTACTGCCTGGTCCACCATATTGTCAGGGCTATATTCACTCTCAAAAGTTGATGCAGAGTATATTTGAAATATAATCAAAGTGGACAAAGTTAGAAATGTTGGAATCAAATAATATTTAAGAAGTGTACTTTTGATTTTACTTAGGGCACTATAATTCATCCATAGCAACCATGCCGGAGCCAGTGCAATAATAATATATGGTTTTACTGATAATATCAGCCAACCCCATATTAGGATCCTTAATATCATCCGAATTGGTTTTTTCTTCAGACCCGGTCTTAAAAAAAGATCTGTTTCATGCACTATCCAGCATATTCCGGTTAGTACAATCGTATCCTTCATTATACCGGAACACCAAAAAAGCGTGGATGGTAAAAACAAAATGGCCCACCTGAGTTTCTTGGTCATATCGGGAAAATGATGGGTAACAGTTTGAAATAATTTCCACATACCATTATAGGAGATTAATCCGATAAAGCTGCTGACTCCTAAAAATGATCCCGGAATAAATATGGATATCACACTAATTATTCGACAAAGAAAAAAATGTCGGTTCGAACGGTATAACCAGGTTGGAGGCCAACCCGTTTCTCCATCATAATGGTTAAAAAACCCTTCGTTCGATGTCAAATTGAACATTTCTGCTAGATAGAATTCCGTATTGCTATAGAAGAGATTTTTTAAGGCCTCCGCTCCCCACCAATATGCAACGGTATCCCCGCCACCGCTGTATAATAAACCATACACCAAACAAAAAGTAACCGCACCTACTTGTTTAAGAACAAACCCCTGAAAATAATATTTGTATAGCGGCTCCGTTTCTCGTTTTCTTACTGCTTTTAATAAACCATAAACAAGAATAATTCCAATAACCAATAGCCCAATCATAATATCAGGACCGGAGAAATGAAATTGACTTAAAGCATAATAGTCATATAGCCTCATGGCTTTCTATTGGGTTAACCAAAGATAGCTTTTAATTGTCCATTCGTATATGGTATGCTCAATTTTTTCTAAATTAGCGTAATCCTTTTATTGAATGTCTGAATCCAAGATCCGATACAATTTTAAGCAAATACACAAATGTAACATGTGTGGTTCTGATAGTACTCAACACAAGGTGTTAGGTTTGAGACTCAATATGTCGCAAGGTAAAAATCCAAGAAAAAAATCTGGAATTACCACTAAAATTTGCAGATGTAAAAATTGTGGGTTAATCTTCTCAAATCCACAACCCATTCCCTACGATATTAGCGATCATTACGGAGTACCTCCAGAAGATTATTGGGTAGCGGAATATTTTGATATTAAACCTGATTATTATTTAGAAGATGTAAGGAATATAAAAGAATTTATAGGTTTTGCTCCCGGAATGAAATCTCTTGATATTGGTGCTGGGATTGGAACTACCATGGTCTGTTTTGCCAATGAAGGGTTTGACTCTTATGGGTTTGAGCCTTCGGAGCCCTTTTATCAGAGAGCCATTACACATATGGGTGTAGATAAGGACAAAATGCAACTTGGAATGATTGAGAATGTTGAATACCCTGATAATTATTTTGATGTGATTTATTTCGGCGCAGTATTGGAACATTTATATGATCCTTCAGAAGCGATTAAAAAAGCACTTAGATGGTTAAAGCCAAATGGAATTATTCATATTCAGGCTCCTTCCTCAGATTGGCTTATAGGTAAAATAATAAATTCATACTACAAGTTAAGACGCATGGATTATGTAGGTAATCTCAGCCCTATGCATGATCCGTATCATTTGTATGAATTTAGTTTGAAGTCATTTCAACTTCATGCAAAAGAATATGTATATGAGATAGCTTTACATAAATATTACGTTTGTAGTACATTTATGCCTAAAGTTTTTGATGGTGTACTAAAAAAATACATGAAACACACCAATACCGGAATGGAGTTAAGGGTTTGGTTGACTAAAAAATAATTTTTCTCACAAATGAAAAATATACCCATCAAATCATCTTTCTAATATTTGGATAATTTCTTTATTATCTTCGTTATATGTGTGGCATAGCCGGTTTTATTGATTTTTCGTACAATACTTCAGTGGAAACACTAGAGCAAATGATCAATTCTATGCAACATCGCGGACCTGATGGATATGGAACACAGATTTTTAATTCTCCTTCCGCTAAAATTGGTTTAGGACATCGCCGACTCTCCATTATTGATGTTACAGACGCTGGTAAGCAGCCCATGTCGTATAAACATCTTCATATTACTTTTAATGGTGAGATGTATAACTATATGGAGGTGAAAAATACACTGATTGATCTAGGTCATCATTTTAAAACCCATTCCGACACCGAAGTAATTCTGCATGCTTTTGAGGAATGGGGTGTTAGCTGTCTTCAGCAGTTTGTTGGAATGTTCGCCTTTGTTTTATATAACGAAAATGATAAGAATGTTTTTTGCGCAAGAGACCGGGCTGGTGTAAAGCCGTTGTTCATTTATCAAACAGAAGATCTCTTTTTGTTTTCTTCGGAGTTGAAGGCATTTCATACTCATCAGGGTTTCAAAAAAGAAATCAATATGGATGCTGTTGCGGCTTTTATGCAGTATGGAAATGTACCACATCCCTATTGCATATTCAAAAACTGTAGGAAACTTGAAGCCGGAAATTTTTTAGTATTCAATCTTGCCACAAAAAAAACAGAACATAAAAAGTATTGGAATGTTTACGATGCATATAATAAACCTAAGCTAAGTATAGATTTTGCGGAGGCGAAAGCTCAAACAAAAGCCATCCTTACAAAAGCATTTGAGTATAGAATGGTTGCAGATGTTCCAGTTGGAGTTTTTTTAAGTGGAGGATACGATAGTGCATGTGTTACATCCATTCTTCAATCGAATACTTCTAAAAAAATTAAAACATTTACCATAGGAGTTCCGGATGCAGGTTTGAATGAAGCGCCTTATGCAAAGGATGTGGCGAACCATCTGGGAACCGATCATACGGAATTGTATTGTTCCGAAAAAGAAATGTTGGCTCTCATCAATACCTTGCCTCTTCATTATGATGAACCTTTTGGTGATAGTAGCGCAATTCCAACTATGTTGGTAAGTAAAATGGCTCGCGAAAAAGTAACAGTTGCATTAAGTGCGGATGCCGGAGACGAAATTTTTGCTGGATACAATCGCTATGATTTTTTAATGAAGTATCGTCAACGAATTCAAAAAATACCTGGATTTGCTCGTCGTTCTATTTCAGGATTGATGAATACTGTTCCATCTTCGAAAATTCCTGTACTTAAGAATAAATACAATTTTCATAATCGATATGAGAAATTGAAGGGGATTATGAAAGATCCTTCGGCCCAGAGAATTATGCTGAGTTTGAGTGAACAGTATACTTCGGATCAGTTGAATGATTTGATGGAAGCTAAATATTCTCCAATAGAAACTGGTTACCTAAGCAGAGAGATGCAAAAAGAATTTTATACACCGCTTTCGTATATGATGGCTATCGACTATCAAACATATTTGTTAGATGACATTTTGCAAAAAGTGGATCGTGCCACCATGTCGGCAAGTTTGGAAGGACGAGAACCATTTCTCGACCAACATATTATTGAATGGGCTGCGCAGTTACCTGACGATTATAAGTACCATAACGGAATAAAAAAATATATACTCAAGGAAATTGTTCATGACTATATTCCAAAAGAATTAATGGAGCGACCAAAAATGGGTTTTGCAATTCCTATTAAGAATTGGTTGGCCAATGAATTAAAAGACCATCTCGAAGAATATCTTGATGAGAAATTATTGAAAGAACAAGGCATCTTTAATGTAGGTTTTGTTACTAAACTTAAACACGATTTTCTTGCAGGAAAAAAAGAGTATGAGCTAAAGATCTGGTATCTTCTAATGTTCCAGATGTGGTATAAAAAATGGATGTAATTTTTTGGGCGGCTTTTCCCGCTTTTCACTTAACAAGGTAATGTTCCAATCGGGGCCGCTACCCGAGTTCCTTTAAACTTTTTCCACCAATGATTAGTTGAATAGCTTTTGAAACTAAATCAATACTACTTACCACTTTTATATTTGTTGGTAGACTTTTTTGTGGGATTGTATCCGAAATGTAAAGAAGATCTATTCCCGAGTTTTGAATGTTCTCGAAAGCATCTCCTGATAAAACACCATGGGTACAATATGCATTTACAGATTTTGCACCTTTTTGTTTAAGAATTTCAGATGCTTTGCATAAAGTTCCTCCGGTATCGATCATATCATCTACGATCACCACATCTTTCCCTTGTACATCACCAATAATCTCCATGCTGTTAATTTGATTCGGACTTAATCTTTCCTTATGAATCACAGCCATGTCGCAATGTAAAACCGATTTGTAGGCTTTTATTCTTTTAAGTCCACCAAAATCAGGACTGCATAAACATAAATTGTTTAAATCAAATTCTTTTTTGATATGATCAATGTAAATATTATGCATGGAAAGATGGTCGATTGGGATTTTATAAAATCCCATTATAGCAGTGCTATGCATGTCAAGAGTTATTACCCTGTCGGCGCCTGCATGTTCTAAAAAATCAGCAATTAATCTGGAAGATATCGCTGATCGGGTGTCATCTTTTCTTTCCTGGCGACTATGAGGCAAATATGGAATAACACAAATAATCTCTTTTGCAGATGCTCTTCTAGCGGCATCTATAGCAATAAAAAGTTCAAATAGATTGTGATAGGGTAATTGGGCCTGAGCTACCAGAACCACAATTTCTCCTCGTATTGATTCATCGAACACAACATTTATCTCTCCATCGGAGAAAGTTTGTGTATCAATTTGTCCAAGGTTCAGTTTGCAAGCTTCTGCAATTTTGTCTGAATAATCAAGTGATCCTGACAACGAAAAAATTTTGTACTTCATAGGGTTGATTTTAAAACTATCTCTGCAGCTCTCTCTGATGCACCAGATTCTGATAACAAGTTTATTAAATTTTTATAATCCGATAAAATATTTTCTTTTTTATTGCCCATGATTGATAAAAATTCTTTTTCAAGTCTTTGGTCGTTCAAATCTCTTTGTATCAATTCTACAACTGCTGGTTTATCAAGAATAAGGTTTACCAGTGAAATATATTTTACTTTGATCAATTTTTTTCCAGCCTGATAGTTGAATTCACTGGTTTTATAGCAAACAACTTGGGGGACATTGTGCAATGCGGTTTCTAATGTAGCTGTCCCCGAAGTTACCAATGCTCCGCTGGATGCTTTTAAGATGTTGTATGTCTCTCCGAAATAAATATCCATTTCATATCCCGAGTAAAGATCTTTATTGGCTCCGGGTGCTCCTGCAATTACGAAGTGATATTCATTTTTATATTTTTTTGCCAGAGAAGCCATAACTGGAAGTTTCGCTGTAATTTCTGAACGTCTGCTTCCGGGCAATAAGGCAATGATAGGTTTATTTTCGGCTTTTGATTTTAATTTTGAAATGAAATCTTCATTGTACCAGTAGTTTTGAATCGCATCTAATAATGGATGTCCCACATAATGAACATTAATATCAAATCGTTTGTAAAATTCTTTTTCAAAGGGAAGAATACTGATCAATTCATCCACATTTGCTTTGATTTGTTTTGCCCTGCTTTGTTTCCATGCCCAAATCTGTGGAGATATATAATAAAGTACTTTGATCCCCTTTTTCTTGCAGAATTTTGCAATACGTAAATTAAAAGCCGGAAAATCTATTAGTAAAACCGAATCAGGTTTTTCTTTTTCGATGTCTGCCTTTATTACCTCAATTTTTTTTAGAATAGTTCGCAAATGTTTCAATACATCTACAAAACCCATATAATTAACCGTACGGTAATCATGTTTTAATTCAACCCCTGCCTTTTGAAGCATTTCTCCACCCATTCCAATTATTTGGAAATCTCCCTTTTTATAAAGCTCTTTTACAAGATTAGATCCATGCAAATCACCTGATGCTTCTCCGGTTACCACATATATCTTCTTTTGGCTCAAGAGATAAAAAATAGAGTTTTTGTATGGTAAACATGAAATAAGAAGACATATAACCCGCCCCAAATAAATGCAGAAAATAGAAATCCTTTTCCAAGTTCCTGTTTTGATTCAGTTTTGAAAAATTTTCTGGCTAGTAGTAAACTTGCTATTATGCATATTGCGAATGAAACGTCAGGCTCTAGTCCTCTTCCCCCATAGAATTTATGTGTGAAATAAACGGCAGCATCTAAAATAACCAGAACAATCCCGCAACAGACCAGCCCAAGCAGAATTCCCAATGCAAAAGAGTTTTTTATTTTATTCATTGATTCTAAAATCCCATGTTTTTAAATGTTCCATTGCCTGATATGCTGTGAAATCCACTTTAATAGGTACTACCGATATGTATTCATTGTATAGAGCCCATTCATCTGTGTCACTTCCCTCATCAAGATTTTTAAAAACACCTGTGAGCCAAAAATATTTTCCTCCGCGGGGATCTAATCTTTCATCAAGCTCTTCACTCCAATAAGCTCTTGCTTGTCGACAAATTTTTATTCCCTTTATTTTCTCAGTTGAGATAGCCGGAATATTTACATTCAAACAAATGTCTTTGGGTAAACCATTTTCTAAAACCAATTGAATGATTTTTTTGATAAATGGTTTTGCCGGTTCAAAATCTGCTTCGTATGAATGATTGCATAAAGAAAATCCAACCGATGGAACCCCTTCAATACAACCTTCCATTGCGGCACTCATGGTGCCACTATAAATTACGTTTATTGATGAATTTGATCCATGATTAATTCCTGAAACAACAAGATCGGGAGTTCGTTTAGCAAGTTTGTTCATTGCCAACTTAATGCAATCTACCGGAGTGCCACTGCAACTATAAACTTCTTTTGTTTCTGATTGTGAAATATGATTGATCCGAATGGTTGAATCGATAGTAATTGCATGTCCCATTCCCGATTGTGGGCTATCGGGTGCAACAACTATAATGTCAGCTATTTCTTCAACAATGCTGATTAAATTTTGAACGCCTGGTGCAAAAACTCCATCGTCGTTACAAACAAGAATATATGGTCGTTTTGACATAGAACAAACCTACTAAAAAAATTACTCAGACAGAATGTACAAGATATTGCATTGTTAACTGAATTGTTGACAAATTGACATGACAAATTGATATTTTTTATTTTTCGATATTTTCCTAACACCTATACACAGCAGAGCATCTGTGAGGGTTTAACTAAATTTATAAGTTGCCAATTGGGTTAGGATTCTCATTTGATATTATCCTTATAAATTAATCATACATTATGTTATTCATCATTGTTATAGTATTTATGGGAATTAGCTTGCTTGTGGGAATGCAATTGAAAGGTGCTTTCCGCAAGTATAGTGAGATACCGCTTAGATCAGGGTTAACTGGAAAAGAGGTAGCAGAAAAAATGTTACGGGATCACAGGATCTATGATGTAGAGGTGATTTCTGTACAAGGAATGTTAACCGACCATTATAATCCAGTAAATAAAACCATCAATTTGAGTGAAGGAGTTTACGCTTCTAATAGCGTTGGTGCAGCCGCAATTGCGGCCCACGAAACAGGTCACGCAGTTCAGCATGCAGTAAAATACCCTTTTCTAAAAATGAGAAGTACACTAGTACCTGTTACGGCAGTTGCTAATCGGATTATAGGATTTGTAATGATGTTCGCCATTTTTGGTGGAATGTTCATGCATTTTTTTAGTGGAAGCGCTATGATCTATATAATTATTGCTGCTCAATCAATGATTACGCTTTTTAGCTTAATTACTCTTCCTGTGGAGTTTGATGCAAGTAAGCGTGGACTTGTGTGGCTCGAGAATACAGGACTTACTTCGGGTGAAGAACATTCAAAAGCAAAACATGCATTAAGACTTGCGGCATCTACCTATGTTGTTGCTGCCTTAAGTGCAGTTACAGTTTTACTGTACTATGTGCTTAGGTTGGTGGGAAGTAGAGACTAACTAATATAATTGCGTTGTATAGCGATATGGGGTTTGGACTAGGTGAATGTTCAAACCCCGTTTTCCTTTTTTTGATTTTAACGTTTGCGGCCAGGATAGGTGCGATATCCTTTTCTCTGCCGCAAATCTCTCAGATCTTTCTTTGCTACCTTTCCTCTTTATGGAAACCCATCCGGCGGCTTTCATCTCGCTGATGAAGCGCCTACGGCGCTTCCATTCAGCGAGATGGTGCGGTCCGTATGGTATCTGCGAATATTTATTTGTTTTAAAAAGACAGAAATCTGCGGGATTTGCGGCAGAGAAAGGATATGAGCCGGAAAAGCCGCCCAAAAACATAAAAAACACTTACTATATTGACGAAAAATGACTTAACTTTGTTGGAGATGAAGATTCATTACGGGTTAAATAACAATCTTAATATCCCGAACCCAATTGTTACCACCGGTACCTTTGATGGTGTGCACATTGGTCACAGGAAGATAATTGAAAGATTAAAGAGCTTAGCGGTTGAGAATAATGGGGAGACCGTTGTAATCACTTTTGAACCTCATCCTCGTTTAGTATTATTTCCGGATGATAGTGGACTGGTGCTTTTATCTACCATGGATGAAAAGCAAGAATTGCTTAGGAAAGCCGGGATAGATCATTTAATCATTATTCCTTTTACGAAAGAATTTTCAAGATTCAGTTCGAACGAATGGATTAACATGTTGGTGGAAAATCTGTTTCTACATACCTTGGTAATTGGTTACGATCATCATTTTGGAAGAAACAGAGAAGGAAGTATTGAGCAATTGAAGCAATTTTCAAAAGAATTGGAATTCAATCTGGAAGAAATTCCTGCACAGGATATTGATGATATTAGGGTAAGCAGCACCAAAATTCGCCAAGCATTAAAAGAGGGTGATATTAAATCAGCCAATATCTTTTTGCAATACCCATATTCCTTTACAGGGACCGTGGTTGAGGGTGATAAAAGGGGAAGAACTATCGGGTATCCAACAGCTAATCTTAAAATAGCTGACCCTTTAAAATTGGTTCCGGCTGATGGGGTTTATGCAGTAAATGTTTGGGTGGACAATAAAATGTTCCCAGGCATGTTAAATATAGGATTAAGACCCACGGTAGATGAAAAAAAACATACTATTGAGGTTCATATTTTTAATTTGGAGCAGGATTTGTATGGGAAGTTAATCACCTTGCAACTAATGACTAAAATACGGAACGAGAAGAAATTCGAAAGTATAGATGCTTTGAAGTCGCAACTTGATAATGATGCCATGGTGGCTATGAATGATTTGAAGGAAGCATGAACCGAGACACTTTAAGTGGCGAGTTCATGAACACAATTGAAAATAATAATTTCATGAGTAAAAAACAACTACTACTGAATGTAATATTCTGTTTTTGTTTTATCGGGTTCTTATCTGTTTCATTGCAAGCACAACCCGTAACGGAGTCGGAGGAGTCTATCTTTACTGATTTAAAAATTGCTCTAGAATATAAAGGCCAGGTAAAGCACTTAAATTTAAGTAATCAAAAATTAAAAAAAATCCCAAAAGAGGTTTTTGAGTTTCCTAATTTGAGAACATTGAACCTCAGTAACAATAAGATTACCGAGATTCCAAAAGAAATAGGATTGTTAACCAAATTAGAGGAACTAAATCTTACAAAAAATAAGATTGACGAATTGCCAAAAGAAATTGGGAAGCTTACACGTTTACTGGTTTTAAAATTCAGAAACAATGGATTGTTTGCACTTCCTAAAGAAATTGGAGAATTGGGCAGATTAGAGACTGTTGATTTTAATGGCAATCCACTTTGGAGATTACCCGAAGAATTTCGGAAGTGTTCCAATTTGAAATTTATGGATATCAGAAATACCGAAATCGATAAAAACGAATTTACTTATATCAAGACGATGTTTCCGAGTGTAGAGATCTTCTTCACTGATGGATGTAATTGCGGCCCAGGGAATTAACTCGAACTACGAAATTTTACGAACATACGAACTCGATAATTTAAAAATTGTCCATTAATTTATATTATAACAGGTTCGTCGGTTCGTATTTTTTGTTGATGCTTCGAGTTAAAAGATCCCCGAATTTCCACTTTGTCTTTGCAGCTTCAACATTTGTAGTAAAGCCGATTTCACTTTAATGGTAAACATATAACTCTGACGAATTCCAAAAGGAATAATCTGGAATGACATATCCCAACAATGGAGATCCCGGTATAGCGAAATTTGTGAGGTAGCAATCTGGTTATTTTGAATATCGTAATTCAAGTTGAATCCTATTTTCCATTTTTGGGTAATGTTGAAATCGCCCGAAAGACTTATTGCGTGTGTAATTATCTCTTTATCTAAAGGTTTACTATAGGCAATGTTATATCCCACAGCAAATGTGTATGGAACATTGAAGTCAACATAGTCATAAGAAGAGGGATTATTAGCAACCATTTTTTCTTCCTGCGACATGTTGTTGGTTGCATTTGCCGGTCGACGGGATTGTCCTTTTAGATTAAATGTAAGATTCAGTGACGCATTGGTTAATCTCATCGGACCCTGACCATCCATCCACGAAAGTGTGTTTACTTTGCGTGCAATTCCATCAGGATAATAACGATATGCATAAGGATCAAAACCGAACACGAAGTTTATTCCCAATAAATTAAATAAAGTTGTACGTCCATTGATTACCAGGTTCGAAAGATTTAAGCTATCCTTGGCAAAATCATATTGCATGGCCACATTCAAAACCTCCAATATTGGAATCTTTTTGGTTCCGGTGATGGTGTCTTTTTTATCCACCACTTTCATTTCTAAATTGTTTCCAATATTAAAACCAACAGTACCACTCATGCCTGATGGGGATTGGCCAAAGACCCCTATCTGATTTGGGGAGTAGGTAACAAAAGTTCCTCCAGGACCAAAATATCCACTAATCTGATCACCCAGGTCAGGACGAAAATTGGCGGAAATGGTTGGAGTCATTACGTGACGAATTGCTTTTAAATTTCCTTTTTTGAAAGTGTACATCCCATAAATAATGGTGGTTAATGTGGCATTTGCATTCATTTCACGGGTGGTAAAAAATCCACGAACAGTATCCTGATCGATACTCATTGTGGTGGCATTGTAAAATTTATTTAGGTTTGAGAAATGCCATTTCTCAGTGTAATTAATCGAGGGAGTTAAAGTAAAAAATTTGAATAATTTTATATTTGTATTCATGGAAATAGTTTGCTTGATACCACTATTCATTTTTGATAATTCACGAACCGGGTCTTGAGTCAAAAGAGTATCGATGGTACTAATATTGTTACTGATATTCATCGTGTAGGTAAGACCGATATTTTCGTACCACCTTAATTCTCCTATTTGTTTTTTTCTTTTGAATGGATTAAAACGCATTACGTTCAAAACAATATCAGGGAGGGTAACTGTAATTGTTTTTGCGGCCGTGTTCTGGCTATGTCTTGCAGAAATAGATAATGTTATGGGTGTTCCTCTAAATGATTTTGAAAATGAAATGTTAGAGGCAAATTGATTTTGAACGATTCCGCTAACGTTAGTGGCGTTTAACTGCTGATATCCTCCTGAGGCAACTCTTACCTCCGCCTGAAAGGTAATTGTTGGGTTTGCTTTTGGATCGTGATTGTGTTTCCAGATAAAGGAAACATCTCTTTTTGGGTTGAACTCAGTTCCAATTTCAGGATCTCCATATTGGAATTGTGAAAACCCAGCAGTTATTTCTCCACTATATTTATATCTTTTGTTATATCTGAATCCTGCCCTTACTCCAAAACTTAAGCTGGTATAAATATCACCGGCAATTGTAAGATCCATTCTATTGTTAATCGCGAAATAATAACCCAAACCTTTCAGAAAAAATCCGTATGGATTTATGTCACCATATTGAGGAAGGATTAATCCGGAAGTTCTTCCATTGTCATTTGGGAAATAACCGAAAGGAACTACTATTGGAGTTGGAATATCAGCAATTTTGAAAATAGCCGGTCCGGTAACAACTACTTTGTCCTTTACAACTTTTCCACGGGTGGCCTGGATATAAAAATGTGGATGATCAGGATCAGTGCAAGTAGTAAACTTGACATTTTTTACATAAATCGTTTCGTTACTATCTTTTTTTGCAACTTCGGCATGTAGGTAAATTTCTCCCTGACTTGTAAATGCTTCCTTGATTAATCCTTTTTTGGTATCGAAATTATATCCGATCTCTTTTGCATCGAAAGATTGTTCTCCCTGGGTGAAATGAGGTTTCCCTTGTAATTTTCCTAAAGAATCGGGAGTTCCTTTACCCCACAATTCTTTTTTATCCATGTTGATCTCAATATAATTTGCTTTTAGCTCAATATCTCCATAATTGATTTGGGCAGTATCATAAAGATGAAGAACCTTGCCTGAGGCATCAAAAACAATAGAATCTTGAGCATTATAGTCAACTTTCTTATCCAGCGGACTCTTTTTAGCCACTTTGTTGGAGTCACCGCCCAAATTTAGAGAAGTTGTATCGTTTAAAATAATGGAGTCTTGAAGGGCGGTGTTGGCGCTGTCTGAACTGAGCTGCGTGTTGGTATTAGCGGTGTCCTTGAGGTTTTTGTTGTTCTTATTATTGGCTTGTTGGCTCGTCTTACAGGCAGTTGTTATTAATCCTGTGGATAAAAATAATATGAACCAATACCTCAGTTTCACCTTGCGGGTTTAAATTTGCATGTTTATTGCTGAATGCTACAAAACTAGATAAAATTTGCAACTATGAGTTTGCTAAAACATAAGATGGTAATGCGGTTCGGGGGAGTGGTACTAATCCTTGGCTTCATATTCATGGGGGTCTATAGTTCCTATGCAGGTGATGATAACGCTGTTAACCCTGAATTAGTATTTATAAAAAGATCACCCGGAACACAAGTGAAAACAGTGGTTATTGACCCAGGGCATGGCGGTAAAGACCCTGGTTGCCATGGCGAATTTGCCAACGAGGCTGATATTTGCCTGGCTATCTCCTTGAAATTGGGGGCTCTAATTGAGAAGCATTATAGCGATGTTAAAGTGATTTATACCCGTAAAACCGACGTTTTTGTTGAGCTTCACAACAGAGCCAAGATTGCAAATGATAACAAGGCCGACCTTTTTATTTGCATTCACGTAAATGCCGCCGGTGATGGAAAGGCTTATGGGACTGAGACCTGGGTAATGGGACTGCACAAGACCGAAACCAATTTGGCTGTGGCTAAAAGGGAGAACTCGGTTATCGAATATGAGGATGATTATGAAAAGCAATATGAGGGTTTTGATGCAAATTCACCCGAAGGGAGTATTCTTTTTTCATTGTATCAAAGTGCCTATATGAGTCAAAGTATTCTTTTTGCTTCAAAGGTTCAGGAAGAAGTTATATCCCATGCCAACAGACATGACAGGGGTGTTCGTCAGGCAGGGTTCTTGGTTTTGGTATATACCGCAATGCCTGCAGTGCTTATTGAAACGGGGTTTGCAACTAATAAAGAGGAAGAAAAGTTTTTGGCCAGTACCTCCGGGGAGACTAAAATGTCGGAAAGTATATTTCAGGCTTTCGCCAATTATAAAAAAGAAATAGAAGGGGATAAATATGTCGGGATGTTCAAAACCTATATTCCAAACACAGGAGAGTTTAAAGAGGGCACAAATACCAATCAAATCACTAATACCACCAATCAGGTTGAAAACGTAAATCCAGAGGAAGTAGTCTATAAGGTCCAGTTTATGAGCAGCAAGAGTCTTTTGGACCTTGGCTCATCCACTTTTGAATCCATGAAATCGGTAACCTATGTGTATGAAAATGGCTGGTATAAGTACATGTCGGGCGAAACCAATGATTTTTCTTCTGCTAAGGCCATAAAGTCCGATTTAGTGGGTTTAGGCTATAAAGATGCGTTTATAGTGTCTTTTAAGGGAACCGAAAAGGTTGGAACAAAATAGTTTAACTAAAAAATTTGCTCGGAATTTCATACATTTGAAAGGTTTTTCATTTATTTGACATTTAGAAATAGAAACCAGGATTATTTTGAAGATCTCACGTGAAGTAAAAATTGGGTTTGTTGTTATACTAACACTTGCTGCAGCTGTTTGGGGATATAATTGGTTGAAAGGAAATAATCTCCTTGTGAAAAGTAGGGAGTATTATGCCGTTTATGCCAATGTGGGTGGACTTAGCACCGCATCTCCGGTTCTGGTAAATGGTTTTCAGGTTGGAGCCGTTTCTGATATTCGATTAATGAAGGATCATCCGGGATTAGTTCTGGTTACCTTTAAGATTACCGATAAAAATTTCAAATTCCCTCGTGACTCTGAAGCGAAATTAGCTTCTCCAAGTTTATTGGGAGGGAAAGTAATTGAGATTATGATTGGAGACTCAGTAAGGAATGGAGAGTTTGTATATGCTAAGCCTGGGGATACCTTATTTACCCGTTATGAGTTGGATTTACAAGGACAGGTAAATGAAATGATTGCCCCTTTAAAAATAAAAGTAGGAAGCATTTTAAGTGCTATCGATTCCATTCTGATACCTATTCAAACTATTTTGAATGAAGAAACTGCGCGGAAGCTAGCCGAAGGTTTGGGTCGGATACCAGCAATTATTGCTAATCTTGAAAGAATCACTTATAAAGTAGATACGCTAATCTCATCAGAGAAAGAAAAATTATCAAGAATCTTCAGTAACGTTGAGTCAATTTCGGAGAATCTCCGAAATAATAATTCACAGATCACTAGTATCCTTGATAATGTGGAGGAAATTACTGACTCCCTGGCCAAATCTAATTTCAAGAAGGCTATTGCAAATGCAACAGACATTCTAGAGAAGGTCGATAATATCGTTACCAAAATAGATAACGGTGAAGGTACCTTGGGAGCACTCATCAACGATGACAGGCTTTATCTACAGATTGATTCTGCTGCCAGAAACCTTAACTTCCTGATTGATGATCTTGGTCAAAATCCGGAAAGATATCTGCATTTCTCACTAATCCATATCAATAAAAATAAGGGTGAGGGAACTAAAAAGAAGAAGGTAAAGACTAATTAAATAGGAATTTCTGATTCACATGTTTTCTTAACTTTGTACTATAATAATACCTTGGCATGATAAGCTCAATAGCATTTATTATCATTTTCGTTTCGGCTTTCACTTTTTTCATTTTTAAGGTTTTCAAGATCCGCAGAAACATTTTGCTTGGAAGGGATATTGATCTTTCTGGAAATAAAGGTCAGCGATTTAAAACAATGATGATGGTGGCTTTCGGGCAATCAAAAATGGCAGCCCGTCCTGTTCCGTTTATTCTTCACTTTTTTATTTATTCTGCTTTTTTAATTACTCAAATAGAATTAATTGAAATCGTTATTGATGGAAGTAGTGATCATCATAGAATTATATGGCATTGGGTAGAAGGGACCTTTATGGGAAGTATTTATACGTTCACCATTAATTTTATTGAGAAACTTTCTGCCGGGGCTTTTGTTGCCACTATTATATTCCTTTCCCGAAGAAATATTTTAAAACTTCCAAGATTTAAAAAACCGGAAATGAAAGGTTGGCCCTCGAAAGATGCTAACCTTATTCTATTTGGGGAACTGGCATTGGTAACCTGTATCATGTTAATGAACAGTTCTGATGTTGCACTGCAAAGACTCGATGTTTTTCATAAGACGGATACGTTTATTGTTTCAAGTGCCATTGCCAATTTATGGAGCGGACTTTCCGTTGATACTTTAATGTTAATGGAAAGAATTGGATGGTGGGGGCACTTGTTCGGAATTTTAGGCTTTATGGTTTATCTCCCATTTTCGAAACATTTTCATATTTTTCTTGCATTCCCAAACACGTATTACACATATTTAAAACCTAAAGGACAGCTTACAAACATAGCGGCAGTAACTACAGAAGTAAAGCTCATGTTAGACCCAAATGCTGATCCGTATGCCGTGCCAACTCCTGACGCAAATGCTGCTCCGGTAAAATTTGGCGCCAAAGATATTCATGACCTTACCTGGAAAAATTTGATGGATGCATATTCATGTACCGAATGTGGAAGATGTACATCAGAATGTCCGGCAAACCAAACAGGAAAAAAATTATCTCCAAGAAAAATCATGATGGATACACGTGATAGAATGGAGGAAGTTGGAAAAAATATTGATAAAAAGGGGAAAGAGCATCAGGATGGAAAATCATTGTTAGGTGATTATATTTCTGAAGAAGAATTATGGGCGTGTACTTCATGTAATGCCTGTGTACAAGCTTGCCCTGTAAATATTAACCCACTCGAGATCATTATAGAGTTGAGAAGAGATTTAATTATGGAGCAATCCAAATCTCCTTCTTCAATTAGTACCATGCTCAATAACATTCAGAATAACGGAGCGCCTTGGCAGTTCTCTCCTATGGACAGAGCTAACTGGGCAAATGAATTAATGTCTGAATCAGAATCAAAAAAATCATAGTTTAGATAATATGAATAACGACGAACAATTGGTAGAGTTAGTGGAGAATGGAAAAAAATTAAGTCCGATTTTACCTGCTGAAGTAAAGAATTTTTTGGTTGATATTGATGGAACTGTTTGCGAAGATATTCCAAATGAAGAGCCTGAAAGAATGGTAACCGCGGAAGTTTATCCCGAAGCAATTCAGATTGTAAACAAATGGTTTGATGAAGGGCATATCATTACTTTTTTTACTTCACGTACCGAAGAACATCGTTTGATTACCGAACAATATTTACAGGAAAAAGGGTTTAATTATCATGGATTATTAATGGGGAAACCACGTGGTGGAAATTATCATTGGATAGATAATCACATGGTAAGAGCAACCCGGTACGAAGGAAAGTTTACAGATCTTGTAAAAAAAAATGTGGCAATTGAAGTTTTTGAAGATTAAGATTTTTTTGTTTAAATTGAAAGAATAAATATAATTATTAAGCGGCCCGGGGTGTAACGGCATCCTTTTACAAAAGGCAAGAAGCAAACGCCACTTCATGGCGCAATTAGCAATAGGTACGTTTGCAATGCGAAGCATTGTTTGCCTTTTGCGCTGCGAAGCAGCATTTGCCTTTTGAAAAAGATACAGTGTAACACCGGATAGTATGTGCTGACCGAAGCGTTAGTAAAAACCGCCATAAAAAAATAGAGATTTTAAATAATATCAAATGAGCACCACTCCAATAAAAGTTCCAACCATGGCAGAATTATTTGCAGCCGGAGAAACTGCGGATATTTTGTTTTGGGTAGGTTGTGCAGGTAGCTTTGATGACAGAGCTAAAAAAGTAACCAAAGCAATGGCAAAAATCCTTCATCATGTTGGATTGAAATATGCCATTCTTGGAACAGAAGAATCCTGTACAGGTGATCCTGCAAAAAGAGCCGGAAATGAATTTTATTTCCAAATGCAGGCGCTTCAAAACATTCAGGTAATGAATATGTATGGAGTGAAAAAAATTGTAACAGCATGTCCACATTGTTTTAATACTTTAAAAAATGAATATCCTGAATTAGGTGGTGCTTACGAAGTAATCCATCACTCACAATTGCTACAGGAATTGTTGAATGATGGTAAGCTAAAAGTTGCCGGTGGTGATTTTAAGGGAAAGAAAATTACATATCACGATCCTTGTTATTTAGGAAGAGCAAACGGTGTTTACGAAGCACCAAGAGATGTAATCTCGAAACTGGATGTGGAATTAAACGAAATGAAGAGAAGCCGTGCTAAAGGATTTTGTTGTGGCGCAGGCGGAGCACAAATGTTTAAGGAAGCAGAACCCGGAAATAAAGAAGTGAATGTGGAACGAGTAGAGGAAGCTTTGGCAACCAATCCTGATATTATTGCAGTAGGCTGTCCTTTTTGCAACACTATGCTTACTGATGGCGTAAAACATTTTGAAAAAGAAGCAACCGTTAAAGTATTTGACATGGCGGAGTTGGTAGCTCAGGCAAACGATCTATGATAGACTTCACTAAAATATCATTACCCGATCATTCAAGAGTTTGGATCTATCAAGCTGATAGAAAACTAACTCCTGAGGAACAAAATGAATTGATTATTAAAGGAGCCGAGTTTACTTCTTCATGGGCGGCACATGGCCACGAATTAATGGCGGGAATGACCATTTTACTGGATCATTTTATAGTTATTGTTTTAGATGAACAGGTAGAATCTGCTTCGGGATGTTCCATAGATAAGTCAATGAAATTTGTTCTTGACCGCCAGAAAGAGTTGGGGGTTAATTTCACCCATAGGCTTATTTCGGCTATGTATATAAACGATAATGTGGAGCTATTTACTTACAATGAGGTTCGTTTGGCCCTTGAAAAAGGAAAAATTTCGGCTGAAACTTTGGTTTTTGATAACGGGATTCAAGACTTAAGTGCTCTGAAAACCAACTGGTTAAAGCCTCTAAGCGGTAGCTGGTTAAAAAAATTACTGGAACCTCAAAATGTGGACTAATCCCTTGTTCCTTATAAAATAAGTGGTATATTTGCGGCTCGAAAAATTTAATGCAATGAAAGAAGGAATTCACCCAAAAGAGTATAGACTGGTAGTTTTTAAAGATGTTTCAAACGAAAATTCTTTTATCACCAAATCGTGTGTTAACACAAAAGATAGCATTGTTTGGGAAGATGGTAATGAATATCCATTGTTTAAAGTGGAGATTTCAAATACCTCACATCCTTACTTTACCGGTAAGATGAAGTTAATTGATACAGCTGGTCGTGTGGATAAATTCACCACTCGTTACAAAAAGCACATCGATAAAAAAGCGAAATAATCGCTCTTTATATACAATCTTCCAAAGTGGCCCGCTTATAGCGGGTCATTTTGTTTTTAATAGAACACTGATCAAACAGATTTTTACAGATTATTTGTATTAATCAGTAACATCTGTGTCATCAGTGTTCTATTTTTCTTGATTTGAACAACCACATATTATTTCTTACATTTGAAATAAATACCCTCATTCAATGAATCTCATTTTCTTCGATGATCCCGAACACGTTGTCTCCTTAAGGCCTTTTACTTTTACACGGCCTATTTGTGACATTCGTATGGGAATTCTTACTGTACGTGGGAAGTGGCTTAAATATTTAGGAGTAAAAGAATCATCCAATTATACAGAACCTCATCTTGAAGGGAAATTTCCTCTGCACGTGAAAGGAGAAAATATTTGTATTAATTCTTCTATTCTGCCGGATACTCAATTGGTGGATGCTATAAAAGCACTTACCACAAATCAAATGTTATTTGCGAATGATGTTTGGATCGCCGGAATTTTCACAGATCAACTAAAAGCTGAGTTTGACGAGTGTAACATGAAACCATTTAAATTAATTCAATATAACGGTGAATTTACGATTCTGAAAAATACCTGGGATATATTTTCTCATTGCGGAAACGAAATTGAAAAAGATTTTCAAATGCTTACGACTGGAAAAAAATCCCAAACGATTTCATCTACCAATACAATTATTGGAGATTCGTCGATGATATTTTTAGAACCCGGAGCTAAAGTAGAAGCAAGTACCTTAAATACAGCCGCCGGACCTATATATCTTGCCGCAGATTCAGAGATTATGGAAGGTTGTATGGTACGTGGACCATTTTTTTTAGGTGAGCATTCGCAATTAAAAATGGGTGCAAAAATTTATGGACCTACCAGTTTCGGTGCGTATTGTAAAGTGGGTGGTGAAGTAAATAATTCAGTATTTTTTGGGTTTAGCAGTAAACCACATGATGGTTTTTTAGGAAATTCGGTTTTAGGTGAGTGGTGTAATTTAGGTGCTGATACAAATAATTCAAATTTGAAAAATACGTATGCCGAAGTAAAGTTATGGCATTACGAGAAAAAGTCTTTTGTAAAAACTGGGTTACAGTTTTGCGGACTCATTATGGGTGACCATAGTAAATGTGGAATTAATACCATGTTTAATACCGGAACAGTGGTAGGAGTAAGTGCAAATATTTTTGGTGATGGGTTTCCACGAAATTATATTCCTTCTTTTAGTTGGGGTGGAGCTGCGGGATTTAATCCCTATAAACTGAATGATGCAATTGCAACCGCAAAATTGGTTTATGAACGTCGAAATATGATTTTCGATGAGGAGGAACAACAGATTTTCAAGTATCTTTTTTCTTTAGAATATCCGGATTAGAATTCCAAAGAACAAAAAATAAAACCCAACCATGCTCGAGATTATTGAGCTTCGCTTTTGTTTTCTTGAATTTTTTGTTTCTCACAGATCTTTTAATTTCCGTAATCTCATAGATTTTTTCTTTTGTCGCTGTTGTCTCTTGCAGGCGTATCTCATTGATGTGAATCGTCTGCGACGCTTCTAAGTTTTTCACGCAGAATAGGCAGAAGTGCCGAACTTTTTTTGAAGATTTCCTTTTGCTCTAATTTCAATTCGGAGAGGGCCGTCTGCGACGCCCTTTCTGCGAATTGAAATCTGCGGCGGCATCCACGGTACAAGAGCAATAGCTTCTGCTATTTTGAGAATTCTGCGTGAAATAAAAGGATAGTGTGGCCTTCCGGACCGCTTATATCTTTTTATTATCTTAGTACTATGCAAGAAATTATCGACCAGCTATTAAAAACCACTTGGATTGAAGTGGTGGCTATGGTTACCGGTTTATTGTTTCCTATTTTTGCCGCGGCAGAAAAAAAAATCTGTTGGTTATTCGGAGGGATTAGTTCTATCGCCTATTCATATCTTTTGTTTGATGGTCGTTTATATCAGGATGCTATTTTGAGTGTTTTCTATGTTGGAATGTCAGTATATGGTTATTTGATGTGGACAGGAGTCATCAAATCAAAAAAAGAGGATGTGAAAATTTCAAGGGTACATCCGCTTACATTTTTTGTTTGTTTGGTAATAGGTTCACAATATTTTTTCGTTGGGGGGTATTGCTTCGATCATTTTACGGATTCCGATTATCCTTATGTAGATGCATTCATTACGGGTTTTTCTTTGGTCGCAACCTGGTTAGATGCTAAAAAGAAAATGGAGAACTGGTATATATTTCTAGTGGCGGATGGAGTAGGAGTCTGGTTGTTCTGGCAAAAAGGATATGCGCTTACAGCAGTTCTCTATATTATTTATTGCATTTTATGTATTTACGGAATATTTAAATGGCGGAGCAAAATAAAATTATCAAGATTGCCGTAACCGGACCCGAATCTTCCGGGAAAAGTTATACATCTGAATATCTCGCCAGACATTTTGATGGCTGGGTTGTTCCCGAATTTGCTCGTGAATATTTAGATCGTTTAGACAGACCTTATAATTACGATGACATTCTCAATATAGCTAAAGCACAAATTGATATTGAGAAAAAAGTGACAACGGATGCTATTAAGGAAGAAGTTGAGATTGTTTTTTTTGACAATGAACTCATCAATACCCGCATCTGGTGCCAAGAAAAATATAAAACCTATGATGATTTTATTACACAGGCAATCTTAGAAAGTAATTACGATCATTATTTACTCATGTGTCCGGATATTGAGTGGAAAGAGGACCCATTGCGTGAAAACCCAAACGACAGAGATCGTTTGTTTCTGTTGCACATTGATTATCTGGAGAAATTTAAAAAGCCCTATACCATTATTGAGGGTAGTTTAACAGATCGATTGAAGCTAGGAATTGCAATTATAAAAACATTTATCACCAAGTAGTTATGATGAAGCGAATTCTCACTATAGTTTTTCTTTTGAGTACATGTATTTCGTATGCACAATTCAAACATCCTGATTATATTGTAGTTCATAAGGAATATTATACAAAATATGATGATATTCTTAACGGCACAATAGTTTATACAAGTTTTGAAAAAAGAACAGACGGATGGTATGTTCAATATGCAACGGCGGAAGAATATAAGAACAAAAAGAATTTTAAATTCTGGGATGTTAAGACCAATAAATGGCTTGTCCTTAATTTTAATAAAACAACTGCAAAGTATCAACCCATCAACGAGTATAGAATTCCCTATATGTATCGTGTTTCTCCTATGTATGGATACAATGGTTGGTATAAAGATGTAATTACTAGTTTGGGGAAAAGGGATAATTTATCCGATACTTTATTGTATGCATTGAGTAAGGCATACTTTGTGCATTTTACATCTTCTTTTGGAAATCAATATGGCGATTTTTTAAAAGAGGATTTATTGAGTTCCGGTACTTTTCCAAATACTTTCGGTGCTGATCAACTTATTGAGGTGAAACATAGGTTTTCTAAAGTAAACGAAACTACCAAAAGGATGATGAAGCAAAATCCGACATTCGAAACTTTTATTGGATCATTGTCAATTCAATATTCAAATGATGTGATGGACGCATATATGAGGATGCATCTGTATCAAAACCCAGAGGAAGCCGGGAAATATATGGAACCGAATTTATATGATCCTTATGTGATTGATTTTGCCAAATATCTCCTTTCTTCCTGTGCAAAGAATGCCATATTATTTACAAATGGTGATAATGATACTTATCCGTTATGGTATGTGCAATATGGATTAGGTTTTAGAACCGATGTTTCCGTCATCAATGCAAGTCTGTTAACCTACCCTGATTATGCAGTGATGGTGAGAAAAATGGGAATGATAAATTTTTCAACTCCCGATAAAACAATTCTCAATGAAGGTTCTGAATATGCCTTGATTCTGGATAAGGATAAAAAAATGAATTTTGCGAATCTGAAGAAATTCATGAATCAGGATTTTGGTAAGGACATTAAAAGTATTGATGGGGGGATATTTATGTTCAATATTAATAATAAAGATTATGAAGTGTCTTCTGCTTCTTATATATATCGAGGAGATCTTTTAATAATGGATATTATATATAGCAATCTTGGAAAGCGTCCATTTTGTTTTACATCAGTAGATAAATTTAAATCCCTGGTTCCCGAAGAGAAGTTTCATTACACCCCAATTAAAACAGCAGGTTTTGATGGAAAAGATCATGCAAATAATTTATTGGCTATTTGGGACAAGGATTTTACGTTGTCAGATTATACAAATGTAAAGGATCATATCTCAAAACAACATAATAGACTTGTTAACTCAATGGTGTATGATATTTCTTTAAAATGTTTGTTTTTAATTGATGATGGAAAAAAACAGGAAGCGGAAGCCATTGCAAAAAAAGTGAATGAACGTCTTTCATCACCGAATATTAAACGTAACATGATGTGGATGTATCTCGCGACTGTTTTTGGAAAAGTAGGGGATGCAAAAACTGCAGGAATTATTATGGATCAAGCCATTAAAACTGAAACCGAGGAAGTAAAAAATGATAAGAACAAAGACAATTCACGAGTTGATAATTTGAACCGATCAAAACAATCGGTTATAGATGGAACGTTTACTTTTTAAAATCGTTAAAGGTTTTTCCGTTGTAACATGAAATTCCAACGACAGTCCCAAACCAAATATTCCCGCCTACATCTTCCGTGATCCCAAATACCTGATTATCGTTGGTTAGAATTTTGACAAAAGAAGTTCCATCATATTTAGATAAACTCATACCACCCGGGGCACCTTCGCTTACCCAAACGTTTTGCTTTTTATCTACAAAAATATAACCAGTAAAATTAGTTGAATATATATCAATGCTTTTCCCATCGTATCGAGCTAAGCCCTCTTCTGAACCTATCCAAATATTTCCGGATTTATCTTCCGCCATTGAACGAATATTATAAAAAGATGAACCATTTGTATTTTTGAAAGATGTAAAAAAACCTTTATTGGTCCACAACAAAGATTTTGGATCATAGCAACTAATGCCATCTTGTGTGCCAAACCAAAATTTCTCATTCTTGTCTTGGATCATTGAGTTCACATGATTGTTTTCTAGCCCATCATTGGTTGTATAGTTGGTAAATATTTTTCCATCATAACAACTCAAACCTCTCTCTGTTCCGAACAAAATGTTTCCTTTTACATCTTCGAGCATACACATTACGGTATTACCGGCAAGGCCATCCAGAGTTGTAAATAAGGTAAATGATTTTCCATCATAACGATATGCTCCTCCTCCAATACTTCCGAACCAAAGATCTCCGGTTTTTGTTTCGTTGAGAGAAAAAAAATGAAAGTGGATCAATGCGTTTTTTAATGTATGATTGGTAAACGTTTTACCATCATAACTTACGATTCCCTACCATGTAGCATACCACATTTTTTCATTTTTGTCGTGTAAAATGTTACGTGTAATGCTTTGTGGACCAACGGTAGAGACTGTATCAGTTCTAAGTACGAAATAAGGATCGCTTGAAGGTAAGTTCTGTCCGTTACAGGAGGTAACAAGGATAAAAAATATTACCAAAATTTGTATTTGCTTCATGATCCAGTGAATTCTTTGAATCGCAAATGTAAACAACATACAACCTACAGGTCGTTATTGACTAGTTAATCGAAACTTTTAAATGCTAACTCAAATCCATATTGGATATTAATCTTCCATTTCCTCTTTTTCTTTGAGCTTGTCTTTAGCTTCTTCTAACGAACTTTCACTGGCAAAGATCAGCGTACCATCAAGATTAAATATACGAATGCGACCTCCATAACCAAGACAATAAATCATTCCATTTCCTCCAATGGCCAACTTATCTTCATCGCATAGAAGACCTCCCTCCAAAACTCCTTTGATTAGTATGGTTGAATTGCCCCCATCACCATCAACTCTTATTAAGTTAATAATATTCTTTTGATTATCTTCTGATAAAAAATAAGCATTACCCTGCATATCTTCTGCGACTTTATGGCGAATATATTCTTCCTCCAATTTTTTACGAAAAACAAGTTCACCATTCTTATCAAACTTCAGTAAGTCATAACTGCCTACCATATAAATAGAGCCGTCACGTCCGGAGCTCAGCTCAATTTCATAAGTTCTACAGAGGGTGGGATAACTTTTGAGCGTCTCTAAATATTTAACATCTCCAATATTTGAAAATGCCTTTTTCATAGATCCGAAGAGTCCTTTTTTTGCTGATCCTCCTTCTGACCATGGTGGAGAAATATTGGCATCCTCATCTAACATCAAAAATTCACAATGGGTATCGTTGTCGGCTCGCCTTCCTCTGTCAGCATACACAAAATATTTTCCATCCGGTGTTGGTGTAATAGATCTTCCCAGTTTAAAATCAAATACTGTTGCCAACGTTTTATCCTCATCTTCATTTTTTACGCCTACCTTTTTAATATCCGAACCATCTTTACAGGAAAGCAACAACATCGCATGTCTATCCCAGCTCGATATCATCAATTCACCGCGATTGGTTAAACCTAACTGCGGTTTTCCATCGCTAACAAATTTAAACTTTAAATTATTTCTTTTCCACTTAATCGTTAGGTCAGGGTTAAGCGCAACTATCCAGAGTTCATCATTAGACATAGAACTGGGATCCAAACTAAGATATAGGGTAGCTTCTTCATCAGCAACACAATCGTATAAGTCATCATCCCATTCAAATTTTACAGTTTTTTCGTCATACCAGAAATAAAATCGCTGACGAGGTTTAACAGGATGCATTTTTTGCCAGCTTGTATCAGGAATATACGATTCGGTGGAACAGTGCTGACATTTTAGTTTTCTTTCTGATCCATCCATCTGCAGCGTCCCTGCGCAATTTGGACAGGTAAACGGAATTAATTCTTTGTCCTTATTATCCAAAAGAGAAGATCCGCTGTAATTAGGAAGCAATGTAAAATCTTCACCTACCAAATAACGAACATTTGGGCATGCAGAAGCAAACTTTTCGGGTAGCTTACGAATTGAATATGGCACCTGTGTTTGTGGATTAATTATTTTACCGGTTTCAGCAGCCGCAACTGCATCTTCCATATCGATATAAGTCTTAGAATCGGAAAATTTAGGATTTTGTCTACCAATACTTAAAGAGTAATTTCTACTCCCCATAACACTTGATGGTTGTCCTTCATTCTCCTGGAAAGAAATGCCGGATTTAAACAGATCCTCCAGTAATTCTTTCCATTCATCCACGCTAAACTTATTTACCGTTCTACATTCGGTACAAACAATGGTTTCAACAAGTGCATTTAAAGGTAAAGGTCGTGAACAGGAAGAGCAGGGCGTGTCGGCTTCAAAACAAAGTCCTATCATAAGTTGATTTTAAAAGGTTTGATAAACCGAAAGAAAAGCTCAAGAGTTATTTGCAGTCTTAAGGTTTATGTTTTAAGCGCCCAGATTAAATATAGGAATTTATTTTGATTGTATGAAAATATCGTAGATAAATTATTGAATTTAACCAATAGAGCCAGTTATTATGGGGTGCAGACATGCATTCTTCCACTAACCGTGTTTATTTTGGGATCGATAGAAAGATCGTAGCCTTTCGTCAGCATAACGAACATAAAGTTCTACAACGGATTATTGATGAATTACAAACTCTTGAAACTGCAGGATTAGTTAGTGATGCTGGAACTCCCGGAATTTCTGATCCCCGATTTTTGTTGGTGAGAGAATGTACAAAAAACGAAATAGAGGTGGAGTGTTTGCCGGGAGCTACTGCTTTTGTACCAGCTTTGGTTCAATCGGGTTTTCCATGTCATAGTTTTATATATGATGGATTTTTACCACATAAAAAAGGGAGACAAACCAAATGGAAAGAAATTGCAGTTTCCGAAAGAACGGTTGTTATTTACGAATCACCACATAGAATTTTAAAAGCATTAGAAGAAGCCAAAGAGTTTTTACCCGATGGAAGACAATTAGCCGTCTGCCAGGAGATTTCCAAAATCTATCACGAAACCAAAAGAGGAACAGCAACGGAGTTGCTAGAACATTTTACAAACCATCCGGCGAAGGGGGAGATTGTGATTGTGGTATCGGGGGTAGCATAATTCTTACTTAATCCAGCCTTCGGGACTAGTCCGACGTTGAGAAAAGGGATAGAATTTTGCGATTGTGTCCAATTCTTTATTGGCTTTTCTGGATTATTCCGACAATTATTTGTATCTTTAACTAGTAAAAAAACTATAACACATCTTCTTGATTTTGAGATCGATAAACTAACGAACTCAATTGAAAATGTGATTACTGGTGACAGTTTTCCAACGGATGTACTGCCTATTTCGATGCAGGATTTATAAGGTATTGTAAAAAAAATGGCTGGCTATTCAATTGGGAGGATGAATTTAATCAGTCTGACCGAGATGTATATAAATTAATTATTACAAATAATGTAAATATAGTACAAGGTCTTGTTAGTTTGTCTATAACTCCAGACAATATTTATCTTCATTTAATAGAAAATGCACCCTTCAATATTGGGGAAAATAAAATTTATGCAGGTGTTGCAGGTAATTTGGTTGCTTTTGCTTGTAAAATGTCATTTCGACCTAAAACTGATGGGTATGTCTCATTTCGAGCTAAAACAAAGCTTATTGACTACTATATAAAAAGCCTCGGAGCTATTCATTTCGGAGGACACCTACTTGTTATAGATTCCAAAGCAGCACTTATTTTACTAAACAAATATTGTAAAACATGAAAAGAAAAGACCCATTGGACGACTTGGAACTCTATGTCGATCCAACCCCATTAACTAAAGAGGAAGCAATTGCTTTAAGTGAATTTATCCGCGAACTAAAGTCTGCTGACAAGAAAAATTATGCCCGAAAAAGTGTTGGTCGCAAGCCAATTAAGAAATTAATAACGAAGACTAAAAAGCTGGTAGCCTAACACAAGGTTGCACTATGCTGATACCAAGAATCCTCCGATGGGGGAGATTGTGCTTGTATAATTTTTGTTTATATTTGTGAAGAATAATAATCAGGATTAAGTTGCATTAGCGACTTGATTCCACGATACAAATAAAAAGAAAAACATCTATTCTTTATTAGTCTTTTAATTTTTATTTCTTCTTCGGTTAATGCGCAATGGAGCCTCACTAACTATACTCAACCAACGGATGTATGCGGGCTCCATTTTATAAATGATTCAGTTGGATTTTCAACAGGTTCTAATGAAGTTTATAAAACCCCCGATGGAGGTGTAACCTGGAATTTAATTGCCAGTAATGTTTTTATCAATGGGCCAGTGGGAATATGGTTTATGAATGAAAGTCTAGGTTTTATTATTGGTGAAGATGGTGGGGGAAACCCTCAGGTAAGTAAAACAATTAATGGAGGTGGTTCATGGACAACAACAAATCTTCCTATTAGTGGGTTAGGGTTCAATGGAGCTAATAAGATGTTCTTTTTTGATAGTAACATAGGTTATATTGTATGCAGAAGTGGTCATATTTACAAAACCACTAACCAAGGTACGGATTGGGATTCATTAACCTCAGGAACAACAGAGGACTTAACTTCGGTGCACTTTCCAACGTCAACTGTAGGCTATGTGTCACTCATGTCTTCTCCTGCGATTCTAAAAACTACTAATGGAGGGACTAATTGGACTTCAAAGCCTTTACCACTATTTGGTGTTCAGGATTTATTTTTTACTGATGCAAATACTGGCTATCTGGCCTGTGGTAATTCTACAATTCTTAAAACAACTGATGGAGGTGATAGCTGGAACGTTTTCAGTTTTGGCACAACTGATGCTTTTTACGCTATTGAATTTACCAGTTCGAACATAGGCCTAGAGGGGCCTCGGGCACAATAGCTAGTACAACAGATGCAGGTACAACATGGATTCCTGGGCCAAGCGGGATAACTGATTTGATTTATTGTATCGATTTTCCATCAGCCGCAACAGGTTATATGGGATTTCTTTTTCCTGTAAAAATTATTAAAACTACCAATGGAGGAGGAGTAATTGGTGTTGATGAACAAAATGATAGCCCTCTTTTCAAAGTCTATCCCAATCCTGCAACTGAAATTATTACCATAGAAGCAAATAACTCATTGATTGGTTCTACATATTTTATTACCTATCAAATAGGTCATAAAGTATTTACAGGAATAATAACCAACCTAATAAACTCTATTAACATCATCCAATTTGCAGCGGGTGTTTATTTTGTTCAGGTAGAAAATCAGACTAAAGGGTCATTTAAGGTGATAAAGAAATAAATTGGAATATAACAAGTTGGTTGTTTCAAAAGAGTATTTAAGGTGAATGATACGATTGATCTTGAATACATTTTGGATAAATACGAAGCTGGTGTTTTACAGCGCAGTTTATCAATAAAGCCAGGTAGCGAACCTGTAAAGAAAGAAGTACCTATTCAATAATGTTAGGTTGGTGGAAAAAGAAAATCCCCTAGAAATATTTCTAAGGGATTTTTTTTAACGTTGTTATTTTTTCTTTTTTGGAATCGAGAAATCGATAATGATACCTAACGTTGGAAGAATGGTGCCCGCCTGGTTTGCCAGAAACTCTATTTGATATCTCGATGGATCTGATGGATTTACAACGGGATTTCCATTGGAATCAGTAACTGCTGCTAAATTAGGTCTTCCTTCAGCTTTCCAGTTATAAACGTTTTGTATATCTAAATAAATATTCAACGACCAATGTTTAAAATACCAAACCTTGTCAACCCTAATATCCAATTGATGAAAAGCTGGTATTCTTTGAGTATTCAAATAACGGTAATCAGAAATTCCTCTTCCTGTAACATCCCAAACCGGAATTAAAGATGATAAGGCTGTGTCGTAAGGTGTATAGGGTTGTCCATCAACCAATCTCCAACGTAAACCAATCTCCCAGTTTCTTTTGAATTTATATCCTGCAGTAATGCTAAATAGATGACGACTGTCCCAACTACTTGGAATAAAGTTTCCGTTCTTATCCTGAAATTCACTTCTTACATAGGTGTATGACATAATTCCATACAATCCCTTCCATAATTTTTGTTGAGCCAGAACTTCCAAGCCATACGCTCTTCCTTCACTTTTTGAAACCGCAGGAACATTTCCTACTACACCAAAATCAGCACCAAGGTTGGCCAAAGTAATACTATCTCTTAACGAAAATGGATAGTCTCTATAAAATTTGAAAAAGCCCTCAACTGCTATTTTTAAATTTTTTGTTGGGTTGTATTCTATTCCCGCTACAATGTGATCACAATTTATAAAACGAAGATTGTTGGTTTGGTTAACAAGTGTTCCTGAGCCATCAGAATATCCTAACACAGTATAAGGAACTCTTTGGTAATATCTACCCACATTAAAGTTGAAATAGAATCCTTTAAAAACATTCCATGATAAACTAAATCTGGGAGAAAACTGATTCCATGGGGCAGCCATATTTGAATTATAACTACTGTTCTCGAATCTTATACCACCTGATAAAACCAATTTGTCTTCGAAAAATCCTTTAGAGATGGAAGTGAACAATCCACCATTGAACATATTTACCTCGGAAGAATAGTTAATCGTATCTACTCCGTTGAAGGTGTTGATTATATTATAAGTAGAATTCGTGTATTTTGCATACTCTGCATTAATCCCTGCATTTATTTTCCATCCATTTTTTCTCCAGGTCAATTCATATCTGAATTTGTTTTCTATTTCCTGAGACTGATAGTCTAATATTTTCTTCGAAGGATCCGTTTCATCATTGTCTTTATACTTGTATGCTCTGTTGTTTAGCATGTTTCTGCTTAGCACAAATGTATGAGTGGTGTATTTTGAATAATGTTTGTAAACCGCTCCAATGGTATAGTTCCATTGGTTGTTTACAGGCAAATTATTTAAAAGATATTTTTGAGCTTTGGTTTCGTTTGCGGCCAGATTCAATTTAAAAAGATCGATAGCACCTATACCAAGAAAGTATAATTCATTTTTCTTGTCAAATTTTATTTTGTATTTGAACTGAGTATCAAAATAGGTGGGAAGAAAAGGTAATTTAAGAGCACTAAATAAAAATTGAAGATAGGAGGCTCTTGCAGAAACAATCAGCGTTGACTTTTTACCAATAGGACCATCAGCAGTAAATGCAGCGTCAGAACTTCCAATGGTAAATCTATATTTCCATCTTTCATTATTTCCATCAATTTGTTTAAATTCAATAACAGAGCTCAATGTGTTTCCTCTGTTGGCAGGAAATGCTCCTGATAAAAAATTTACTTCACGGATAAGGTTTACGTTGATAATTCCAACAGGACCACCACTTCCTCCCTGAGTTTGGAAGTGATTGATAACGGGAACTTCTACTTCATCTAAATAAAATCTATTTTCGCTTGGAGCTCCACCACGGATGATAATATCGTTTCGGAATGCAGGTGTGGAAGCTACACCAGGGAATGATTTTAATACACTTGAAATATCCCGATTTCCTCCCGGATTTCTTTCTATCTCCGCAATGCTGATTGTTCGGAATGATACAGGACTTTCTTCGATTCTGGTAAATGGATTTTGGTTCACATTAAACTCTTTCAGATCTTTTACTTCTTCATCCAATTTTACTTCTACAATGGCCGGAGAGCCATTGTTAACTAAAATATCCCTATAGGTTATTGATTTAAATCCAATACCTGTAACTAGAATGTTTTTAAATCCCGGTTCAATGTTTTTAATCTCAAATTTACCAAGGGTATCTGTTACGGTACCTAAGGAAGTGCCTTCTACCAATATATTTGCAAATGGAATTGGTTCGTTATTAGTTGAATTAATAATAACTCCTTTGATAATTCCGTTATTTGATTGACATAGGCCAAATATTGGTAAAAAAAACATGATAGTGAATACAAGGAATTGCTGATTCCCAGTTTGTGAAATTCGGATATTGTTTTTCAAGGTTTAGAGTATTTTAAATTATATTTTTAACCACGGTACAACTTTGGATTTAGAATTGCTTTCATCAGCAATAAATATTTTTGATGATTAGGAACACGGATCCTTTTTACAAAAATTACCTGTGAATTTTCCTTTTTTATTTTATTAAACAATCGGACATAATAAATGTATGCCAGATATACTCCTTTTCGAGCGCTTGGAGGCAATCTTAAGACCCCAACCAATGCTTCTTTAAATTCAACATGAATTTCTTCTTCAATTTTGAGTTTATCCTTAGCCGTAAAGTTTGCCAAGTCTATATTAGGAAAGTAGCATCTACCTAATTCCAGGTTATCCATTCTCACATCGCGTAAAAAATTTACCTTTTGGAAGGCGGACCCTAGTTTTTGGGCAAACGGTTTTAATTCATCGAACATTTGAGAATTATTTTCAACAAATACGCGAAGGCACATAAGTCCTACTGCTTCAGCAGATCCGAAAATGTACTTTTGGTATTCTTCTGTATTAAATTCTTTTTTATTTAAATCTATTTCCATACTATCCAGAAAAGAATTTAAAAGTTCATCTGAAATATTGTATTGGTGAAAAATATGCTGGTATGCATTTATTATCGGATTAAGTGAGATTTTTCTTTCTATTGCTAAAGATGTTTCTTCTCGAAATGAAGCCAATAGTTGTTTTTTATCATAATCATGGAAACTATCGACTATTTCGTCAGCAAGTCTTACAAAACCATAAATAGAATAAATAGGATCTCGAAAGCGCTTGTTTAAAAACATGATACCAAGAGAAAAGCTTGTGCTATACTTTCTTGTAGTAATTTTACTACACTCAATCGAAACCTTGTCAAATAGTTGTTTCATGTTATTTTTTCTTTCTTAAAAGATTAATATCCGTCTGTTTTAATTGCTCTTTAAATTCATTTATAGAGGAGAGGAAGATTAGGTTCTTATGTTTTTTAAGCTGCTTAATTCTATTGGCTTCCCCGCCTATAAATATTTGTTGAGATGGAAACGCTTTCACAAGTGATGTAACTAAGTTTTGGTCGCGTTCTATGTCATCTTTAGCAACTAAAAAGAATAGTAGGGATGAAGGATTAATTGCCTTTACTGTATCTTTAATTGAGTCAAATGGGATATTTGCTCCAAGATAAGCAGAGCGCTGTCCTGCACTCCGTATAAGATAGTTTGCCATTAGCAAACCAATTTCATGAAACTCTCCCTCCGGCAAGAACAGCAACCAATTAGCTTTTGTGTTTTGGTTAATTGGTAATATATCAATAGTTGAAAGTAATTTTTGCTTTATCAAATGAGTTGCAAAGTGTTCCTGTGCCGGAGAAATACCTTCAATGGACCATAAAACTCCTAGTCGCAGAACAGTTGGATAAATTACTTTTATATAAGCTAAATCAAGGCCATATGTAGCCATTGCTCTATAAAAAATTTTATCAAATAAGGATTCGTCAAACCCCATGGCGGATGCAATCATTTGAGAAACTAAAAACTCATCATTTTCTAGCTGCCACTTTTCATCTTCCAATTTACTTTGCAGAAGCTTGCTCAGTTTTGAATCAGACATTGAACATAACTCCGAAATTTTATGATTTCCGTTCATTAAGCTGGCGATGTTCAACAAGCGTCGCAATTGATTCCCATCGTAATATCTTGTATTGCCTTCAGTTCGGTTAGGAGTTAATGCATTATATCTTTTTTCCCATGCCCGGATACTATGAACGCTGATCCCAGAATATCTCTGAAGTTCCGAAATGGTGAATTGATTCATGTCTATATTATACGATAGTTAAATGGACAAAATAATTATAAACCATTGCATTTACAATAATATTTCTATATTTTTGTCTAAATTTATACAAATATACTTAGACATTTTAATTATGCAAAAGAATGATCACCGAACTTTAAATATTATTTTTTTATGAAGCAGGGATTAAAGTTGATTATTATGGGCATTGTTTTGTTCTGTTTCGGCGGTTCCAAGGCCCTTGCAGGTACAATCATTGTAAATCTTGAAGGCCTTAGCACTTCTAAGAGTGGCAAAGCATACACGGCTTTATTCATTAAACAGAATTTTTTAAAGTCAGATGAGCAGTATTTGGGGAGCATAATACCTGTGACTAGCAATAAAGCTCAGATTATTTTTGAAAATGTTCCTGCTGGGTCTTATGGAATTGCCTCATTTCAAGATATTGACGGAAGTGAAGATCTTAGTAAGAATTTTTTGGGCATTCCAAAGGAGCCAATGGGTTTTTCCAGAAACCCTAGAATCAGGTTCGGTCCTCCAGATTTTGAGGATGTGAAAATTACCATCAGGTCAAATGAAACGGTACAGATTACCATCAATATGAAATAACGTGTTTTTATTATAGGTTAGATCGGTGTATTTGTACCGATATTTAAGCAATCCAGCTCAATTTATTTTGCTGACAATAGGCTATCTAAAATGCGATAATTATTGAATCATTTGAGCAATCAATGAAACGCTAAATATGCTTAACAACAGCCATCCTAAAAATCCTTCAATAACAGTGAGGTATTTGGAAAGTCCTTTAACGGGAATGTTCCCAAAACCAAGAGTTGAAAAAGCGTTTAAGCTAAGCATTGTTGCACTTAGAGATTTGATGAGGATGGTATAAACACCAAAGATTAAAATACTCAATCCGATAATAGTTCCAACCAAAACCTTTTTTCCCGATTTCAATTCACTCCAAAGATCTTTATGCAGATCAAGACGTTTAATGATCCAAAGAGATAAATCAAAACGGGAAGTGGAGAAACGATAAAGTATATGCCCTAAAAATGTTACATAAAGAGGGACTTCTTTTTTCTTTAGTTGAAGTTCTTTTTTAAATTCAGAGTATGAACTTATTTCCCTGGTTTTTGTGTTTTGGTATAATTCCCCTAAAGTGGTTTTGGATGAAAGATATTTTGATAGTGCAAGATACCTACTTAGGAAATAAGATTTGTTGATCCGATCCCAGGCACTGTAAAAGAAAAAATAAAATCCGCCGAAAAGGAGGATCACATAAAACGATAGGATAACTGATTTCGCAGGATTGGTTCCATAATCGCAAAAGTATCGCAGGAATTGATTGATTATCCAAACAAAAAAATTGGAAACTGTAGGATTTGTCCTGTGCTCATAGCCAAGCATTTTTGTTTGCAAATCTTTTACCTCAATGTAGCATGCATTTGCGGATTTAAGGTCGCCCCGGTCTTTATAGATCCGGAGTAAATTATAATATGAGGCCACAAGCATTTCATATTTTACATAATTGGCTAGCTCGCCATCTGTTTTTGAAAGGTATATCGAGTCTTTTTGTTCACTCCAGTATTTTATATTATCAAGTGATGGACCTGAATGAGTTCCTAAAATGCATAACGTATTTTTTAGCTGTCTCCAATCAACAGCAACTCCTCCCGATGGTGGAAGAACTGCGTCTTTCATGCTAATTTTACTAAAATGACTATTGGTAATAGTAAAATTAGTGATAACATTTAAGTTGTTTAAATTTAAATCTATTCCAAAATAACAAGAATCAACTAGTAAAGAATTATATGAATTTGTAAAAGAGAACATTGCACTATCTGCATGGTTAGAGGAAAACCGATTATTACGGATATACATATGGGTAGATTCATTACCTTTTATTGATGATAAATAACTCACATCGTGATTGGTGATAGTAAAATCGTTATGAAATAGATTGATCTGTGCATTGGTTGAGGGAGAAAGATCCATGTAAATTGGACTGTAAAACTTACTATTGCTCATTTGTAAATAAAAGTTATCATGTGCCGATTTTATTGTTACGCCTCCATGAAAAGTACAATTGCTGCAATTAAGCCCCGCATAATTAGGAACGTCCCAAAAAATCAATTTGCCATTGAAAGTTACATTGTCAAAAAAAAGGCGGGTTGGCTCCCTTCTCTTCCTTTAACTAAATATGAAACTTTAATATTGGTGGTGGTGGCCATAGCTCCAATAATAACGTTTGGTTTGATAACAGGATGGGAATCGAATATTTTATTCAATTCGATATAGTATTTATCCTCGTAAATAATTTCAACGTTGTTTAAAAAATAATCCGTTGAATCGCAAGCTAAAATCTCGTTCCAGATCTGAACGATTGTTTTTTTTGGTAACTGAGCAGACTGAGAGTATGTTTTAATACCAAGAATGGTAAACAATAAAATGATGGCAATTCTTCTCATGGATCAGGTTAGTTAGAGAAGTGCTAAAGTAGGGATAATTTTAAAATGCCAATACCGCTTTAGTGGCCGTATCTAATAATCTTTTTACCGAAGCCTCATCTTTACTTTCAGCATATACTCTTAATACAGGCTCAGTACCCGAAGCTCTGATCAACAACCATTGATCATTTTCAAAATGATATTTAAATCCGTCAACATCTTCGCTTCTTAGCACTGTATAATCTCCGAATGAAGAAATCCCCTCTTTACATTTTGTAAGAACCCGTTGTTTTAATTCTTCTGTAATATGTAAATCGTTTCTATCATATTTAAATGAACCAACAATTTCATATACTTCTTCAATTAATCCTTCCAGGGTTTTACCGGTCTTCGCCATAAATTCCCAGATCACTAAACCCATCCAGATGCCATCACGCTCAGGGATATGTCCTTTAATAGCAATACCACCTGATTCTTCCCCACCTAACAATACATCTTCATCCAGAATGTATCCGGTAATATATTTAAAACCAATTTTTGTGGTGGTTTGTTCAAGTCCATAATGTTTACACAATTTGGATATTTTTTCTGTAGTTGAAAACGCAGTAACCACTTTTCCGGTTTGTTTTTTATACTTCACCAGATAATGAATGAGCAAAAGAATGATATGATGTGAATCAATAAAATTTCCTTTGCTGTCGAACAATCCAATTCTATCCGCATCTCCATCTGTTGCTAATCCACAATCAATAGATTCTGATACTTTAATGAATTCAGAAAACTCTTCCAGATTTCTTAATATTGGTTCGGGTGCCGTTCCATTAAATCCGGGATTGGGTTCGCAATGCAATAATTCAATCTCAGGAAAAAGATCATTCATTACTGCCATTCCTGCACCAAACATAGCATCATATCCCCAACGGAAATCAGAATTTTGAATTGCTTCCAGATCGAACGATGATTTCACATGATCAATATACATGCTACGCAAATCAACTTTAATACACTCATCATTATTTTCCAATGAGATTTTTGAAGTATCAGGAATTGAATCAACAATCAATGCTTCTACATCTGCAATATCTTCGGGTAGAAGTGGTCCACCAAAACTTCCTTTTAATTTATATCCACTATACTCCGGTGGATTATGTGATGCAGTAATTACAATTCCAAGGTCAGCTTCTTTGCGAAGTGCTCCCAAAGAAACCATAGGGGTGCTTACAAAAACATCACTATAATAAACCTTAATTCCGTTGGCGATAAAAACTTTAGAAGCCTCATCTAAAAATAATTTTCCTGCGAAACGGCAATCATGTCCGATTACAATAGAAGGATTTGCATTTTTATTTTTTAGCCATTTGCATACGGCTTCTGTTACTCTTTTTACATTGTCAACAGTAAAATCTTTAGCGATAATAGCTCTCCAACCGTCGGTTCCAAATTGAATTTTGTACATACTGATTCTTAATAATGAGACAAAGATATACTTTTTTGATTTTGGGCAGCTTTGCAGGCTATCCTCTGATCTTTTTCAAAAGACAATTGGCAAGTTTGCAATGCGAAGTATTGTTTGCCTTTTTGCGCTGCAAAGCAGCGTTTGCCTCTTCCCTTTTGGAAAAGGATGCCACTTCTCCGCCACGGCGGACTGGGCTGCTTATGATTTGATGGGAGTTTTTTATTATGGAGTGGGTTTCGTCGCTACCCAAGCAAGAAACTTTTCGGGTTTCATATACCCTCCGCTAATTGCCAATAATTCTCCTGTTTCACTTAATAAAACATAGGCGGGGTAGGAGTGGAGGCTAAATTTATTTGCGATATATGTTCCTTCTCCTTTTTCAAGATCATACGCAAGATTGATATAGTTCTCGTTCATATAATCATTTACTTCTTTTTCGTTAAAAGTGGAACGAGCCATTTTTTTACAAGACCCACACCAGCTTACATGACCATAAATAAAAATGGGTTTATGTTTTGTGGATGCTTCGGTAACGGCTGCATCAAAATTTCCTGAGAAATAATTCATTCCTCCTCCAGGATTTTTGGGACCTGAGGAACAAGAAAATAAAATTGCAATACTTGCTAAAATAAAAATATTTTTCATGTCGTAAAGATACAAATCCTGCAAGCAATTGGCCTGCCATGCCGGGGCAACGTCTCCCAAATAATCTTAATATCGGTCTTCGTCTGTAATGGCCTCCTGAACGGCCAACGAAACTTCGTGAGCCACTCGTAAATTTAAAGTAGATGGAACCACTTTATCCAATGCCATATTGTAAACGCTTTCGGCAATTGCATAAGCAGCAGCTAATTTCATAGCAGTAGTAATTCTTTTTGCACGACCATCCAATGCACCACGGAAAATTCCAGGGAATGCTAATACGTTATTGATTTGGTTAGGAAGATCACTTCTGCCTGTACCCACAATGGCAGCTCCACCTTTTAATGCTTCTTCAGGCATGATTTCTGGAATTGGATTTGCTAATGCAAAGATCACAGCATCTTTATTCATGATTTTAATATCATCAGCTACTAATAAATTGGCCTGGCTTACACCAATAAATACATCGGCATCTTTTAAAGCATCCAATACAGTTCCTTTTGCATTGTTAGGATTGGTCCAACTTAAAATTCCTCTCTTCGTATCATTTAAATCATCTCTGTCTTTATGCACAATGCCTTTTGTATCACAAAGAATAACTTCCTTCACAGAAAGGGCAGGATCATTTGCGGCAGCCGCAGTTGCACTGCGTAATAGTTTTGCAATCGCAATACCGGCAGCACCGGCACCATTGATTACTATTTTTAAATCTTTTAAATCTTTATTTAATAATTTGCAAGCATTAATAATTCCCGCAAGAACAACTACCGCTGTTCCGTGTTGGTCATCATGAAAAACAGGAATCCCCAAATCTTGCAAACGATCTTCAATTTCAAAACAACGTGGTGCTGAAATATCCTCTAAATTAATTCCACCAAAAACGGGTGCTAAAAATCTAATGGTATCAATTAATTTTTCGGTATCTTGAGTGTCCAAACAAATTGGAAATGCATCAATCCCTGCAAATTTTTTAAAAAGCATTGCTTTTCCTTCCATAACTGGAATGGAAGCAGCAGCGCCAATATTTCCTAATCCTAAAACAGCAGATCCATCGGATACAACTGCTACTGTATTTCGTTTGATGGTGTATTTCCATACATCCATCGGATTTGCAGCGATTCTTAAACAAGGTTCAGCAACACCTGGAGAATATAATAAGGCAAGGTCTTCTTTGCTTTGAATATCCATTTTTGCCTGAATGCGTATCTTGCCGCGAAGTTTTTCATGAAGGAATAATGACTGCTCGAAATAATCCATGTTCTGTCTTTATCTTTTGAGGTGCAAAGGTAGGTAATAATTGGGATTTAGGGCTAAAAGGCTCTGCGTGCAGAGTAAATCAAGAGGCAAAAGGCAAATTTTCACTTCGTAAAACAAAAGGCAAAAAATTAATACTTTTCAGGGTTATTGATCATATGGCTTAACAATCTGCCTATTTCTTCACTTTTGCTATGGAAATCTTTGTAAACGTCTTCAGAAATATAGTCACAAGCTTTGGCGAAATCCAGCCAAACCTGCGTCTCTGTATTTTCCATATCACTATCCGACGTTTTTGATACAAAGTGAGCCGGATAAAGACGTTTTCTATATCCTTCGCCTAGATTGGTGCAAACACTTCTTGATGACCTTCTTATTTGATCTGTTAATGAATACATCTCCTCCTTCGGAAATTTCTTTGAGATCTGAAAAATTTCCATGGATAATGTAAATGCTTTTTTATAAACGGTTAGTTCCTTTAGTTGAGTTGATGCCATATTCGAGTTGCGTATTTGTTATTTTTTTGCCCCTTGCCTTTTTATTTAATGCACGTAAATGCTAGTATTTCCAATGACTAGGATCCATATTGGAGTTGCAAATTTATTTTTTTTTTGCCTTTTGCCCCTTGCCTTTTGCCTCTTGATTTAATACACGTAAAGTCTCATATTTCCACAACGCCTCGTAATACTGCTGTTTCCCAATTTGCAATCCAATACTCCCCGAAAGAAATCCCATTTTTAAGAAGTAATGTTTGATAAAACGGAAAACCCCCTTGAGTAAGGGCGAAAAAGTATTTTTCCTATGAAGCGAATGTAAATGTTTGGCTGATATTTCCGAATACCTTTTTGTTTTTTCAAAAAGTTCATCCGTCGTTTTATAACTATAATGAAGGATATTTCCTTGAAGCGTAAAAATATTAGTTGATTTTACTTTTAAGATGTCGTGAGGGTTTATTCCTGTCCATCCGGCCTGATCTTTTTTTACCAATCTCAGCTTTTTATCAGGATACCAGGAGCCATGTTTAATAGGAGTTTCTCCAATAAAAGTAAGTCGCTTGAAAACATAACCTACGTATGGGAAATTCTTTTCTTTTTGAAATTTTATTTCTTTGATGGCAGTTTTATCTAAACGTTCATCGGCGTCTATGGATAAAACTACTTCATGTGTGCAATTCTTCAAAGCAAAATTCTTTTGTTGAATATGCCCTTCAAATTTATTTTGAATAGTTCGGGTTCCTTTTTCGTTGGCAATTGCAACGGTTTGGTCGGTAGAAAAAGAGTCTACTACTAATATTTCATCGGCAATTTCCTTTACACTGTCAATGCAGGCGGCAATGTTTGCTTCCTCGTTGAATGTAATAATGGCAACCGAAATTTTACCCATATTATTTTTCTGCAGCTGAGCGTTGAATCCGATCATTAATGGATGCTCCAATACCCGCGTTAGGAACCAATTCTATAAATATTCTCACCAAACCTTTTCTATCGAGTAAACGTAATCCTGCATAAAGACGACGAGCGGCTTCAAAAAGATCTCCATCCGGAGAAAGGATAAATTTATTTTTCACTTCCATTCCTTTTGGAAGTTCCTTCCATGCGATATACCCTTCATTCTCCCTTACGCCTCTTATAAATCTCGTAATGATTTCGACATCCGCATTGGGCGAATAATGGGAAGTTAACATTCCCGGAGCCTTTGGATTGGAGGCACTATGCGTTTGACTTCTCACTTCTCCACAAACTTCGGCTATCATTTCCTCCGTAACTGCGCCTTTTCGATAAATAACAGGAACCCCATCCTCAAATCCCACAATGGTAGATTCAATACCTACTTGGGACTCACCTCCATCCAAAATATATGGGATTTTGTCCCTTAATTGATCGAAAACGTGATCGGCACTGGTGGGAGAAACGTATCCAAAAGGATTTGCACTTGGAGCGGCCAATGGGAAGTCGAGCATTTCGAGTAACTGAATGGTAAGATCATGCTGTGGAACCCTCATACCAACGGTTTCAAGGCCAGCAGTTACTTCGTAAGGTATTTCTTTTCTTTTTGGAAGAATCAATGTAAGGGGGCCTGGCCAAAATCTTCGGGCCAGCATTTCAGCCTTTTCCGGGAATTCTTTTACCCATTTCATGGCAGATCTCATTGAGTCTACATGCACAATCAATGGATCAAATTCGGGTCGGGCCTTTATCTTGAAAATCTGGGCTGCGGCACTTTTATCAAGCGCATTGGCAGCCAATCCATATACCGTTTCGGTAGGAATAGCTACACATTGCCCATCAATTAAAAGTTGGGCAGCTAAATCAAGGTCGGTATCTATTAATGCCTGCATCTTAACAAAAGTAACATTTTTAGGTGAAAATATTATCTTTACCCTCCCCACTAAATAAAGGGTTTTTAAGAATAGATATGAAGATTTCGCTGAATTGGTTGAACGAATATTTAACGCATAAAATTTCTGCTGAACAAGCTGAAGAAATTTTAACGAATGTAGGTTTGGAAGTAGAAGGCGTTGAAGTTTTTGAAAGCATAAAGGGCGGGTTGGCAGGAGTTGTTATTGGAGAGGTGAAGGAAAAATCACAACATCCAGATGCCGATCGTTTATCGGTTACCAAAGTTGATGTAGGTTCGGGTGAACTTTTACAAATTGTTTGTGGGGCTCCAAATGTGGATGCAGGTCAGAAAGTGCTTGTTGCTACAGTAGGAACAACATTGTATCCAGGTGGCGAAAAACTTGAAATAAAAAAATCCAAAATAAGAGGTGTTGAATCTCAGGGAATGATTTGTGCAGAGGATGAATTAGGTTTGGGAACTTCCCATGATGGAATTATGGTTCTTCCCACAGAAACAAAAGTTGGAATTAATGCTTCATCTTATTTTCAAGTGGAAAATGATTATTCTCTTGAATTAAATATTACACCTAATCGTTGCGATGCTACTTCACATATCGGTGTTGCACGTGATGTAGTTGCTTACCAAAGTTTGAGTAATACCACAGCGGATTTGAAGTTACCTTTGGTTCCAGATCTTAAAAAGGAGAGTGATAAAAAAGTTGAATTGTTAATTGAGAACAAAGATGCTTGTAAAAGATATTCTGGTATTGTAGTTACTGATTTAAAAGTAGCTGCATCACCTCAATGGTTGCAGAATAAATTATTAGCGGTTGGTTTAAGACCCATCAATAACGTTGTTGATATTACGAACTATGTTCAATTTGAATATGGTCATCCATTACACGCTTTTGATTTGGACAAAGTTGAGGGAGGAAAGATTGTTATCAAAAATCTTCCTGCCGGAACTCCATTCGTAACATTAGATGGAGTTGAGAGAAAACTAAATGCAGACGATTTAATGATTTGTTCCGCTACTAAACCGATGTGTATTGCAGGAGTTTTTGGAGGAATTGAATCTGGCGTAACCGAAAATACAGTTTCAGTTTTTATTGAGTCTGCATATTTTAATCCAATGTCAATTAGAAAAACATCTAAGGCACATGGACTAAAAACCGATGCTTCTTTTAGATTTGAAAGAGGAACTGATCCGAATATTACAACAACTGCGGCCCAAAGAGCAGCATTATTGATGGTTGAAATTTGTGAAGGGAAGATTGCTTCTGATTTATTGGATGAATATTCAAACAAGATTGAAAATAAAAAAGTAGATCTTCGTTTTGAAAAAGTTCGTTCTTTATTAGGAATTGAAATACCAAAAGAAAAAATCAAAAGCATTCTTAAGGGAGTTGGGATAGAAATTGAGAAGGAGAATACAGATTCTTTGCAGTTAAATATTCCTGCCTATAAAGTGGATGTTACACGAGATGTAGATGTAATTGAAGAAATCATTAGAATTTATGGCTTCAACGAAATCAAAATCAATACTCAGCTAAAAGCGGTATTTAACGGCGATGCGAATAAAACGACCACCGCAGCTAAATCTAAAGTTGCAGACTTACTTGTCGCCAATGGTTTTTATGAAATTCTTACCAATTCTCTTTTACATTCTAAATACGGCGAAAAGATAAAAGGAGAAATTGAGGAGAATGTAGTTAAGATATTAAATCCGATCAGTTCCGAACTGGATATTTTACGAAATGATTTTATCTATAGTGGATTAGAGGTTGTTTCTCATAATTTGAATCATAAAGCGGAGAGTATTAAAATATTTGAATTCGGAAAAACATATCGTTTTACAAGTGTTGAAGGGAAAACGTATCGAGATCATTATGTAGAACAAAATATTTTAGGTGTTTGGTTTTGTGGAAGTTCAAATCCAGAAACCTGGTTCAAAAAAACCGAACCTGTTGGAATTTATGATTTAAAGGGAACGCTGGAATCTATTATTCAATTATTGGAAGTTCCATGTAAGCCTGCTGAATCAATAGAAAATTCTTTTTATAAATCGGGTTTTTCCATTGGTGGATTTAAAAACAAATCCACTTTTGTAACTTTTGGTGAAGTGAGTACTTCTTTGTTAAAAGGAATGGATATTAAGCAACCGGTTTACTATGCAGAGTTTAATTGGGATGCAATACTTTCTGCCTTATCGTTAAGCCATAAAACATTTAGTGCTTTACCTAAATACCCAAGCGTACGTCGTGACCTTGCCTTGGTATTGGATAAAGGAGTCGAATATAAATTATTGAAAGACTCTTCATTTAAGGTTGAAAAGAACTTTTTACAAGAGGTGAATATTTTTGATGTGTATGAAGGAAAGGGAATACCCGAAGGAAAAAAATCATACGCTTTGAGTTTTATTTTCCGTGATAAAAACAAAACACTTACGGATTCTGACATAGACAAATCGATGCAAAAACTTATCGATCAGTTTAAAAATGAATTTAATGCTGAAATTAGATCTTAATATTTGATATATGGGGAAAGATTTTGAAGACTTATTTAAGTTTAAGGACCTGAAAATTTATTGTGACAATAATTCACTTGCACAAGATGCTCGTTTTTACAGAACGGTTTTTGATGAATCGGAGGTGAATTACTTGTATTTCGAAGTAACATTATTCAATAAGAAATTTGACGAATCGGATTGGACCGCAAAAGGGAAAATAGTTTGTCATGTGCTGGAGAAAGGTGCGAAGGGGAAGGAAATGTGTAACCTTGAGATCAATCTTGATGGAAAAAGAGATGTGAATGTACTTACATGTCGCGAAGGATGGGGAATGGAGAATAAGGCATCCTATTGGAAAAAGGGAGTTTATCTCGTCGAAGCTTTTGTTGACGATAAAATGATTGGATCTAAAAGTTTCTATTTAGAAGATGATGGAGTTATTACCTCTGATAGAAATCCGTATTTTGCCCTTGACCACGTAAAGTTGTTCAATGCGCCATTTTCTGTTCCAAGAGTAGATAGTAGAAAATATTTAACTGAGTTTAAGTGGGATGCTACGCAATATATTTGGGTAGAATATAAAATCACCAATAAGTTAGAGACAGCCTGGAATTTTGAAGTGTATTTGAATTTTTATGAAAAAGCAGGACTTCAAAAAAGTCAGTTGTATAAATATTACGCAGTTCAAGCCGGAAAGAAAAATCAGGTGTATACTTTTGACTCAGGTTGGGGCCACGATCAATCAGGAACATGGAAGCCGGGGCAATATGTAATTCAAATTGTATGCATGGGGGCTTTGGTTGCTGCAATTCCATTTAGCGTAGGTGATAAAGAGGTTGAAGGAAATGTAGAGGTAATTTTAGCTGCTTCGAATTCTCATTTAGGGGCATCAACTATTAAAAAAACTGCAGCAACACTTGCTGCTGAAGAATTATCAGTAGAGGACGCATTAAAGGAGATTGATGAATTAATTGGTTTAACGAATATCAAAAACGAGATTCGTGAACAAATCAACTATTTAAATTTTGTAAAACTCCGAAAAGAAAAAGGAGTTGAAGAAGATACCATTATCAATTTACATTCTGTATTTACAGGAAATCCTGGAACAGGAAAAACTACCATTGTAAATATGTTGGGTAAGGTGTATAAATCTATGGGACTTTTATCAAAAGGTCATGTAATAGAAGTTGACCGTGCAGATTTAATTGGAGAATACATTGGTCAAACTGCACCCAAGGTGAAAAAGCAAATTGACAATGCACGTGGCGGAATTTTATTTGTAGATGAAGCTTATGCATTGGCACGTAAAGGGGATACGGATGGAAAAGATTATGGAAGAGAAGTAATTGAGATTCTTTTAAAAGAAATGAGTGATGGACCTGGTGATGTTGCTATTATGGTAGCAGGATATCCTGACGAGATGAGTCATTTCCTCAATTCAAATCCTGGAATGAAATCTCGTTTTGGTCAATACTTCCATTTTGAAGATTATTTGCCTGATGAATTGATGCAGATTGCCGAATTAACTGCCGTGAAAAAAAATGTAACGTTGAGTGAAACCGCTGCTAAAGTGTTAGAGAAAAAATTGGTGGAGTTATATAGAGATCGTGACCGTAATTTTGGAAATGCACGTTTGGTAACTTCTATTATTTCCGAATCAAAACAAAATATGGCGGTTCGTTTTATGAACGATCCGAAAGTAAATGATCTTAGCAAAGAAGAATTGTCAACCATTGATGGACAAGATGTTCTTGAATCGTTTGCAGATGATGCAGGAAAAAAATTGAAACTGGCAGTTGATGATGAGATGTTAAAACAATCTCTGGAGGAGTTGAATCAATTGGTTGGGTTGAACAATATAAAAACAGAAGTACTGGAGTTAGCTAAATTGGTAAAATACTATCGTGATATTGGTAGAGATGTTTTGGGCAAATTTAGTTTGCATGCCGTATTTTTGGGAAATCCGGGTACTGGTAAAACAACAGTAGCTCGTATTATGGCTAAAATTTATAAATCTCTTGGATTGTTAGAAAGAGGTCATCTTATTGAAGTGGATCGTGAAGCTTTAGTAGCAGGTTATGTTGGTCAAACCGCTATTAAAACCAAGGAAATTTTAGACAGAGCCATGGGTGGTGTTTTATTTATTGATGAAGCATATTCACTTGTTGGCGATGGAAACGATATGGGTCATGAAGCGGTGGAAACCATTTTAAAAATAATGGAAGATAAACGCGGCCAGTTTTCTGTAATCGTTGCAGGTTATACCGGTGAGATGATAGAGTTTTTAGAAAGCAATCCAGGTTTAAAAAGTCGTTTTGATAATTCTTACGAGTTTGCCGATTATAGTATGGAAGATCTTTATCAAATTGCATTGAATCTATTTGAGAAAGAGAATCTTACACCAGATGAAGAAGCTGCGAATCATATCAAGCTATATCTTCAATACTTGTACGACAAACGCGATAAACATTTCGGAAATGCACGTGAAGTTCGCAAGATCGTGGAAAAATCCATAAGGGCTCAGCATTTACGCATGGCTTCAATGGACAAAGCTCAGCGTACCGAAAAAATGATCTTCACATTAACTTTTGATGATGTGGATGATTTTAGATTGGAAGATAGCTTTAAGAAGAAGGGATTAGGTTTCGGGGGATAAAGGCAATATTCGCCTTTTGCGCTGCGAAGCAGCATTTGTTTAATTTGGAATTGCGAAGCACAGGATGCTTCAATAGACTAATAACACCCCAACGTCTGCAACAACGATCCACTTCCCGTTATACTAAAATTCAACGTCGGAGATCCCAGGTATTGAATTTGTCCACTTCCTTGTACCTGTGCATTCAATAAATTCAAAGGCTTTGTAGAAAGATAACCCGAACCAAGCATAAATGCATTTACAGTATCCGCTTGCAGGGCGCATAATCTCGTTTGACCAGTACCTGCCGCATAAGCATTAATAATATTTGCATCACCAAATAAAGAGATGGTACCCGAACCATTATTCGTAACATCAATAATATTTGATGTAATTGAATCAGTTGAGATAATGCTTCCGCTTCCCGTTAATTTTATCTCGGTAAATAAAGGTGAAGTAATAAATACCACAATATTATTTTCTTCAAGAATGTAATCTTGTTGAGTTCCAATGGTAAGTTTCCCATTGTCTTCTAAAATGGTAACACGGTTCACCAAATTTTCATAACCCTGTACTTTAATTTCATATAAAGTATCCTCGGTTAAATAAACTGTAAAATCACTGGTGAGTTCAATTTTCGAAATAGGATCATTAGGATAAGAAACCAATTCCACCACATTTCCACTTCCGGTAATTAAATTATGACAACCCATTAAAAATAAAACAGACATGCCCGATAAAATAATGGTAGAAATTGAACCTCTTCTCATAAATCAAATATAAGAAAAATCTACTTCATTTTTGCAGGGTCTTTGGCGTATTCCTTTACGATTAGGCCACAGTCGCCGCAAATAATAGAAATCCTGTCTGTGGCGTGGCCATAGACAGCCAGACCTAAAAACGAGGATGCTTTATAAATACCACCTTCACTGGTACCATAACCCAGGGTCATGTTATTTCCACCACAATCAGTGCAAGTGGTGTTGTTTTTTAGAGTTTCAAATTTATCAGCCATTATCAAATATAATATTTTTTTTGGCGCCTACGCTATGCTTCGGGGTCGCTGTTCGCTCCGCCCACCTGCGGCGGGCCAAGCCCTTCACAGCGCTGGCGCTTTTATCCTAATTAAGCCTTCAGAGCAATGAGCATTAGAATTCGTTTTCATAATTAAATTTCTAAATATTATTTTATTCGCTAGTCCAGAGGTGCAAAGTCACGTCTCCCACCTTTTCGGCGGGGACTTGCAGAAAAAGACTCCGCTATATCTTTTATTCTTTTTTTATTTTATTCAGTGCATTGTATTGGGGGTCCCCGCATGGAACTTTGCGTAGCAATGTGAAATTGCGGGGTCTCCCGATTCGAAGAAGTACCTTTTTTTATTTGGTAGTCCAGACGTGCTATGGCACGTCTCACCAATATTCTTTCTTCCATTTGCGGAAGACGTGCCTTAGCACGTCTGGACTAATGATATTGACGTATGATGCCATTAGGTTCGAACTTTTTTTAAAATGGTATCGTACAATCCTACTACATCTAAAATTACATGCTATGGAAAAAGCTGTAATACCAAGAAAAACATACGATACGAGAGTAAAGAATCAATGGTTATTCATGGACTGTTATAAATCCTAAACTGATGCCAACAAGTACATATAGAAATTTAGCAGGACTTCCCAATGCTAATTGGGGAACGTCCTATATTAAAGGAAGTGTTGAATTGAAAAATATTATGATCTTTAGGTTTGCAAAAAACATACCAAGAGATAAGGTTGTTGGATGATTACCGGAACTATTAATCAATCCTAATAATGTAAATATGTCAAGTCATATGTCAAGACTTTGAATGAAAGACTTTTTGTAAGTGGGCATTTAAAAGAATATGAGCTTGCTTTAAAAAAGAAAAATAAGGAAAGAGTTGTTGAAATTTTGAGAGAAGTTCGCATTGATGAAAAGTCAATCTCTGTTATTCTTTATAAACATGGAATGGTATGAGCAAGCAAAAATCATTTAAAAAATGAACATTTCTATCCGTAGTATTCACTACGGATCTTTTTGGTCTGAAATTATCCCGACGCTCCGGTCGGGACAGGCGCCGCAATATTATTTCAGCATAAAATATATCTTATCGTTTTAAAAATGAATTAACAGATTTTGTTGAAATCTTTATCATATTCCTAATGTTAAAACGGAACACTACCTGTATCCGCCAAAGGCGGATACAGGTAAATTGTAGGCGAATTGCAGTCGCCATTTATTTGTTGAAATGGTTATTGAATTTCCTAATTCACCATAATCTGTTCAGATTTTGGTGCAAAGGAATACTTTTCCATTCCTGTTACAAGGAATTTCCGGCATAAACACAACCCATTTCTGAAGCCCTTCCTTTATTCCGTTCCTCCTTGTTTCCAGTTCTGAAAAAGCACACAGGGCACCATAATCAAAACAGAATATTATGGATAATCTTTCTAACATGCCATCAAAAGTCCGAGAAATCAAACTTTCATACTCTTATGCCATTAAACCTTCACAATTGCCTAAGGTAAACTCATCTTCCGACGCTTATAAAGTTCTTTTACAAACTTGGAACACTGATAAAATAGAATATATAGAAGAATTCAAGATTCTATTACTTAATCGCGGTAATGGGGTACTTGGTTGTTGCAGTATTTCAGTTGGAGGTCAAACGGGAACAGTGGTAGATCCTAAAGTAATATTTGGTTGTGCCTTGAAAGGAAACGCAGTGGGGATTATTCTTGCACATAATCATCCGTCAGGAAACCTAAATCCAAGTGAAGCAGATAAGCAGCTTACTGAAAAATTGAAGCAAGGCGCAAAATTACTGGATCTTCATATACTGGATCATTTAATAATAA